>CAACVF010000323.1_pt1 | contig 10273 bp, 24 predicted proteins | sample 2381781 | NCBI WGS metagenome assembly CAACVF01 (sample SAMEA5211967, study PRJEB30684) | marine metagenome | biome: Marine; feature: Epipelagic; material: Water | collected 2015-10-15 | depth 60 m | reverse complement strand
TAGTATGATAATGCCCTTGTACTGCTGACATACCCATAGTTTGTGATACTTTAAGAACATCTGTTGCTCTGCCATGTGTAAAAAAACATTTTTGTTTATTAGACATTTCTACTGTAAGATCATCTGTCCATTTCCATTTTTTTGTGCCAAGAAAATCACCATAACTTTTAAGAAATTCTTTGCTCATTCCATATTTTAATGCTCTACGATAGACCATACTAGAATGATTACTTTCTACTTCAATCATATTAGGGAATACAGATTCTAATTCTTTAATATATTCTTTTGCAAGTCGTAATTCATCACCTGCTGATGGTAAATCTGGATTGTGAGAGTGCATACTAATTGCATGAAAGTCTAGTAGATCACCAATGTTAACAATAAAGTCTGGTTTGTATTGTTTTTTAATTTCTTTAAGAAATGCAAAACTATCTTTATGATGATAGGGTATATGCATATCACTAATAACTAGTATTCTTTTATACATTTTATTTACCTAAGTTATCCACAGGTATAAAAGTACCATATTTTAGGGATTATGCAAGACTTTGCATGATTTCAGCTAGGTGTTCTGCTCTGTTTTTAGTTTGTTTTGCCCATTTAGAATCTAGCATTTGTGCAGATGCTTCGGCATAATCTTGATTTTCTAATGCTGTCCACATTTTTTTAAATTTACTTACTCCACCCATACCTAATTGAAAAACCATTTCAATTATAATTTCTGCTGCTTTGTTTTTAATGATAGTGTTCCCAATTAATTTTTCTGCCTGGTTTACAGCTTCATTAAAATCACCCTCAAAAACATCATTGAGATATTGCATATCATAAACCTTACCATCAATCCATTCTTCATCATTTGTGCAAAGATGTCCATATCCTATGGTTCTTTTACCTAATGTGTCCTTGTACACAGTATCACAGAACCCTTCATGGGTTTTGATTCTCTCTTTAAGTTCTTCTAAATTGTCAAACATTATTTTTTTATTTTAGCTATGCTTTTTAGCCCAAATGATCCTGCAATCGAAGCTAATATTCCGTATGAAATCCAATCTGGACAATCATTTTTCAGAAATAAAAAACCTTGTTGCATATAAGGTTGTAAAGCAGGAACAAAACTAGCAAATATTATACCTATAAATGTTAGTGTCCATGCTTCATCTTTCCATGAATTATCAGATGCAGACATAGCTTTATCTTCCCATGTGCCGTCTGCTTCTATTTGTTTTTTTGTTGCTTGAAGTTTAGTAAGTTCTACTTGGGTTTTTAATTTTGCTTTTTCTTGCTTACCCTTGATGTATGTTCCAACTAAATTAGCAACAGGTGCTATTAGTGCTTGAAACATCTACCAAACATTCAAAAGAATTATTATTAGTAATGCAAGAACTACCCATTCATACATAGTCAATGCTAGGTTCTCCCATTGTTCTTTAATTTTATCCCACATAAGAACAATGTTAGGGGTATTTATGGATTATGCAAGTGTATTTAAGTTAACTAGAATAAGGTGTCATTGAAGTGTTTACACCATTTATTTACTCTACAGTAGTTGGCACATCTAATATCTTCACCTGCTCTATGTACTATCATACAACCCTTACCTTCTTTCATATTGTTTTCAGTAAGATATTGTTTTGCTTTTTCTAGTGTAGGCAATACCCTTAGTGCAGATTTTCTACCATCTTTCATAACTGCATAGCTATCTTCTTTTCTCCATCTTTCTTTAGGTGTACAAATATCTGGTTCGGTTATTTCTGCTTGTTGATGTAGTTTTATTCTTTCCTTAATAAAATGTTCTTGCTCTTCTTCTGACCATAACCTAATAGGGATCTTGACTACTTGTGCTTGGGGGTAATTATCTGATTTACTAGCTTGTAGTTTAGACCAATCTCTTAATATAGCTATAATATATAATTTATTTATATTTATGTTGACTTTATCTGGATTTTTTCTAACTAAAAAGTCTAATATATTTAACTGTTCTTCCCATTCATCTTTACCATTTTGTAGGGCATCTAAGGCAGACCAAGCTGAAGTAACTTTAAAATCTATAAGTTCTCCATCTCCTGTTATGTAGTCAAATTGTCCAGATATTGTCCAATTATTAGTGATAGCTATATCTTTATAAAACAATCTTATTTCTGATAAATCGTTTTCTGTTTCTGCTCTTTCTATAATATGATGTACTGATTGTCCAATTAATGACCATATTCTATCTGATACATCTTCTTCTATTTCATCTTTATGCTTTACCTCTAGGTGTCTAATTAAAGGGGGTGCTATTAAACGTGTTGTAGATATATCTGATCCAGAGGGGTCATAAGGATCATTCTCTACTGCACGTTTAATAGCTAGGGGAAGGTTCATTTTATTAGTTAAATTCATTATTATATATCCTTTTATCTATTTTAAAGTCTTTTATTCTAGTACATTTAATAGCAACAATGTTTATTGGAGTGTTATCAAATTGTCTTTGTATATTATAAAACAAGGCATCATTACACTTGGGTTGTAATGGCATAGCATACTTCACCCACAGTTTATCTTGATATTCAAACCAAAGAGTTATGATAAATATTTTAAACATCTAAAAACTTATAATACCTTCTATATTCTTCTGGAATAAATATATCTCTACCTTTATGGTCTTTAATAACTGTTCCTTGTAGGTCAATTAAATATCCATCTTTGTTATAGAACTCTATCATTCCGTCATTAAAATGGTACTGTGTCATCTGGGTCAATATCATTTTCTCCATGTTCTTTTGCATCACTTTGATCTTGCCCTTCAAGTTCTTTAGATTGTAGTATCATATTTCTAATACCTTCTCTTAGTTGATTGAATATAGTTAGATCACCCTTTTGATATTGGTCAATACTAAATACTAATGATTTATTGTGCTGAATACCAACTTCATCTTTTGTAGGCAATACTGTAGCTACTTTAGGTTTACCATTATTGCCCTCTATAACATTAAGCTGACATACTTTGCCAACAAGATTGCTTATATCAAAACCTTTTTTTTCATCTTCTGTAAAAGGTCTACCTCTCCAAGACGTTAAGTCTTTAGATAGGTTAGCTTTTTCATACAAACTATTATTGTAGAAGTTGCTAATCTCAAAAGGTTCTTCACTATCTTTATTGTGAACTTCCCATGTTATCATAACTTTTCTTTTCCAAGATACTTGACCTTGATATTCATTTCTTTGTGTACCTAAATCTATAACTCTAATGCATCTTGCATTATGAACCCCTGTCGATAGTTGAGGGTACTTAGATTGTTGGCTATCATCTTTTACTATTAAACTCATTATTTTCCCTTTTGTTATAATTATCTGATTAATATAAGTTAATATAAATATTATGTCAACAACATATTGACAAAAGTTAATAAAATTATAATATATGTAGTATGAGTTACGAATTAGCCATTGAAAGAAAACAAGAAGTCATCACTAAATATGGTGGTGGCAAAAATTTATCTAGGATATTAAAAATATCCCACCCTGCTGTTTCTAAGTGGGAAGTGATCCCAGAATTAAGAGCATTTCAAATCTCTAAATTAGGTGATTACACAGTAGATTATATTAGACCAGATTTAAGTTCCTAGCAAACCCACAGTACATAAGGATTGCAGGTGTATAGCATTGCTATAGCATTGCCATAGCATAGCTTTAACACAAGTATAGCACAGTGCCATAGTTTTGCTAATGGCAAAAGTATCCCCTTCATCTTCATCTTCACCTTCATCTTCATCTTCATCTGCTATACAAGATATAACAAGAACAAGAGCAAATAAAAAAAATTGTTGACAATATATTTTGGTTAACCTAAATTAACAACTATGAGAAAAACAATTAGTCAAGAGCAATCTCCTGCATTTCAATTTTATGCAAGTGATTGGATTAGTAACCCTAACAGATTAAGGTTATCGTTAGAGGAACAAGGTGCTTATGTATTATTATATTGCTATTGTTGGCAAGGGTTTGAGATAGAGTATGATGAAGAAGTATTAAGTAGAATGTGTAATTGTAGGATAGATAAACTAAAAACAATTATGCCAAACATAATACATTTATTTAAGCAGATAGAAAAGAATGGTAGAATATATCTACAGTGCATACAAGCTGAAGAAGAAAGAAAAGAACAAGAACTTAATAGAGTGAAGAGAAGTAAAGCAGGTAAACTTGGAGCAAAAATAAGATGGAAGAACCTAAAATGACATTAATATTAATTACAATATATTTATTAATAGGAATTATTTGGTATTGGTATGAGCAGTAGAAAAAGAAAACCAACAGATAAAATACTTGGGTGGTCAATAAAGGTTTACTTTAGCACAGGTAAAGTTGAAGAACTTAATTTATGTCCAGAAGAAACTGCAAAGATGATTGATAGTTATATTAAAGAAACAATTAATAGGAAGTATTTCTAATGCAGTACAAAGATTTTTTATTTCCTTTTGGAGAACACCATAGTTTTCAAACTTTTTGTGATAAGGGCAAGAACAAAAGATTGATAAAGCAATTACATGGCACAATAGATGAACACATAGATGAACTTACTGAACTAAATAAAAAAGGTGCAGGTGTATATTTTACAGTAAATCAAACTGACTTATTTGGTAGAACAACAAAGAACATAACCAAAATAAGAGCAGTATTCTGTGATTTTGATGGTACACCTATGCCAGATAAGTTTGATATACCACCACATTTTATTATAAATACTAGTCCTAATAAGTTTCATACTTATTGGCTAGTAGAGGATATGCCATTAGAAAGTTTTACACTTTATCAACAAGCATTAGCAAGTAAGTTTGGTTCAGATAGAGCAGTAAAAGATTTACCAAGAATAATGAGGGTTGCAGGATTCTGGCACAATAAAAAGAAACCATACCCTGTCAAGATAGTTAAGCAAAATATTATGACACCATATACAATGGAAGATATTAGAGAAGGATTAGGATTACAAAGACCAAAGAAAAAAATTATAAAATATAACCCTACTAATTTTGTCAAGAATAAAGACTTTCAAGTTAAGGGTGTTGGTTTAGGTGGTAGGCATGAATATCTTGTAAAGATGTTAGTAGCTATGAGAATGAGGGGTGAGAGTTATGAATATGCAAAAGATCAAGTATTGACATTTGCTAACAAGTGCAACCCTCCAGAAAGTTATAGTGAAGTAATGTTTCAACTAAATGATATATGGAATAGATATGGAACTTAGAGAGTATCAAGAGTTTGCAATAGAAAATGTCAAGCAAGAATTTGCTAAAGGCAACAAAAGAGTTTTACTAGTTGCACCAACAGGTAGTGGTAAAACAGTTATTGCTAGTAGAATGATTGAGAAAACTGAGCAAAAAAGAAAAGCTAGTTTATTTGTTGCACATAGAAGAGAACTTGTTAAACAATGTTCAACAAAGTTACATCAGTTTGGTATAAATGCAGGTGTAATTATGGCAGGCATTACTAATGCATGGCACTTTGATACACAAATTGCAAGCATACAAACTTTTATATCAAGAAAAGATGATGATGATTTTAATAAACCAAAAGCTGATTTACTAATTATAGATGAAGCACATAGGTCAACAAGTAAATCATTTAGAAAACTATTAGATGAATATCCAGATGCTTATGTTGTTGGTTTAACTGCAACCCCATTAAGAAATGATGCAAGTGGACTAGGTGATATATATGATACACTTGTAGAAGTTAGTGATATTAAGACTTTAACAAGTCAAGGTTTCTTAGTTCCTTGCAAAGTTTATGCACCTACAATACCAGATTTAAAAGGTGTTGCCACAGTAAGGGGTGATTATGATGCAAGAGAATTAGATAAAAGAATGAATCAAGTTAAATTAGTTGGTGATTTAGTAGAGCATTGGATTAAGTTTGCACTTGATAGACCAACAGTAGTATTTGCTAGTAGTATTGCTCACAGTAAATATATCTGCAAAATATTTAATCAGAATGGTATTCCAAGTGGACATATAGATAGTGAGATGCCAGATATAGAAAGAGAAAGACAACTAAAGATGATGCAACAAGATAAGATAAGAGTCTTGTGTAATTGTCAGATACTTACAGAAGGTTGGGATATGCCTAAGATATCATGTGTAGTGTTAGCTAGACCAACTAAAAGTGTAGGTTTATATTTACAAATGGTGGGTAGAAGTCTAAGACCATTTAAAGATAAGAAAGATACAATGATTATAGATCATTCTGGAGCAGTATATCAAAATGGGTTTCCAGATGAAACAAGAGAATGGAAACTAGAGTATAGTAAAGAAGATAAGAAGAAACTTAAAGAACCAAAAGAAATAATCAAACAACCATTCACTTGTGTAAATTGTGATTTTGTTTATAAACCTACGAAAGAGAATCCAGAATGTCCTAACTGTAGTTTTGTTCCCACAAGGAAAGAAGTGCAATTATTAATTAAGCAAGGTAGATTACAAGAAGTAAAAAAACCAAAAGAGAATATTAAAACAGAAGATAAGAAAAGTTTTTATGCTCAACTATTGTTTATAGCTAGACAAAAAGGGTATAAAGAGGGGTGGGCAAGTCATTGTTATAGACAGAAATTTGGTCATTGGGTTCATAACAAGCAAGTCCTACCTTCACCACCTACACCAGAAGTTATAAACTTTCTGAAACATTTACAAATAAAAAAAGCAAAAGGAGTAAGATTATGAGTGAACCTACTACACAAGATATTATTTGGGCAAGTGGTCATTTTTTAGGTAAACATTTACCACCAAATTATGAAGAATGGGAAGAAGAAAAACTTGATAAGTTTCTTACAGATAATGTTTGGGAGTTTTTTGAATATTGTGAACCTAAATTTATATGGGAACAAATAGATTCTTTAGCTTGGAGTGTTAATAAATATATGGAGGATAAAAAATGAGTGAACAAGAATTAGAAAAAAGAATGGAAGAAATTAGACAGATTGGTGATTCATATGCTTCTGCTAAAGCTAACCTAAACTATCTTGAACATTATAGAAAGATAAGATTAGCACAAATGATGAAACAGAAAATGTCTACTTGTGCCAATATGTCAGTTGCAAAAGCTGATTTAGAATCAAGAGCAGAAGAAGAATATATTAAACTGTGTCAAGATTTAAAAAATGCAGTAGAACAAGAATCAAAACTTGCTTGGTCTAAAAAAATGGTAGAGTTAAAGTTTGAGTTTTGGAAGACCAATCAAATATCAGCTATGAGTGAAAGAAAAAAGTATGGGTAAAAAGAAACCAACACTCAAAGAACAAAAACATATGGAGAAAGTTGCTAGTATAGGTTGCATAGCTTGTAGAAAGTTAGGTATCTATGATAGTCCTGCTGAAATTCATCACATAAAAAATTTTACAGGAGCAGGAAAACGATCAAGTCATATGCTAGTTTTACCTTTATGTCCTAATCATCACAGAAATTCTAACGAAAGTTATCATTACTCACCTAATAAATTTGAAAATCGTTTTGGCAGCCAAATAAAGCTCCTAGAGGAGGTGTTAAATATTTTAGGTAGTTTGAGTCAAGATTAATCTTTAAACCAACTGAGCCACTCTTTTTGCCCTTTGTTTTTGTGCCATTTTTCCCAATGGTCATATTTTATGCAAACATACCAATCAAAATCATATTTTTGTTTTAATTTGTATATTGCAACATGACAATTATTATACAGGTGATTAAAAACAACTGCTTGTTCTTTAGGTGAGTTTAATAATGCTATAACTATAAATAATGTTTTCATTTGTATATATTTGGGTCATATCCACCCAAGTTAAATTGAGGTTCAGCTTTTTTTGTTTTCTTACCTTGATCTTCAATAACTTCTTCCATGCTTATATGCCAACATCTATCACAAACAATCCCCCAATTATTACCTATGGCATACATTTCTTTATAATTAAATAGGTGTTTACATCTATCACATTTTAAACTGCTTTGTTTATTACTTAGTTTCATTTTCTATATAGTTTAATATGCTATGCAAATCATTTAATACTTCTTCCATACAATCACATTCAGTATAAGTGTTTTCCCAATACATAACAACTTTTTTTAATTGCAATTCTATTTCATTAATATGATTTGCAGTTTTTGGTAATGGGTCAAAATTATCTATATTATATTTCTTCATCATAATCTTCCATTATTTCATCTATAGTATTGTAACCTAACTTGTACCCCAAGCTAGTGATTTGATTAGCTAGTAGGATCTCAGATTTATCTGATTGGTTTGCTAATGCTTGATTATATTCTTGGATAAGTTTTTTTAATTCTATGTTCATAGGTCTATTGTTTTAAGTTTTTTATCTAAATCCATTTTTAATTCATCATCAAGACAATCAAAATAATCCATATAAAATTTATATGCTTTTTTGTATCGTTTTAATTCGTTTTGAGTTCTTCTTAATTTTAATTCAATATCTTTCATAGTATAACCATATAAAGTAATATTTGTATTGTTAATACAGTTGTAAATAATAATGCTAGTATTTTAATTAAGTTCATTCTGTATCACAAGGTTTATCGTTATCTATAGTTATCCAATTATAACTAGGTTGAACATCATAAATCCACCTATCGTTTATATATATTTCAACAGGTTTGGATATTTGTTTTTGTATTTCTCCAACTTCTTTTGCTATATTATATAATTTATCTTCTAATTTAGAATCTATATCTAAACTATTTAAGTCATCTATAATTTTATCTAATCGTTTAATTATGTTTATCATTTTGTACCCCTTATTTTCCTGCTTTGTTTTTATTCATAATAGTTAACTTACATTAATTATTATTACATTGCAAATACTTTTTTATTTTATGTAAAAAAAAACCCTCACTAATTAGCAAGGGTTATTTTAGGAAGGAACTTTTATATATTATTTTTGTTTTTGTTCTTCATTGATATTTTTTGAATATAAAAAGTTTGACTCATTGATAAATCATTTTTATCCAATAATCCATATCTGCGACTAAAGATAACTATACAACTTGGAAAAGGTGCAGAGTTCCTAGAATTGCCAAATTTTAATCTTCCTTTAATATATCTTATTTGACCATAAATGCAATAATCATGCCAATACTTTGTATCTGTTCTGCTTGGTATTAACATCACAACTGTACAACCTTTCAAGCTCTCTTCATATGATTTTTTAACAAACTCACCTATTTTTGAATAAGGTGGGTTGCACCAGATAAAAGGCTCAAAATTATTTTCATCTTTTAGCAACATAGACCAATCATAATTTAAACTATTCTGGTCTTTAGTTGTATAAAATGTGTTTACTTTTGTATTCTCATGACTAGCACAAATATCATAATCAAATTCAAATTCGTTGTTTAATCTATCATATAAATTTTGTGGTGTTTCCCACTCATCAGAATTTTTTGAAAATAAAACTTTATCAATCATAAATATTCACCCCAATATTCGTTGAATTTTGGTAAAGTATTTCTTAAAAAATGCAACTCATCTTCTTTAAAATCTTCAAAATAAGTTACCATTTCATATTTATTGCTTATAGTATCAAGATAATACAAATCACCTTTATCCACTTTGTAGGCAATACCATTTAATACAGTTCTTATAAATTTAGCCATTATTTACCCCTTGTTAAAAGTTTTCTATTAAAAAGTTTTCTATTGTTTTATAATTTGCTTTATCTTTTAAAAGTTTTATCAACTCTTCATTTTCCAAAGCAATGCCAACATCAATTAAATGTTCGCCACATAAAGCATAAAAATCAAATTTAGTCATTATTTTCCCTTGTTTAAATTAGTTAATATATAAATACCTTCTTTTATTTTCTTTTGGGTTTCTTTCTTTTTCTCATTTAAAAATATATTTCTATATTTTGAGGTGGTTGTCGAATAATCCCAATAATAATCATCAAGATAAGTTTTATTATTTAAAGTATCTTTCATAGCTATAATTGATTTATAACTTTGAAAATAAGTTTTATCATTATCATATATAATGAATTGATTAGGTATTTTATTACCATTGGTTGAAGTTATGTTTATTACTTTCATGTTTACCCCTTCTTTTGTTATTGTCTAAGACTACCTAAAATTAATTAGGTAGTTTCGATTATATAAATCTCATCAGTTAGACTGTAAACTCATCATAACAGCTTAATCTATTAAAATTTAGGTGTTCAAAATAATCATGATTTACAGATTTATTATTATAACTTATTTCATAACCTTTATTTTTTAATAGTTTAATTAATTTTGTTGCTCAAATCTATCGTTCT
>CAACVF010000322.1_pt1 | contig 10286 bp, 13 predicted proteins | sample 2381781 | NCBI WGS metagenome assembly CAACVF01 (sample SAMEA5211967, study PRJEB30684) | marine metagenome | biome: Marine; feature: Epipelagic; material: Water | collected 2015-10-15 | depth 60 m | reverse complement strand
GAAAAAACTTTTATAGTTGATAACGGAACTACTGGTGCTTTTACAGTAACGTTCAAAACTACTTCAGGATCTGGAGTAACTTGGGCAGCAGCTGACAAAGGCACAAAAATGATTTATTCAGATGGAACTAATGTTGTTGATACAGCATTTACAGATTTATCATCTGACTTCTCACCACAACTTTCAGCAGACCTAGATGCAAATGGTAAAAATATTACTATTGATACTTCAACAGGTATCATTGATGAAAACGGTAACCAACAAATTACTTTTTCAACAACTGGATCAGCGGTTAATGAATTTACAGTAGCTAACGCAGCAACTACTAACCCACCAGCATTATCAGTAACAGGTGGCGACACTAACATTGACATGAACCTTACACCAAAAGGAACAGGTAGAGTAACCTTTAACGGTCAGGGTAAAATTCAAAGTGTTGCAGAAAAAGTTACGACTGAAGCAACAGCTGCGACTGGTACATTAAACTATGATGTATTAACTCAAGCAGTATGGAATTTAACAACTGATGCGGCAGCTAACTGGACTCTAAATATTAGAGGAAGTGGTTCTGCATCTTTAGATTCAATTATGGATACAGGTGAATCAATTACTATTGCTCACATTGTAAAACAAGGTAGTACACCTTATTACAATTCAGCAGTTCAAGTCGATGGTTCTTCTATTACTCCAGAATATCAAGGTGGATCTGCACCAACTTCTGGTAATGCAAGTTCATTAGACGTTTATTCATATACTATTATAAAAACTGGTTCAGCTACGTTTACAGCGTTAGCTTCTCAAACACAGTTTGCGTAATAAAATAGGAGGAGAAAGATTATGCCATTATTAGGAACTATCGGAGCAGGAAGCTCAAGAGCATTTGGACTAACAGCCGGCGGAGGCGGAACTGAAATTGATTATATGGTTCTAGCTTCAGGTGGTGGCGGAGGCCAAAACTATGCTGCTGGTGGTGGCGGAGGAGGTTTTAGAACTTCTTTTGGTGGCGGAACTTTAGACTCAGGCGAACCTTTCATTATGAACCCGGATACTACTTACACTATTACAGTGGGTGGATCTACTGGCGTTGCTGGTAAAGGATCAAATTCAGGTGTATCAGGTGGAGATTTAGGAACAGCATTTAACTCAACTGGTGGCGGAAGAGGTGCCGGTTTGAGTAACGGACAAAGTCAAGATGGCGGATCTGCAGGGGGAGGCCCAGGACAGGGTGGACCTTCTGGCGGAAATGAAGGTGGGTATACTCCAGCTGAAGGAAACGGTGGAGGATCTTCTCCCCGAGCATCAGGTGGTGGAGCAGCCAATGCAGGCGGACCTACTAGTAACCCAGGCGGACAAGGATATGCAGTAGATATTACTGGCGCATCAGTTACGTACGGTGGTGGCGGCGGAGGCGGTGGATATATTCACGGTTCAGCCCCTGGACCCGGCGGAGCTGGAGGCGGCGGAAATGGTGGATCAGTTCAAGGTGGAACTGGCGGAACAGGAAGCGATGGCCAAGGCGGAGGCGGCGGAGGAGCCGGCGCAGACGGCGGAAGCGGCGGCGGAGGCGGATCCGGACGAATCGTTTTAAGAGGCCCATCTGCTCTTACATGGACTGTAGCTCCTGGAACTAATTCAACGTCAACAGCACCTGACGGATCAAAAGTTGCTAACTTTACAGTAACTGGAACGGCATCGTTTGCGTAATGAAATATTTTGCTAAATTAGATCTTAACAATACTGTTATCAACGTCATTCAATGTGATGATGATGCTACAGAAGAATCTATGAATATCCTACTAGGACACACTCACAAGGAAACTTGGAAGGATGGGTCCCAAAGACAGCGTTATGCTCAAATGGAGGGCACGTATGACCCAGCAAAAGACGTATTTATAGACTACAAAACATACCCAAGCTGGAGTTTAGACTCTAATAACGAATGGCAAGCTCCTGTTTTATACCCAAGCTCAACAGCGTGGGGAGCAGATGACGATGTATATCCAATTCAATGGGATGAAGACAATCAAAGATGGTATGGTTCAGCTAGAACTGCAGGCACTTCTTTAATATGGGATTCTGCTGCAACTACTTGGGTAGTCGGATAGTTTTATATTCTTGCTTAATTGACTGATTAAGCTATTATATCAAGAAAGAGGATGAAAGATGAATTTACAATATAAGTATTGGTATTTTGAAAAAGCACTACCTTCATCATTTTGTAATGATGTTATAAAACATGCATTAGCTAAAAAAGACGAAAAAAAAGGCGGTACTTTTGGTATCGATACTCGTAAAAAACTTACTAAAAAACAATCACTACATCTTAAAAAACATAGAGATTCAAACATTGTTTGGTTAACAGATCAATGGGTTTTTGATGCTATTATTCCTTTTGTTAACACTGCTAATAAAAATGCAGGGTGGAATTTTGAAATAGAAAAAGCAGAAAATATTCAATTCACTATTTATAATAAAAATCAATATTATAATTATCATCGAGACTCTAATATTATTCCTTACGATAACCCTGAGAATCCAGATACTCATGGCAAAATTAGAAAACTATCTGTAACAGTTTCTTTAAATGATGCTACTGAATACAAAGGAGGAGAGTTAAAATTTTTAGATCATAAAAAAGACCCTACTAAATTAAATCAACTAACATGCAAAGAAATAAAAAGACAAGGGTCTTTAGTTGTTTTTCCGTCTTTTCAATTTCATGCTGTAACACCTATTACTAAAGGCATAAGATATTCTTTAGTTATGTGGTGCCTAGGGAGGCCTTTTAAATGAAAAATTATATCTTTTTAAATGGTATGCCAAGAGCAGGTAATACTTTGTTCGGCTACCTAATGAATAAACACCAAGACATAGCAGTAACAGCTAACTCTGTTTTACCTGATGTCCTACTTCAATTATATAGAATTAAAGCCGGTGAAAACTTTCATAATTTTCCTGACGAAAAATCTTTTGATAATATGTATAAAAAAATATTTGATAATTATTTTGAACATTGGAAACAAAATAATATTTTAATTAGAGGACCTTGGGGTACACAAGGCAATCAAATTTTATTAGATTCTATAACACCTAATAACCAAAAACATATAATTTTATATAGACCTTTACATGAATGTTTAAATTCATTTGTATCTTTAATTCCTAAAGAAAGAAGAAATATAGAACACTTTGCAGCTGAAAAGTTAAGCAACTCAGGTTCATTAGGAAAAGTATTAATGGCGTGTAAATATCTTCAAACAAGAAAAAATTTTATTGTAGTTCATTATAAAAATTTAATTAAAAACCCTGAAAAAGAAATAAAAAGAGTATTTAAATATTTAGGTTTAAAATATACTAAAGTTAATTACAAAGTTACAGGGCAGTTTGAAAATAATGGAGTTAAGTATAATGATGAAATCTTTAGAGATGTAGGTGGACCAGAGGTCCCTCTACACAAACTAACTTTAGGCACACCAAGAAAATTAAAAAGTAAAAACGTATTACCTCCACATATTATTAAAAGGTGCAAAGATTTAGATGTCTTTTAAAGATAGAGGATATAATATACAAAAAAATATAATAGACAGGCAGTTAGCTGATTTTCTATATTCTTACTTACAGTTAAAAAGAAAAGTATTTCATACTCTCTGCGATATGAATTTAATTTCTCCTTACAATTTAGATTGGGGAGGATTAGGAGATCATATGTTCCCAGATACATTTGCTATATATGGAGATACAGCTATGGATAATTTAATAGCTTTTTTAAAAAAGAAAGTAGAAACACAAACAAAATTAAAACTAGTAGAAAGTTATAGCTACGCTAGACTTTATAAAAAAGGAGATGAGTTACATAAACACACAGATAGAAAAGGATGTGCGGTATCTTTAACAATAAATTTAGGTGGAGATAAATGGCCTATATTTCTGTTAGATAAAAAAGGAATCTCAACAAGTATTAGTTTAAATCCAGGTGATGCAGTCCTATACCAAGGTAGAGATCTACCTCATTGGAGAGAAAAATTTAAAGGTAAGATATGTGGTCAATTGTTTTTACATTATACTTCACCTGATGCACAACATTTATATGATACTCGAAAACATATAGGGTTACCTAATTCTGCATCTATGAAAGGAAAGAAAAATTAATGAAGGTATTTAAAAATTTATTACCTGTACAACAACAAGACTATTTAGAAAACATAGTTAATCATGATGAGTTTCCATGGTTCTTTTATGGAAATGTAATCTATGACAGAAATGAAAAATTTGAAAAACATAAAAATATTACTGAAACATATGCTTGGATTCATACTTTATATTTTCAACCTAAAGGAGCTAACTCAGAGTTCTTTGATAGATTTAAAATTATTCTAGATGCTTTTGCAGAAAAACAAAAAGTAAAGATTACAGAAATGTTAAGAGTTAGAATTAGACGTACATTTTATTGTAAAGGACATACGTTAAAAAAATATAACTATCCACACGTAGATTTAGCAGACTTAGAAAAATATAAATCTTTAGTATATTATTTACATGATTCAGACGGAGATACTATTATGTTTAAAGAAAAACATAATAAAGATTATCCTAATTTTTATGATAAAACTAAACTTACTATCGCTAAAAAGAATACTCCTAAAAAAGGATCTGCTCTTTATTTTGATGGAGATACATATCATGCAGGTAACTCACCTGTAGAACATACATATAGAACTGTAGTCAATTTTGATTTTAGAATAAATGAATAATTTTATAGGTCAAAGCTATATAAATAAAAGCTTATGTGACAAGTTAATTAATTACTTTGAAAGTAGTAATAAAAAATTTAAAGGAAGTTTTTTTATGGGATCAGACCTTACTCCAACCTATGATCCTAAGAAAAAAGAAACCATGGAAATAATATTTAAACAACAAGATACTACTTTATTTGATGACTATATGTCAGAACTAACAAAGTGTTTAGATAAATATAAGAAAAAGTATTCTTATTGTGATAGAGGCCAAGAGCCTTGGGGTTTAGAACTATGGCCAAAGATACAAAAATATAATCCTAAACAAGGTTATCATATATGGCATAATGAAAATAGTGGTAGCAGAGCTACATATAAAAGACATTTAGTATTTATGACTTATTTAAATACCGTAATCAATGGAGGAGAGACAGGCTTCTGGGACCAGAAGGTAAAGATAAAACCTAAAAAAGGATTGACTTTAATTTGGCCTGCAACTTGGACTCATACTCATAAGGGTTATCCCCCTACAAAACAAGATAAATATATTGTAACTGGTTGGTGGCAACATGAAGGTATATAAGAATTTTCTACATGGATATCTATTAGGCAAAATACAAGTTAGAGTTTTTTCACAAAACTTTCCTTGGTATTGGAGAGATCAAATGGTTAAAGATGATCACTACTGGTTTAATCATTCTTTCTATGACAATGATGAGATTCAATCTCCTCACTATGAAGAGTGGATTGTACCTATTATAAAAAAATTAAAATGTAAGAAATTAATACAAGCAAGATGTAATATGATGACAAGAGAAGTTTTATATTCTTATACATCAGATTTACACACCGATTATGATTTACCTGAAGGTAAAACAGCTATTCTATATCTTAATACTTGTAATGGTGGTACATATGTTAAAGATAAATTTATTGCTTCTGAAGAAAATAAGCTTATAATATTTCCCTGCCAAACTCTACATAGAGGAGTTAGCCAGACAGACGTAGAAAGGAGAGCTGTAATAAATATTAATTATGTATAAGAAAAAGAAACAAATAGATAAATCAGGTAAGTATACAGTAATAGATGATTTCTTACCAAGACATCAATTTTTAGATTTAAAAAGTGCTATCATGCATGCAGACTTCCCATGGTATTACACACCAAACATAAATGAATTTGAAAAGAAAGATAAGTCTTGTTATTTTACTCACATGTTTTATGCGGGAGCAGTTTTTAAAAAATCAACACACTTTGATATTCTACTTCCTTTAATAGATAAAATAAATCCTAGAGCTTTATTAAGAGTTAAGTGTAATTTATATCCAGTAACAGCAAAACTAATAAAACATAAAACACATATTGATTATAACTATTCACACAAAGCAGCTATCTTTTCTATTAATACCTGTAATGGAGCTACTATTTTAGAAGATGATACTAAAATAGATTCAGTAGAAAATAGATTGTTATTGTTTGATGCTTCTAAACCTCATTCAAGTACATCTACTACAAATGATAATGCAAGAATAAATATAAACTGGAACTATTACTAATGCAATTTACTTACTACTACGTTAATAATTACCTGACTAAAGCTGAAATTAAAAAGATAAATAAAGAATTTGACAAAGCTCCTCAGCCATTTCATAAGCAAGCTCCTACTGTTAAATCATCAGTAGCTACACAAACAGGTTATTATAAAATACAAAAGATAAAAGACATTAAACAATCAGTTAGATGGATAAATAGAAAAGTATTTGGTTTTGATATTTACGACACTATTCATGACGATGTTATTCAAAATAAATATAAAGCTTCTAATAAGGGTCAATATAAATGGCATGTAGATGGAGAACCGTATAGTCAAAACTTTACTTTAAAATTAACTACATTAATTAACTTATCTGAAAAACCTTATGAAGGTGGTATATTTAAACTGTTTGATGGTAAACCTATTCATATAAAAGAGTTTGATCAACCAGGTAGTATGATAGTATTTCCATCTTATTTTCTACACAAAGTAACTCCTGTAACTAAAGGAGAAAGAATATCGTGTACTATTTTTGAGACGGGCCCATGGTGGAAATAAAAAACATATACTCTTTAAATTTAAAAGCTATCCCTATAAAGATATATAAAACAAGCTTTAGCTTATCTGATGAATTTATAAACAAATTAAATAAAAAAGAATATTGCAAACAAAATACTAAACAAGGAACTAAAGGTGCTTTAGTAAGTAACAATACTCATGTGTTTAAAGATAAGTTTTTAGAACCTGTAAAAAAATTTATAGATAATATATCTAATACTTATGCCAAAGATGCGTTAGGTATAACCAATAAATTAATTAGAGTTAACGATTGGATATCTCTTTGTACAAAAGGACGTAGTCATCATGAACACCGACATCCTAATTGTTTATTTAGTGTTGTATTTTATGCTAGAATAAAAAGTGGAGCTCTAACGTTTTATATAGACAGATCTGCAATTGAAGAATCTTTTTACTTTGAATATGATATTAAAAAATATAATGAACACAATTCTAGTCAATGGACTATTCAACCTCAACAAGGAGATGTAGTAATTTTTCCTGGAGATCTTAGACATGGGACAACTCCTAATGAACATGATGAAAATAGAATTGTATTTGGAGCTAATTATTTTCTTACAGGAAAAGTAGGCAATGAACCTTATTCTACATATGTCATCAAATGATTTTAAACAGTTGCTTACTATTACAAAAGAAGCTACTACCAATCAGAAGAAGAAAGAACTTTGGGACGTAGAAGGAATCCTACACAACCAAAAACTTAAATTTGATTTACGTCCTTTAAAGAATTATGCAAAGGGAGGATCGTTTAAAACTAAAGCAGATAAAATAGTTTATGATGTAAAAGATCAATTTATTATTGTAGATACAGAAGAACTACATCAATATCTGAAAGATAATCGTTCAAAAGTAGTCCATTTATGGGAGTTGATCTCCAAGCTAGAGTGGAATATAATACTACCAAAAAATTAAAAACTCTATATAGTACGGGGTTTATGCTACAGAAACTTAACTTTAAACCAGGATTTAACAAACAAGCCACTGATTCAGGGGCTGAAGGCCAGTGGGTAGACGGAGATTTTGTTAGATTTAGATATGGATTACCTGAAAAGGTAGGAGGATGGCAACAGCTAACAGTAGCTGATGAAACACTACCTGGACCTGCTAGAGCTCAACATGCATTTAGTAGTTTTGGTGGTGAGAAATATGTAGCTATAGGAACAGCACAAGGATTGTTTCTATACTATGATGAAGCTTTTTATGACATTACTCCACTAGACGCACAGCTTAGTAACCCGTGTACTTTCGATACAGTTAACGGATCTGCTGATGTGACTGTTAATTGTACGGGTCATGGACTTGCTAATGGTAGATATATAGTTTTTAATGGAATGTCAGGAGTTCCAAACGGCTTTACAGCTGCTTCTGTTTTTACGGATGGAGCTTTTGAAATAAGAGACATAACTACCAACACATTTAAAATTACAACACCCGTTGCTGCATCTAGCCCAGGCGGTACAGCTACAGGAGCGGCAACCATTAAACCTTATGTTTTAGTAGGACCAACTTTTCAAACAAGAGGTTATGGATGGGGTACATATTTATGGGGCGACTCAACATGGGGAACGGCTAGAACTGTAAGCAACGTGACTCTGGATCCAGGAAACTGGAGTCTAGATAACTTTGGTGAAGTTTTAGTTGCTACAATATTTGATGGTAAAACTTTTACATGGAACGCTGGAGCAGCCACTCCTAGAACCGTTAGAGCTTCTACATCTACATCTGGTTTTTCTACATCGGCAAATCCAACAGCTACAAGAATGACGTTAGTATCAGATAGAGACAGACACTTATTTCACTTTGGAACAGAAACAACTATTGGCGATGTAACCACACAGGACCCGATGTTTGTAAGATTTTCTAATCAAGAAGATTTAAATACCTACGCACCAACCGCAACCAACACTGCAGGGAGTTTTAGACTAGATACAGGAAACAGGATTATATCAGCCATTCAAGGTAAAGATTATGTATTTGTTTTAACTGATCAAGCAGCATATGTAATTCAATTCGTTGGACCACCATTTACTTTCTCTGTAAGACAGGTAGGTACAAACTGTGGATGCATAGGACAGCATGCTGTCTCTTATGCAAACGGAGCTGTCTGGTGGATGTCAGCCGAAGGTGGATTTTTTGTATTTGATGGTACAGTTAAATCATTGCCTTGTTTAGTTGAAGACTTTGTATTTACCACAGATGGAGATAATCTTGGTGTTAACTATGGAGCTTCTGATATTGTTTATTCATCACCTAACGCTTTGTATACAGAAATTAATTGGTTCTATCCTAAAAATGGTTCCGAACAGATTGATAGGTGCGTAACATATAATTATTCAGAAAATGTATTCACAACTTCATCTATAGCTAGAACAAGTTATCAAGATCAAGGTGTGTATAGTTTACCATATGCTACAGATTATACAGCTACAGCGACGCCTGTTTTCGCTGGTATTAGTGGCTTAACGAATAAATATGGTGCATCTGTTTACTATGCTCATGAGATTGGCGACGATCAAGTCAATAGTTCTGGCACCACTTCTATCGATGCATTTATTAAATCTGGAGATTGGGATATTACATCTAGACGAAGTCCGTTGGGTCAACAAACAGGAGTAGCAGACTACAGAGGAGATGGAGAGTTCTTTATGTCAGTTAAAAGATTTATACCTGACTTTAAATATTTACGTGGTAACTCTACAGTTACTTTATTTTTAAATGATTACCCAGATAACACAGCAGTGAGTTCACCTTTAGGTCCCTTTACAATTACTAAAACCACTGATAAAATAGATACAAGAGCTAGAGGTAGATTAGTAGCTATACAAATAGCTTGTACTTCTACAGGCGAAGCGTGGAGATACGGAACCTTTAGACTAGATGCACAACCGGATGGAAGAAGATAATGGCATATGTAGGTAATGGTATATACGATTTACTGGATGTTATAAAAGCATCAGCGCGTCCTGAAATTAATTATGAAGGTCTTTATCAAGATCCTCCTTCTAATATTGCTACATCTAATTTATTTAAAGCAATGCAGCCAGGATATGAATATAGAAATCAGGATTTTATAGACAATGCAATGAGAACAGGAGGTTACGATTTAGAAGGTAATGTCCCTGTAGACTTTAATAGAAGAACAGATTTTAGAAGATATTTTGAAAATAAACCTTTAAGACCTACAGATGGTGTAGCAAGATATACAAATTTTAATCCAAGAGTAGGAACTACTAGTGAATATCCTTTTAAATCTATGAACGAGTTAAAAAATTTTCAAGACAATTATTATCTTCCTGATCAACCTGTAACATCATTAGGTTTTGATACTTCTTATGGTGTAGCTAATGAACCTGATGTTGCACAAGTACCTTTACCGGGTCAAAACCAAGGTATACCTTTTGCAACTCAAGCAAAAAATTTTGTTACTAACACTCTGCCT
>CAACVF010000321.1_pt1 | contig 10328 bp, 26 predicted proteins | sample 2381781 | NCBI WGS metagenome assembly CAACVF01 (sample SAMEA5211967, study PRJEB30684) | marine metagenome | biome: Marine; feature: Epipelagic; material: Water | collected 2015-10-15 | depth 60 m | reverse complement strand
GCGTAGGTGTAGAACCAGGTGATACTCTTACAGACTACATTAGAAAAAATAATATCCTGTTCTTTGTGTGGATCATCAATGATCAAGAGATCGGCACCACGGCCCGTGATTGCTCCGCCAACACCAGCTGCAAAATATTCTCCTCCCTGTTCCGTTTTCCATTTACCAGCAGCCTGAGAGTCCTCTTGCAGTCTTGTAGAAAAAAGTTCCCGGTACCGGGGCTCATCGACCAGGTTTTTTGTTTTACGACCAAAGTCTATTGCAAGATCTGCAGTGTGGGTCGCTTGAATAATTTTTAGTTTTGGATTACGGCCAATCATCCATGCCGGGAGTAAGTATGAGGCAAACTCCGATTTTGTATGTCTTGGCGGCATGTTGATGATTAGACGCTTAATCTTGCCAGAGGCAAGTTCGTTAAATTTTTTATTAATAATTTTATGATGTGATCCTTCGATAAACTCAGGCCAAGCATAGTTCACAAAACTCAAAAAGTTATTTTCGATTTTTGGTTTGGCTTTTGCTAGTTCTAGACTTCTTTCCAATTCTAAAAGTCTTTCGCTTTCTTCCTTGGTCAATCCGTCAAAATTTTTTAAAAAATTTTTTTCGTTAGACATATATAAACTTGTTTTCAAAACCTTTACCATAACTGTCTGTATTCTACAATATATACGTACTCTGGGACCCCTTCTGTGTCAAAGGGGGGTTAACCTTTTATAAACAAAACAAAAACGTTGTTTGGTCTGGTACCTCTATTGGGGTGGGCCCGCCCGGTCACATGCCCCCCAGGGGGTGGGCCCGCCCACACACATGCCCCCCAGGAGCTATGCAGTTTTTGCATAGGATATTGTAGGATTATTATAGATATAAAAAAACCGTGGCCCAGATTACTGGGCCACGGTTAAGGATACACTATGGAAGTGTATGGTTTATAAAGGTAGTTCCAATTGCTTAGAGTCCTTTATTTCATCAGTCAAAATTAATGGCTCATCAAGATTGACTATTGAAAATAAAATAGACTTATTCTTATTAATTATTCTATGAGCGTCTAGCAATTCGTTAGCGCCTTCCAGATAATCTGAAGTCCCTGCTACTACATAATCATCAGTCATAGTTTCGTATTTTATATGTTTAATTATTAAGTACATATTATATCCTTTCGTTATTGTTAGGTAGTCCAGTTAAAACAGCCATTACACCTGCAAAGCTGACTAACAGTCCTGGTATTGTATATTCACTATGCATTGCCAATATTAATCCTAACATTGCCAATACAAATCCTATTAAAACTTTTAATAGTGATAACCACATATACAACATATTAACCTACCTTCCTTTCTTGGTTTGCGCTCATCTTAATCGGTCTTTTTGCACATCTATAATTATTTCTGAATGTATCAAAATATATTACATGCTTTTCTGTGAAGGTGCATTTACTATCCCACAAAAATGGTCTGTGTATAAACTTACCATATTTATCTGCTTTGTATGAGATAAGCCCTGTTGTACCTTCCTTTATTTTTATTGTTTTCATATTATATCCTTTCTGTTATATCTGGGATATTACAGGATATCCCAGATATTGTCAACAACTAAATTAATTAATTGTTTCGTCTGTTGGCGGTAAAGCTTTTACTTCTCTATTCCAACTTAAGCCGTCTTTTTGCAGGTTGTTATGTAGTTTATCTTTTAAACTATCCGGGCTACCTGCTTCCATAATCTCTTTATATGAAGCCCGTTTGTTTTCTTCTAGTGTTGCAAGTATTTTGCCCTCGGGTGTTTTCTTAATTTTTGCCCGTGCAAAATCCCCGGCCCATTCTCTTATTTGCTCCCAGCAATCATCCGGGCTTATTCTACTTGAACCATAAGCAAAGATATCATATTCTTTTTCTTTAAACTTATAGTTAATATCTTTTTTGCCGTGTTTAGTTTTACTAAAGAACCTGGCGGCCTTACTCATTTTTTGTTTTACAGTTTCAATAGCTTCCTGCAATTCTTCAATAATTGGTGTTGCTCCAATTTCATCTGCCAGGTTTTTTTCAGCTATCTCTATTGCTTCTGCTTCTATTGATTTTAATTTCAATTCCGCAGCGTTAATTAACGGGTCATAGTTCCGGTTTAACTCGGATACAAAATGGTCCCGTTGCCATTTTTGCATTGTGCTTTTTGCCATGTTTTATCCTTTCTGTTATTTTTATTTTATATACTACTTGACAAATCCTGTCAATAGGATTATATAGGATATATTAATTAATTTACTTGTTTAGATAATTAATTAATTTGGTCCCGGTTGCTTTGCAATCAGTGGGTTAAGCCCGCCCGGGACCTGATCCCTGGTCCTGTTAGCTATGGCCTAGAAGCCTCGAGGATGTTAACAGGACCTGGGATCAGTAATCGTGGATACACCGCCAGCATATGCGCGCGGGCTCGTGTATTATAAATCGGTTGCTGATCCCTGGTCTATTGCTTGACGGAACGCGACGGCGGATCTTGTGTAATAGACCTGGGATCAGTCAACGCGCCGCCGCCGCTAGATCACAGACAGTCTGGCGTTGGCTGGTCTAAGCTTCAAGCCGCAAGCTATTTTTTTTTGGGTGGGCCCGCCCACGCACAAGCCCCCCACAGTTTAGAATGATTCTAAACTAACAAGCTTGACAAGTCCGCAGGCCTGGGATATTGTAGGACATAGAAAGGATTAAAAAATTATGAATATATTAGAAGCAAAAGAAATTACAGGCAGCCTCTCTAAGCCTTCAAAAATGCCTGGATGGTCTTACGGGTTACCGGCTAAAGAATGCAAGACCGGCGGCAAGCTGCAAAATGTTAAGGGCTCGACATGTTATGATTGCTATGCTTTAAAAGGTTGTTATGTTTTTAAAGTTGTACAAAATGCACAATACTACAGACTAAAAGCAATTAAAGATCGGAGATGGGTTCAGGCCATGGCATTACAAATAAATAATAAAAGATCTAAAGAATTTAGATGGCACGATTCCGGAGATATCCAGGACCTAAAACACTTAGCAAAAATTTTTAAAGTTTGTAAGTTAACACCAGAAATAAAGCACTGGTTGCCAACGCGTGAAGCCTGGGTAAAAAAATTTATCCCTGCTGCGCCTGCAAATTTAAATATAAGATTTTCAATGCCGATGATTGACCAGGAAGCAGCGGGCGGCTGGCCTAATACTTCAACCGTGGTCACTGATAAAACTAAGGCTAATTGTCCAGCACCTAACCAGGGCAACGAGTGCAAGGACTGCCGGGCGTGTTGGGATAAGTCAATTAAAAATATTGCTTATTTAGCTCACTGATGTTTAAACACCCGAAACACTACAAGGAGCTTGAAAAGATTCGAAAGCAATTCGAAAAGGAACAAGCGGACAAGGCCGCAAGCAACAAGCCTACAAGCGCTCAAGCGCAAGCCGACAAGCGTCCCAGTCACAAGCCAAAGGGCTCAGGCGCAAACCTTCCCTCACAAGAGAAATAATTTCTGATCCAGGGTACAAGCGTACCTTCCCCTTATCCAGGGTACAGGCCACAAGGATAAATGTATTCTGTGGATGTTTCACATGGAAGGCTATTTGGTGGGGGGAAAAACGTATTTTGTAGGCGGATGTATACTTCAGTTCTACTGTAAAAAAGGTCCCACTAGGAGCATAAGCCAATAAGTCAGGAGTACCGAGTAAGCTACGGTTTTCAAGCCTATTCCACGAAATTTTTGTAATTGTTTTCTTAAGATCACTATATAATTTAGCCTCTGGTTTCAAGTCGCCTACCTTGAGCTAAATTAAAGTTTGCCAATTATCTTTGGCATCTTCCAAGTACCACCAAGTTTCTCGCCTTTTAAATTTAAAATATGCGTGTCTCTATCACCAATCATTCTACTTTCCAAGAGTTGAATGACACTAAGATCAAGTTTTTCACCGTTAGGCATTTCAATTTGGACTCTTGCATTTTGTGCTGCAGGAGATACCAGGAATTTATCTAAGTATTGACGTAATTCTTTCGCTTTCATTAAGTATTGATATATATCCCAGATATCTATATATTGCAAGGATGACTCAAGAAGTAGTTAAAAAAGAAGTTAACTTTCCAACAGATTTAACAGAACAACAAAGAAGATTCTGTGAGTATTTAATCTTTAATGAAGGTAGAACAACACATCAGGATGCTGCAGTGCAAGCAGGCTATAATGTTAAATATGCTAGGCAAGAGGCATATAGATTAATGCAGAACCCTAAAATACAAAGTTATTTAGCTAAAAGATCCGCAGAGGTAAATAGATCCTTTGCCGTTACTAAACATAACTATGTAAGAAGACAGCAGATACTATCTCAAAAGCTAGTAGAAGAAGGAAAGACAGAGAAAGCCGTTGGTTTTGAAAACTTAATAGGTAAAGCAACGGGACAGTTTGTAGATATACATTTACATGGGAAGATAAGTGATATGACAAACGAAGAGAAATTAGAAGAAATCAAAAGAATAAAACAAATACAGAACGAGCGAGTCAAAGCTCTAGCAAACTCTAAAGAGTAATCTTCTCCAATTTAACAATACAACCAGCAGGAAAAACATTACGGTCTGAAAATGAAACGTCTTTATCCTCATATGAAGCAAAGGTCCAAACAAATTTGGAAGTTCGTTTGTATATGTATGCATGCGTTATCATTTTGCTGCATTCGAATTTATCAAATTCTTCGACTGATGCATGCCCCGCATCACCAGTTATATCAATCCACTCTAAACGATAAAAATAATACTTCTTCGAGCCGATCACGACGTGTTTAAATTTAGATTTTTTATTTCGTTTAGGCATGGGTTTGTATACCCCAGATTTTATAAATTATAAATTTACAATTGTTAATCATATGCGCGCGACCCATAAATCGTTGGTATTACTAGCTTTTTAATACATTTGTACCAATTGTACCAAATTGTACCAGAGGGTCTAGGTACAAAAATGAACGAATAACAATTGGTATTACTATGTTTTTTCATTTGTACCAATTGTACCTAGGTATTTTAAAAAATAAAAAAATTTTTTTATTTTTATAGAAAAAAGTGTATACAATTCCCTTATGGTTAAATTATCCTTGAATCTATTATATTTTTTAATCATTTTTTGTACCTTGGTCGTTTGGATCCTTGGTACAATTTGCATAATACTGGTCGACCTTCTTAAGGAAGGTGTGCATATAACCCTGAAATTCTTTATCAAGCACTTCAAACTTCTGAAAGTAGCCATCTTTGGAACACATTAGAATGATTCCAGACTGTATGTTTGTGCCATACACATGATTGTGGGCCATTGCATAAGCTGCTAGCTGAGTAAAATAATCTCCGATCCATTCTCTTTGTTTCGGCTTGTTAGTTTGTTTGAAGTCTATTATACTTTCGCGCCCGTTATAAATTCCTACGGCATCCGTGGCCCCTGCATACAATCCAGGATAGAACAATGTTACCTCTGTGCCCCACACCTCTTCCAGGTCCCCGAGCCCTGATCGAATAACAATATCAGCCATTTTTCCTGCTTCCTGGCCCAAGGCCGTAAGATCCAGGTGTTTTTGATCGGTCAAATACCCCTCAAGATACGTATGCATACTAGTCCCACGCATTGCACTTATATTTTTTATTCTCTCAGCCGTCTGCGCACCGACCCTAGCTCTCCAGTTATCCAGGCTTTTACGCTTCTCTTCCGACTGAGTTTGTGATAGGATCGTAGTTACAGATGGTAACTTTTCGTTATCTATATCGTAGTGTCTTCGACCCATGACTATCGAACGACTCGATCGTGGGTAAATAAATCTTTTATTCCAAATCATCTTTATCTTTCATTACTTCATTTATTATATACCAGGCAATAATCGCACCAACAATCGTGCAACCCATGCCAAATAAAAACATACCTAAACCATGATAAAAAGTCATTTCTTCTTATCCTTTTTAGGCTCCTGTCTTCTTCGATCCAATATTTTTTCGACTAAACTGTCAAACAAAGGATGTCCAAGGATAGCTTTTATATTATCCTGCTTTAACTTTGGCAGGTTCGATAGCTTTATTTTCTTTTTCATTATTATTTAATTGGTTTAAATCAATAGAACTTGCTATGTTTCCTGACACAGATATCCTAGTTACATCAGAATAGAACGGAGCCACATAGTGCTTCAACCATGCTGGAAAGATAAACATATCTCTCGCTTTAGGAAAGATAGATTGATAGGTTATGGCCTGTCTATTACCTTCACCATACAAAAACGCTAGACTCCCAGGACCACCAGACTGACCATCATACTTGTCGTTTTCTTTTTTAATATCTTCAGGTACATCTAAAAATATTACAAACGATAGCTGGTCTGCATGATCGTGTGGAGGGTTGTATTCGTGCCTCTTCATAAAGTTTACCCACATCGAAGTTAATACATACTCAGGTTTTTTCTCATACGGTGTGTTCTTCCATTTCTGGAATGCTTGATCGTATACCCCTAAGATCTGTGATATCTCAGGTAAAAACATTTCTTTGTTTTGATAAGAGTATTCTTCTTTTATTACACCAGCTAATTTATCTCTGTAACTTAAAGATTCTTTTCTGCTGTTTTGTGCTTCATCTAAAAGTTTCTTTTGAAACTCCTCTGATATTTTAATTTGTAATACACATGGCCCCCAGGTTAGGACTCCATATTGTACTGTTGGTGCTTCTTTGTCTGCTTTCATTCTAAACTCATTGCCTCCCTATATTGCTCTAGATTCACCACCTTGCCATTAAAGATTTTCTTACCATCTTTCTGTGTGTAATGATCTATTATTTGTTGTAACTTATTTGTTTTAATTTTTGAGTGTTCATATATGGCGATGGCTACAAAGTATGCATCTCTATGGCTGCATCTCCAACGCCATTGTGGTTTGCGCCCTGGTTTTACTTTTCTAGGTCCAACACATCCGACTCCTAATACATCATGCACCCATCTAAGCACGTGTTCATCAGTCATAGCTATTTCCATTCGAATAACTAGAACATTGTGTACAGGTTTACCTTTACGGTTGTGTCTGGTTTGTTTTGTTCGTTTAAAATATACAGATCCTTCGCCATCAAATAAACCTGCAATGTACCCTAACATTGCATCGTTCATAAAACTTTGCCTTCGTTCCGTACTATTCTAAGATTAGTGTTTTCTTCAAATAACCTGTCACACTCTTCTTCAAAGCTTTTACATTTAGTTACAGATTCTTTTAATTTCTTTTTTAAAAATTCATTCTGATTTGTAAGATACTCTATTCTTTCTTCTAAATCGTTTGGTCCTCTAGTGTTCACTAAGTTCTCCTTCTGATTTGCATGTTTCACATTGTGCATGTTGTTCTTCTTTCGCTTGTTCGTATGGTATTCTAATAAATCCGTTGCCCTTACAATCCGGACAAATAACTTTTTTATTTTCCACTTGTTTTGATTCTTCCATTTAACTTACCTGCTTTCTCTTTTACTAAAACATTTATAGTTTGCGATCTACTTAACGTAGTATTGGGCACTAAAACTTTTCGTATCTGATCTAGGATGTTATAAGTCTCATGAGACAAAGAAACATTTTTATATTTTGTTATATCAGTCATATTCTGTTATACTCCTTTCTAATATTAATTTTCATATGGGATTTATCTCATACAATACAATAGGTGTCAATGAATTTTATTTTAACTTTTATATTTTGTTCAGGCATGGCCAACTCTTGTTTGCCTCCGGTGCAACACACTGCTTCGTATCCTGATTTATATACTTGTTTAAATGCAGGGTATAAAGAGTCCATAGTTCAGTTAGAAAAAATTGGTGCTAATGATGTAAATCAAAAGAAACTTTTTATTAAATTTTTCTGCACACCATCACAAGAAACCTAGTCTCTTTGTATACAACCAAAGAAGTCTCCACTGCCATCATTCATAACGTGTCGATTAAATGGAGCGTCATGATACGTTGTTAATTTTAATCTTATGATGTCGCAAAGGTCGAAAAAATTTAGCTGGCCGAATAACATCATATCTACCATCATCTGTTTTGTTACTGGCACGAGACTGTACATCCCATCGTTGTATATTATAAGATCCACCTACATACTCCTTTATTAATTTATACCAAAGATCTTTATATTTAGGATCCTTAGTGCGGTTCCAATCGTTTGCAGCTTTGTCAATCTTTTCCTGCAATGCCCGTCCTTGTTCCAAACAATATAATCTTACGCAAACCTGGAGCTGATATCTCTACGTTTACACCGTAGGATTTCCAGGCTTTTTTCATAAGATTTAACTCTAATAAAAAACTAGAGTATTGTTTTTGACTTATACCTTTTGGTTTTATTGTTATTACTTTTTCTTTCATAGTGCAGTGCTCGAACTAGATGTAGTTACTTTTACTCCAGGTTCAGAACCATTAACATAAGAGCTATTATAAATAGGTGGTACGAATGTTGCTTTGTGTTCTGCGTGATTAATAACTTTGGTTTGTAGATCAACAATTTGTTTTAAATAATTTAATTCAAGTTCATCTCTTTCTTCTTTTAAATTATCTCGTTCTTCTTTGAATTGATCTTTTCTCTCTTGTAGCTCATAAATATATGTTTGTTGGCCCTCGTTATCCTCTTGAAGACTTTGTATTGTTAGCTCAAGATCTTTTATTTTTCTACTTTTTTTTCTGCTTTGTTTTTCTAAAAAAGATTTGTAGTCTGCTTTTTTTGTTATAGTCATATATTACCTTTCTGTTATATTTTTAATATAGGACTTTACGAGATATTTGTCAACCCTTATTGCGGTCTGCCCTGTCGATGGTAAGATTTATAGTCTCTTTTCTCGTTTTTATTTAAATTTTTCTTATGACGCCTAGGTCTTTTCTTAGGTTTTTCTCTGGGTATAAAATGCGTAAATTTACGTTTTGCCATTATTCTTCTTCAGCTATAAAATACTCTTTCATTTTAGACTCTAATGTTTTGGGACTAAGTGTTGGTATGTAACTTATTTTACCGTTAACAAATTGTTCTAAATCTGCACCACAATTCATGCATCTATAAAAAGTTTTAGTAACACCTACTAACATTGTAAATTCTTCACAGGTTGGACAAACACCATTAATTATTTCTGTATGAATTTTTACCATTAGTTTAGTATTAATGAAGTTATCTTTTTATCTCCCATGTATACTTCTACATTTGCTTTCGATTGTAGACATTTAAAAACAACCCTACCACCAGGATCTCTATCCTTCATAGCATAACGTCTGGCTTTCATACAACTAGATAAAGACTCGTGATAACGATGCTCTATAATTTTATGATCTTGTATTAATAAAAGTGCAAAAACTAACTCAATCATTGGTGACCATTCCCGTTTCTAATTAATTTTTCTACATCTTCTGTAAGTTTCTTTGTTCTTTCTTGTAAGAATTCTATGTTAACTGCATTATTTCTCATGCTTTTTACTTCTGCATCTATGTCCTCTAATAATCCTGCGATATGCTCCACCAACATAAAAAGCTCCGCCTCGCCGGATGATTGTCCTAGTTCTCCACGAGGGTATTTAATTCTAAACTCAGAGTTTTGTTCTAAGTCTTTTTGCATTAGTTCTATCTTGGTAGCGTGATTGTTGAGCGTTTCGTGAAGACCGAAGTATGCCCAGGTGCCGATTGCGACGAGCATAATTAAACTAGCAACCGTCTTCATAGGCATCTGCACGGCGGCCTGCTCCGATATTCTTAAAGGTTTATTGCTCATTTGGTCCTATAAACTTGTCGCCCATCAGTTTAATATTAGGATTATCTTTTTTATATCCATCCTTTAGATCATCCCAATGACTGTTGTCAGGCTTCTTGTTTTCAGGAATTATTATACCAGAACATTTTGAAACTAGCAATGCGAAGTTAGGATTACGTTGAATAGTGGGGTTATTGTTAACTTTTCCACACATTTTCATCAACTCTAATTGTTGTTTTAATTGTACATTTTCTGTCTGTACTTCTCTAAATTCTTTTGTGCAGGCTGAACCTAAATATTTTCTCCAGGTAAGTCTTATCGATTGATCATCAGAAGGGCTGCTATAATTATTATCAGGATTATAGTGTCGATACCGAGACTCCGAGTCCCTTTGTTCGATTGATAAGCTAAGATCACCAGTGCTACAAGTATTAGTACCGTCATTGAGATACTCATTTCTAGGATATGCTGGAGTTGCACAAAAAGCTAGAGCTGTTAGCATTAAGATAAGAAGTCCTGTAAAATAATAATTCATCCTGGCTATCTCCATAATACATTACCTACTTAAATCCTTAATATCATAACTGTTTTCTCTAACTTGGTCTG
>CAACVF010000320.1_pt1 | contig 10372 bp, 18 predicted proteins | sample 2381781 | NCBI WGS metagenome assembly CAACVF01 (sample SAMEA5211967, study PRJEB30684) | marine metagenome | biome: Marine; feature: Epipelagic; material: Water | collected 2015-10-15 | depth 60 m | reverse complement strand
CAACTATTGATTTAGCGAAACTGTCTACAAGTGAAAGGACAGCATATTACATTAATAACAAATAAAAAATAAATAAAATGGCAAATAAAATTCAATTATCAAAAAGACGTGAATTTGATATTACTGTAAACGGTGATACTTATGCTGGTGTCCATGCGATGCCGTACGTCACAGCAGCATTACGCTCACCAGATACGGTGGCGAAAGGCTATGTACGAATCTTAGATGGTTTAACAAAAAGTGCGGTTATCAACAATATTGCTTGTGCAAATCCTATTGTTGCTGCTGCTTGTAGTTTTTCAAGTGGAAACGATACTTCAACTTCTGAGCAAGTGCTTAGTTTGACTGATTTAAAAGTGAACGAAGAAATTTGTAGAGGTACAATCTTTCCGACATGGATGGGTCAAGGAATGGATAGAAACGGAAACTTACCACAAGCATTTTCTGACTTCTTATTACAAGTTGTTGCAGGAAAAGCTGCTGCTCAATTAGAAATAGGAATATGGCAAGGTGCTGCACCATTTGGTGTTGGTTTCTTATCTGATGATGGAACACAAGATGAAGCAGGTGCAGACGCTTCTGCTTGTAAAGACTTTAGCGAAGTAGATTTTGCTGATGCTTTAGCTGCTGCTGATATATTAACTGATATGGCTGCTGTTTATGACAAAGCTGCTTCTGATATTTCAGGTATATTAACTAAACCTGGTGTTGGTTTCTATATGAACAACAAAACTTATGGTTTCTACATTCAAGCATTAGCTGCTGCTGGTTCTAACCAAGGTCAAATCTCAGGATTAGGATTTGATGCAAAAGCTGATACTGCTACTTACTTCGGTTATCCAATATACAGATGTCCTGGAATGTTCAACGATACTATTCTTTTCACTTATCCTGAAAACTTAGTATTCGGAACTAACCTAGCTACAGATTGGACTGAAGCTAGATTAATTCCTACTTACGAATATGATGGTTCTGACAACGTAAGAGTTGTTATGAACTTCGCTGTCGGAGTACAAACTGCGGTTGCTACAGACGGTGTATATGGTTCAACTGTTTGGACTTAATAGATACTTTAAATGGGTGGTTGAAATATACCACCCTTTTATTAACCTTTAATAAATAAAATAATATGTCAAATTGTGCATTAACCTCAGGCAGAATAGTCGATTGTAAAGACCAGATTGGTGGCTTAAAAACCATTTTTTTCTGTGCAGACTATTCTTCAAACATAGGTCAACATATGACAGTTAATGGAACAGATCCTTTGCAAATAGACACAGCAGGGTTTACAGGTTGGTCTGCTTATGGTACGCCAACAGGTTCTACAATGACTTTATATAAATATGATTTACGACCAAACTTGTCAAGTATGACTGTCAACTTCAATGCTGACGCAGCTACAGGTACAACGTTCTTTACTCAAACACTATCTTTAACATTACAAAAGATAGACGCAGCAACTTCAAACCAAATCAAATTACTTTGTTATAATCGTGTTCAAATCTTTGTACAAGATACTAACGACAATGTATTTTTATTAGGACTTAATAATGGTTGTGATGTTTCAGGTGGTACGATTGTTTCGGGTGCTGCTAAAGGTGATTTAACAGGATATACGATAGAGTTTACAGCAGAAGAAAAAGAACCTTTATATAACATTAAGAAAACTAATGGTAGTGGTACAGACTATCCGTTTGACCAATTAGGTGATGCGGATTCTGAATTAACTATAGTATCAGGAACTTAATCGTTGCTCAATATATGAAAAAGAAAGGGGTTTAATTACCCCTTTTTTTGTACACTAAAAAACAATAACTCAACTTTTATATTTATAATAAAAGACTATGGCTTGGAAAGTAAAAAAAGACTATGAAGGTAAAACAGTACCTAATTGTTATACGCCTTTAAATGATCTTACTCAAAACCAAATTAAGAAGCTGGGCGAAGGAATTAGAAACGCTTATTTCATAGAAGAAAAACCTAAAAAGAAAAAGAAAGATGATAAAAGAGATGTATAAAAATAGTCCAATATTAGGCGTTATAAAACCATATCTTTCAATGAGTGATTCTGAGATTGAAGCATTAAGTAATAAAGAAAAAGAGTTATTAAATTATTATAATAACACTATATGTATCAAGTAAAATTATATGACAATTCACCTACGACTTTTATATTTTCAGGATTCGTTGCTGATATAAAAGATAAAATGACAACCGCTATTACTAAAACGGGAGCTGGTGTTATTACAAATCCACATTTTTTATTAGAATGGAAAAGTCAACTAACAGGAAAAATAAAAAGATACAATCCAAATCTTGTATATGCTGACACGAGTGGTAAAGATGTTAGCAATAGATATTTAACTTTGTTTACTAAGGTTTCACTTACAGAATCAGATGATGTAGCAAATGGTTTAATAAAGGTTGGCACAACTGACATTCCTTATGGTTTCTATGATTTTAAAATATATGAAATGTCTAGTGCTGCTGACTACAATCCTGATAATGCGATTGGAACACTATGGACAGGTCTAATGAATTTATCACAAATAGGCGACTACAAACAAGCAGTAGATTATACAGAATACACAACTAACGATACTGACACAGAAAGCGTTTATATAACAATTTAAATTATGAATTTAAACTTAGTAAAATTATCACATTATAATATTCCTCATTTAGTTGAAAGACCTAATCAAGATTGGGTTTCTTTTGGTGAAGATAATCTGTACCCTAATTATCTATTAGAACTATTTTTAGGTAGTGCTATTAATGGTGCATTAATTAAGTCAATCGGTGCAATGATCTATGGCGAAGGTTTAGCTGCTACTAATGCAGATGAAAGCGAAGCAAACAAAGAATCTTTTTTACGACTAACAGAATTACTGCATAACTCAGATGATGATGTGTTAAAAGATTTAGCTATGGATCTGAAGCTGTTTGGCGGTTGTTATGTTAATGTTATTTGGAGTAGAGATAGAAGCAAAATAGCTAAACTTTTACACATACCAGCACAATACATTAGAAGCGGTAAAATGGTTGACGGTGAAATAGATACTTATTATTATAGTGCTGATTGGTCTAAAGCAAGAAAATCTGAATACAGACCACGAGCTTATGCTGCTTTCAATACACAAGATAGAACACAAGCAAGTCAAATTCTAATGATACGAGATAAAAACCCCGCTTTGTTTTATGGCTTTGCACCTGATTATGTAGCTGCTACAGATTGGATTCAAATGGAATTAGAAATAGCACAGTTTCACTTATCTAATATAACATCAGGAATGACACCATCTATGCACGTTGGATTTAGTAATGGAGTACCTACTGAAGAAGAAAGACGAACTATTGAAAGACAACTAAACCAAAAGTTTGCAGGTAGTGGAAACGCTGGTAAAATACTATTAACTTTTAATGATGGTAAAGACACAGCACCAATTATAGAACCTATCCAAATGAATGACGCACAGTCAGCTTGGGAAGGAATGAGCAAACAAGCAGTAAATCAAATATTAGCTGGTCATCGTTGTGTTAGTCCATTATTATTTGGAATAAGAACAGAAGGTGGAAATGGATTAGGTTCAAATGCTGATGAATTAAGAGATGCGTACAGTTTATTTAACAATACAGTCGTAGTACCATTTCAAAACATACTTTTAAGAGGATTAGACAAAGTTTTTAGAATTAATGATATAAACCTTGATTTATACTTTAAAACGCTTAAACCCGCTGATTTTATTGATTTAGATGTTGTTAAAACACAATCAGAAGATGACCAAGAAAAAGAAGGTGTATCAAATGAAGAAATAGAACAAGAAGATTTAAAGCACGAATTTAAAGATCTACAAGACATAGATACTAAACCAACAAAAGGAATGGTTGAAGAAGCTATAAAAGGTTTAGAATGGCGTAGAGAACATAAGCGAGGTGGAACACAGGTAGCAGTAGCAAGAGCAACAAACATTAAGAACGGTGATAATCTTAGCTTTGATACGATCAAAAGAATGAACAGTTTTTTCGCAAGACACGAAGTAGACAAAAAAGCTGAAGGATTTGAAATAGGTGAAGATGGTTTCCCTTCTGCTGGTCGTATAGCTTGGGCGTTATGGGGTGGTGATGCAGGACAATCTTGGGCTAAGAAAAAAGTAAATGAAATAGAAGGCGTTAGAGAAGATTTATCAGACGATGAATTTGATGGTATACTTGCAAATCTAAATGGCGAAATAGTAATTGATGATGATTGGGAAATAGTGGACGAACAAGACCAAGATCAAGTAGAAGATTATGAAGAATGGGCAAAGTCTTTAATTGCAGAGAACAAGAAGGAAAATATGGCGGACGAAATTAAAAGTAAAGAGGACGCATTTAGTTATTTAGATAAATCTTTTTATAGAATCCGTTTTAAGTATATTAAAAAGAGTAGAAAAGCAGGTGGTAAAAGTAGACGTTTTTGTGAAAATATGATGACACTAGCAAGAGCAGGATTTGTTTATAGAATAGAAGATATTGATAAAGCTAGTCGTGAAGGTGTTAACAGACAATTAGGACATAAGGGGAAACCGTACGACCTTTTCCGCTTCAAAGGAGGAGTTTATTGTCGTCATGCTTTTAAGGTTATCTTATATAGATTAAAATCTAAATCACTATTAAAAGAACCTGACAAAAAAATGGACGATTACAATAAAGCAGATAGCATTCCAAAAACTTATATGCCAAGACCAAGAGGAATTAAAGACGCACAAACAGCACCTGTTAATATGCCAAATCAAGGACATTATCCAGGCGTAAAATAAATTAAAATTATGGCAATACAACATACATTATATATAAGCAGTACAAGAATTAAGAAAGACACAGCATTAGGTGGTTCAGTAGATGACAATATTATTATGCCTTATATACTACTATCACAAGATATGTTTATACTACCTGTTCTTGGAACTGATTTAGACGCTAAATTAAAAGCAGATATACAAGCGGGTTCATTATCAGGTGCATATAAAACACTTGTAGAAACATATATACAACCTGCATTAGTACAATCGTCTTTTTCAGAATTAGCACCATTTTTACGATTAAGATTTGTTAACAATTCTGTTGTCGTTATGGGCGATACTGATACAGGACAGTCAGCCACCTATGATGACTTACGACCACTAATGGATAGAGCAAAAGATGCTGCTGAATTTTACAGAGAAAGGTTAATAGATTATATAAGAAATAATACAAGTTCTTTTCCTGAATACAGTACAAATTCGGGTTCTGATTTAGATCCAACTGTAAACAATTATTTTGCAGGAATTAACCTAGATGTTAACGTACCAAGAAACAATCGACTAAAAGGGTTTTTACAAGGTGCTGATATTACTATATATGGGTGTTAAAGAACGTAAAACATATACAAGTAGTTTAGAAAACTTTAAGAAGCTAAAAAATTATATTAAAAAATTAAACAATGGCAGGACAAAGACTAACAGACAAAAGTGCATTAGCAGAACAAACGGGTAGCGGTGATTTATATATGATTGTTGATGTTTCTGACACTACGGGTAGCAGTGCAGGAACTAGCAAAAAACTAGATTCTAAATTCGTTTTACAAACTGATAAATTTTCACTAGATAATTCTGAAGTATTAGCACTAGAATCTTCACCAAAAACATTAGTTGGTGCATTAAGTGGGTATATGGTAACGCCAATTAGTGCAACAATTCTAGCTACTACTGCGGGTGCAGATGAAAGTTCAAATAAAAATTTACTTATTGGCTATGATGATTCACAAGACGTGATTTATTGGGATTACATCAGTAGATTTTTTAGTAATAAAACTGCAAGTGCGACTTATATTATGAGCGGTGGAAGCAATGCAAGTGGTGTTGACGCAGGTTCATTAATAAACAAACCCTTGAAAATGTGGGCTTCAAGCACAGGGTTCAACGGTGGGTGGTCTATGGAGGTATATTTGACTTATTGCTACACAAAAATACTGTAATGATTAGGTTGTTATTTCTATTATTGCCGTTATTGTCTTTCGGACAATTCTATAAATATGCTACTATCTATGGTGGTATGTCTTTAAATTCTACAATAGCACCAATAGAAACCTATCAATATGTAAACAATCAATTAATAGAAACAACACCAAATGATGGTGCTAACTATCGTTATTTTGTAGGTATTAAAAAGCTGTCAAGATATAAGTTTGAAAAGAAACCTAAATTTTACTATGATGGTTTAGAAGAAAATGCAAGTATATTTAGATCGCCTGTTGACAAATTTGAATACTTGTTGCAATATGAAAGAATCAGAAATTTAGGACGTGAATATAAAAATCACAATATTTGGTTTCGTTATGTAGGTGATTTTACTAGCATTAAAATTGAATCTTCAAACAATGGCTATATAGATTTACAATATAAATCACTAGACATACGTCTAAAAGCTGATTTAGGCGGTCTTAGAGCAACGTTCGGTAGTGTTGTAAGGTATCACCCTGTTTACGGCTTAGACGTCTTTAAACGCGATTTTCCAAATTACAATGATTTTGAAGCAGTTTCAAATGAATTAGGATATATTAAAGAGTTTTATTTTATAGATGCTAACAACAACGGGCATTTAGATAGAATGGAACAATCGTTTTTTAGATGGTTGCTAAATGGTGATGTGGTTGCTCAAAATACAGCACAGTTTCAACAATACTATTCTACAATACCTGCAAGGTATAATAGAGATAAATTAAATGAACTTGGAAATCAATATACGCTTTCAGGCGTTGCTGGTTTGTCTTATTATCTACATAAAGACAGCTTTTTTATCTTAGCTTATGGCAATTACTTCTTTATAAGCGAAAAAATAACAGAATATGGATCAGATACTAACGATTATGATTTTGGTGTGATAGCAAATTGGAAATTAAATCGTTTATTATCGTTTTACACACAATTAGAGTATTTAAGATACTTTAATAGAGAAAATTATACAATTAACTTAGGTATTAACTTAATAATCATATAAAATGAAGAAATTATTATGTAAAGCAATTAAATTTTTAACTTTTGGCAAATTTTGTATTAATTGCTGTAAAAAATGTAAAAAATGAAAATAAATGAGAAAACTTCAGTGAATTTAGACCTTAAAACAATAGGTATTATCTGTGCTATGGTTGTTTCAGTATCAAGCACATATTTTACTTTAAAAGCTGACATAGATGCTAATAAACAAGCATTAGAGAATGGCAATTGGGTTTCTGCTACTGAATATGATTTAAAAGACGAATTGGTTAGAAATACAATTATGTCAAACAGTAAGAAATTAGACGCAATAGAAGAAAAGCTAAACACTATTGACGACAGGTTATATAAACTCAAATAATATGAAACTAGATATTATTTTAATGGTTCTACTTGCGTTGTTATTTTTTGGTTATGGTCTTTGTTTTGGACAGGTTTCTGTGATTCATTTTAACAGCGAATGGAATGCAGATAATAACTTTAATATTACTGTTTTAAAAGACTGTGATATTGATAGTGTTATTATTTGCCACAATCCTGATTTAAAAGACAAGTATAAAATTAAAGCTGTACCGACTGTTATTGTATTTGATGAACAAGAAGAAGTAGCTAGATTTGAAGCTAATATAATGATGGAACTAGAAGCAACAAAAAAAGATATACAAAAAGAAATTGACAAAATAATGCTAAAGAAATTTGAATGAGATTATCAAAGAATTTTACATTAAAAGAATTAACAAGAAGCAATACTGCTTTACGTCTTGGTATAGATAATGAACCCTCAAAAGAGGGTATTTTGAAATTGACCTTATTGGCCACTTCACTTTTACAGCCACTCAGGAATGTTGTTGGCTCTTTGAGAATAACAAGTGGCTATAGGTCAGCTCAACTTTCTGAAGTAATAGGATCATCTTCTAATTCACAACATTGTCGTTATGAAGCTGTTGATATGCAATATGTCAAACGTGGCAAAATGGACAACATAAAAATCTATGATGCTTTAATTGATTTAGATTTAGATTATGACCAATGTATATTAGAGTTCGGAAATGCAACAGAACATATTGATCCTACTGAGCCAGATTGGATTCATTTAAGCTGGAAGGTTGTTGACAATAGACGACAAACATTAGTAGCATATAAAGACGAAAACAACAAAACAAAATACAGACCTATTATAAATTATAATTGCATATGAGTTTTTTAAAGAAATTAATTAGCGGAGATTTAATAAAAAATGTTGATAGCTTAGTTGATAACTTAACAACAACCAAGGAAGAAAAGAAACAATTGTCCATATCTTTGAAGAAAGTATTGTTGGACGCACAAGCAAAAATGGAAGCTGAAATATCACAACGACACGCTAACGATATGAACAGTGATAGTTGGTTATCTAAAAATGTTAGACCAATGACGTTGATTTTTGTTATTGTATGCACAATGCTACTGATATTTATAGACGCAGGTATTTTAGACTTTAGTGTAAAAAATGAATTTATAAGTTTGCTTTCAACTACGCTGGTTGCAATTATCAGTTTTTATTTCGGATCACGAGGATTTGAAAAAATCAAAAGAAAATAATTTGAAAAAAGAGTATAGACTACGACTTACCAAAAACGAACACGACTTAATAAAAGAAATACGCCTGTCCGAAGGCAATGGTTTAAATAACATTCTTGTTATTGGTGATTTACACGAACCATTTTCATTAGATAAATATTTAGAATTTTGCATATCAAAATATGATGAATTTGATTGTACAGAAGTTGTCTTTATTGGCGATGTAATTGACAATCATTATTCTTCATATCACGAAACTTCTGCTGATGGTATGGGTGGTGCTGATGAATTAGAATATGCAATACAAAGAATTGCACGTTGGTATAAAGCATTTCCTAAAGCTACTGTTATTATTGGAAACCACGATAGAATGGTTATGCGTAAAGCACAAACCTCTGCTATTCCTAGTAAGTGGATTAAAAGCTATAAAGATGTATTAGAAGTACCTGGTTGGAATTTTGTAGAAAGATATGTTAAAGACGGTGTTCAATTTTTGCATGGCGAGGGGGGTACAGCTCGTAGTAAATGTAGAGCAGATATGATGAATACAGTTCAAGGACATCTACATACACAGGCGTATTGTGAAAGTTATGTTGGTCAGAATTTTAGAGTATTTGGAATGCAGGTTGGTTGTGGTATTGACCACGAAGCGTACGCAATGGCTTATGCTAAATATGGAAAAAAACCAGCAATTGGTTGTGCTGTCGTTTTGAATAACGGAAAATTACCTATAAATTTACTAATGGAATTATAATATATGAGCAAACATATTTACAGTGAAAATTTAAAACTTGGTGCATATTATACTTATGATAAAAACAACAACAAAGTTTACGATCTAAAAAGTATGCGTCAAGAGTTTAAAGAACTAATAAACAAGTTGAAAAAATAGAAGGGCATCTGAAGTAGGTTTTAAATGTCAACTCCAACCTGCGATTGAGTTCTGCAGGTGTCCTTTTATTTTCTAGTAATCCCATTCAGCAAATTCTTCTGCTGTTTTATAATCAAACAATTTTAAACTATATTCTTTTACAGTAGCATATTTTAATTCTCCGTTTTCTTTAGCGTGTCTTGTAGGAACTTTAATATACTCTGAGTCTATTTGTATATCTTCTTTACGTAAATCTCTTATAACGCCTTGTAAGTCCATTATACCGCATTCTAGCATTGCTTTACGTGTTGTTAAATTGCCTTTGGTTCTTAGGTAGTCGTAAACTATCTGTTTATGTGTACCTGCTTTAAATTCAATCATAGTTGTTTAATATATTTAATTGTTTCTTTTTTAATGTGTTTAATATCTAACCATTCTAATACTTCAAAAGCATTTAAAACTATTGTTAAATCTTTGCCTTCTTCGTCTGTTCCTGATAAATATATTTCATTATTAGAACAAGCAAAAGTATTTATATCGTGTAAATTTTTATATTTCATAGTATTTATATTAATTCTAATTCTGATAATAATTCTTCACCATAAATATAAACTAGCATATTAACAGTTTTTTCTGCGTCTGTATAACTATTGCATTCGCCAAAATGAAACTGCTCATATTCTCTTATCGTTTCTAATGCTTCAAATGTTGTGATGTTGTGATGATCTAGCCATTCTTGTGCTTGTTGATAACCGATGATATAGTAATCTTCATTAAACAAATGATAATGCAATTCCTCTGAATAATCGCCCTCATTTTCTTTTATATATTCTGTTAATTCTTCTCTTACGCTATTTTTCATATTCTCTATTTTTTTATTGTATGAACTCCAATTGCTTTAAAATACATTTGATTTTTTCCGAGTTCA
>CAACVF010000301.1_pt2 | contig 10432 bp, 8 predicted proteins | sample 2381781 | NCBI WGS metagenome assembly CAACVF01 (sample SAMEA5211967, study PRJEB30684) | marine metagenome | biome: Marine; feature: Epipelagic; material: Water | collected 2015-10-15 | depth 60 m | reverse complement strand
AAGGTGCACAGGAAGCCATAGGTACACTCCTTGCAGAAGGGTCCACTGGTAAAGAAGGTGAAGACTTTGGTTTTTCTATTCTAGAAGCTGCCGTCAAGGGTGGCATAGCAGGGTTTGCTCCGGGTGCTGTGGTACGGGGTGTCAAGACTGATAGTAAAGCTGCTCAAAAAGAAAGAGCGGACAAGCTTCAGAAGTTTGAAGAGAAGCTAACCGTGGTCACAGAAGAAGAAGGCTTTGACACTGACTCTGCTGACCCTGCTGATGTACAGGTGGTAGAAGAAGAGGAAGTCATTCGGTTTACTGATACAGATAAAGACGGTAAGACCAGAGTAAGGGATATAAGCATAGCTGACTTTGAAACTCTAGAGTCAGAGGCAATTACAGAGAGCGCAGGAGAAACTGTTGCTACTCCAGAGGCGGCTATAGAAGAAGCACAGACAGTGGTAGAGGGTACCCAAGAAGCTGCTGCTACTCCTACTACTCCCACTCCTGCTGAGACAGAGACCGCTGCAATTCTAGATGGTGAGAAGTTTGTAGACGTAGGTAGACAAGCAGATATCATGGGCATGACAGACAGAGATGGTACTTCTTTTTCTTACTCAGGAGAGGGACCGTCTACGTTTCTAAATGAGTACTCAGAGTTACAAGTAGAAGCAGTTGAGCTTGAAGCTGAACGAGCGTTAGCACTAGACAATGGGAATGTTGAGGTAGCTGACAAGGTAGTAAAACCTCTGGCGCAAAGAGCAGCTAAACTAACAGACATGGAAAAAGTTATTAGAACTCCTCAGTTTCAAGCTTCTTTGAAGGCTAATCCTGATCTACAAAAACAATTAGAAGATACAAATTTAAAAGCCGCTTCTAGAAAAGCTGGACTAGAATCTTTTGCTAGTGGACCGTTACCAGAAGGTGTGCCAAGAATGACTGAGTTTAGGACTCTTAGTCCCAGAAGATTTGAAACAATAGATAATGTAAGAGAAGAGAGGTTACCTCCTAATACATCTGGTTCTCCTAAAGAAGACACTGCTGCAAATAACATAGCCACTGAAGCAGGAGGAGGAGGTTCCAGAAAAGGTCTTGATCCTGACGCTAAAGGGAGTGATGTAAAAGGAAATAGTTCTCAAGCAATGCTCAACAGGGTAAACGTCTATATGAAGTTTATGTCTTCTAATAAAAGACTAGCAGATAGATACCCTGAACTAAGACCTATTTATAATACAGTAAAAAAATATAATGAAGAGTGGTTCTCTATTATCACCAGAGGTCTTGAAGGTAGGACCGTGGCCATGGCCCTCCCTTCTGAGAAAAGAAAATCTTACAGGATTGCACGTACTCTGGCAGATGACATGGGTATTCGTATTCAGTTCTCAGGTGTATCAGATGTAGCAGGAGCCACCACAGCTACCATTCAAATACCAGGAGATACCTTTGAGCAAAGGCAAGACTATGTAAGAACTGTTAGTCCTTATGCTAATCCTTACGTCACACAGCTGGGACATTTAGATGTTAATAACTACATAGCAGACGGTCAACAAACTTTTGAAGAGGGAGCCATCACAACAAACAATGGAGTGATAACTATCACTGACCAAGCAGTTGTAAATGCTCTTCAGCAAGAACAAGACACAACTGATTCCATGTGGGATGATGTTATTACCACAAAAATATTCAGGGTAAAAGAAGAACTGCGCCAGCAAAAGATAGAACAGCAGGGCCGCGAGGTTGACTTTAATTATGATAATACAATAGAGAGCACAGAAAATTCTATTCTGGAGGAGAGAGGTCAAGCCAGAGAAGAGCTTACCATTCCAGAAGAGAACGAGCTTTTTCTACAAGCTCTAAGAAAGTTAGCAGATACCCCAAACATAAAAGACAACGAAGCATTTCAACAGGTGAAAGAAATCATAACTACTTCTATAGATACTTTAGAAGCTTTAACAGATGGAAGAAGGATGGGTTACTTTCCCCGTGTTCGTAATGGTGATGTAATTATACGTGTGTATAAAGAAGTTCCAGAAGTAGGTTCAGATGGTGAAGTACGTATGGTTGAAAGAGTTGTCTACAGAAGGGACGTACACACTCCTTTGTGGAGAGATAAGGCAGGATATGCCAGAAAAAAATATGAAGGTGATCTTAGAAACTTTTATAATGAAGGAGAGCGTATAACATTTTCTCTTAAAAATAATGAGAATGCTAGTCTTATAGATGATAGAGCAGGTGAACTGGATAACATGACTATCCTAGAAAGTATTCTTATACACGAAGCTTCTCTTAATGAGGAGTACACAGGAAAGAAAGTTCTGTTAGAAAATGACGAAGGAAAAGAAATAAACCCTGCTGAGTACATTAGAATGTTAGGTGCACAGTACAAGAAAAGAAAAGAGTCGGCTGGGTTTGGAAGATACAGACAGCACAGAAAAAATGTTCCGGGTTACATAACACCGGACAATGAAAAAACTTACCATGATAATGCTTGGGCGCAGTATGTTACTTCTCTTGGTAGGTTTGTGGCTAAGACAAGAACAAACGCTGAAGCTAAGAGTGCCATAGATAACCTAAAAGCTGGGTCACGTAATCTAGAAACAGGTAGATTACTAAGTGCAACGCCAGCAGAAGTAGCAGAAAAAATGTGGGAGAATACCATATCTCCGCAAGGTGCTGCCTCTGCGCTCAAGAGCTTTGCCTTCTATGGTTTTCTAGGTGGTAACTTCTCCTCCTCTTTCCTTAACCTGACACAAAACTTTGTCACAGCTTCTCTTCTATACGGTGCTTACGGTAGACTCTTCCAGCCTAAAGTAAGTAAAGCCACAGCTGCAGCAGGTAGACTTGCAATTTATTATATTAAAAACAACAATGCTTTTCTAAAGAAGGACAGAGAGCCTGTTGCTAAGATACTTGTTAAGTATGGGGCAGCTAGGAATCTAGATGAGGCCAGAGATCAGTTTGACAAACTGTACATCTTACAAGAGAGGGGGTCCATAGGAAGGATCAATACTCAAGCTCTTAGTTCTAATGCGGATATCACCACTGACTACTGGTATGACAAGCTAGGACTACAACTGCCAGACGAGATAGCGGCAAAGAACTTAAACCCAAAACAAATTGAAAACTTTAAAAAATTCTTCAAAGGTTCTAAAACAATAGTAGATGGTGTCTATTCCTCTACTGAAATTACCAACAGAATAGCCGCTGCTCTGGCTACTTATAATACGGTGAAGGCTTCGCCAGAAGGCATGGGTCCGTTGAGAGAGTTTGCCAGAAACACAGCCAGTGGTGTGGATGTAGCTAATCAAGATGCCAATAGAATGGTAGAGATAGAAGATGGAATGCAATATATAATAGACGAGAGCCAGTTTAATCTGAGTGCTTTCAACAGACCACGGCTGGCATTTGCAGGTGGTGGGTTAGGTGCAGTTGCTATTCAGTTTATTCCCTTTGTCACCATGATGATAGAGGTATATGCCAATGCCATAACCAGATACGGAGGAGCAGAGTATGGAACCTTTCGGGCTGGAATTGTTAACCTAACTCCACAGGGTAGAAGAACACTAGCTTTCCTAGTACTACCTCAGATTATTCTGGGTGGTATGTTTGGTCTTCCGTTTGCAGATGATATGAAAGAAGTTATAAAAGCTATAGTAAGATCACCAGTGGGTAAATCTCTGGGTCTTCAACAGTCAGATATGGAACTTGCTTTCTATGATATAATGACCAACACCTTTGGTCCAGAGGCTATGTCTTTTGCAGAGGCAATTGCCAGAGGTCCTATCAAAGCATGGGGTGGTGTGGATATTGCACAACGGGTATCACTATCTCCGTTCCGTTCCCTGATAGAAGGAGCCACGGGAGAAGCTTCCTCTGTATCTCTTCTTACAGGACCAGCGGGTGCTTTCTTTGGACAAGCTTTAAACAAATCTTTTGATGCTTTTACAAGAGGAGACTATGGAAAAAGTTTACTAAGACTTATGCCTTTGGCCATGACCCAGAACATTATCAATGCAGTGGAAGCAGGAGAAGAAGGAGTGTACACAGGGAAGGGGAGACCCTTGGCAGACGGACTAGGTGCACATGATCTTCTTCTGATGACACTAGGATTTTCCAGTGAAAATGTGTACGGTCCTAGAAATAGGCTCTATATAGAGAAGGCTCTTGCCACCAAGAGCAATGCAATTAAAGATAAGTATCTTGATAAGATTGTAAGGTTGATGGTTCAAATAAAAAATGAAGATTCTTCAGCAGGAAAGTCAGAACTACAACAAGAGATAAACAAGCTGTATGAGGAAGTCAGGAACCATGATAGGGAGCAGAAGAATATATGGGACAAGATTGATCCTAACAGAAACATAAAAAGGACAGCTGTTACCCGTTATAAAAATCAAGTTATGGACATTGGAAGAAGAAGAGGTGGCAAAGAACTCAGAGCTATAAGAAAAGAATTAGACCTATTCCGGTATGACGATAAGCAGTAATTTTTTTGTTTGTTAGCTCTTTCTCCCCTGCTAGTGTAGGACTATGCAGGATGAACTTAAAAATAAAGCACGGCATGTCTTTCTAGGATATGACTCAAGGGAGCATATTCCTTTTAAGGTGTGTTCGCACTCCATCACCCGGAGGTCTTCCCTCCCGGTGGAGGTAACTCCCGTTTACCACAAGACCCTTCGCCATGCTGGTATGTTCTACCGTCCTTGGAGAATAGATGAGGACGGCCAGTACTGGGACGAGGTAGATGGTAAACCTTTCTCCACAGAATTTTCCCACAGTAGATTTCTAGTACCTGAGATAGCCAGAAGGAACAATCTTTCTGGGTGGGTACTCTTCTGTGATTCTGACTTTCTTTTTCTCTCTGATGTATGTGAGGTATTTGATTACTGTGATGATGACTATGCAGTTATGTGCGTCAAACATAATTACCATCCTGAAGAAGCCGTCAAGATGGATGGGATGCTACAACAAGACTATGACAAGAAGCTCTGGTCCTCCTTTGTCCTCTACAACTTGGACCATCCCGCGAATGATAGATTAGATGAGGTAATGGTAAACAGTGAAACAGGTGCTAACTTACATAACTTCTCTTGGCTTGACAGTGATGACCAAATTGGTAGCCTACCTCACGGTTGGAATTATATTCCCGGTGTTAGCTCTGGCACTAATGATGTTAAAGCTATTCATTACAGCCTTGGTGGTCCTTGGTTTGACGGTTTCCAGGACAGTGAGTTTGCTGAAAAGTGGGAAGCAGAGCTTGATCACTTTGAGTTTAGTCTAAGTAGTTTCAGAAAAATAGTGGAGATATTTTAGTATGAGTAAGTATGACATTGTAACATCTTTTAATCCTGATGGGCTTGAACTATACGGGAGGAACATGCTCAACTCTTACGTTGAGAACTGGACAGGAGATAACATCAAACTACATGCGTGGTACCATGACTTTGGAGATCCTGCATTCTATCTAAGGTTCAATGAACTAGAGATACCAACTCAGCGTATCAACTACTGTAATCTAAATAATGTAAAAGACATGGTGGATTACAGGGATAAGATGGTAATTCACGATGGTACAGAAGAAGGAAAGATTAAGTACAACTGGAGACTGGACGCTATCAAGTGGTGTCACAAAGTCTATGCTCTGACAGAGACAGCTTCTGATCCACATATCATACAGGAGAAGGACTGGCTTATCTGGCTAGATGCAGATACCACCACGCACTCTGAAATTACCAGTGAGTTTCTTGACAGCATCTGTGATGAGCAGTATGACATTATACACTTGGGACGTACTGCTGCTGACTATAGTGAGACTTCTTTTGTTGCGTTCAACCTCAAGGGTAGACCTGCCAAAGATTTCCTAGCTGACCTACGAGAAACCTATGATAACTGTGAAGTCATTACGTTTAGAGAGTGGCACGATGGGTTTATCTTTGAACGCTTGCTCAAGCTACACCAGTACCACGGGCTGAAAGCTCTGAACCTTACGCCCAACGTCACTGATCTCAATGCCTTTGCAACATCTGTCCTAGCTGAGAAGATGCAGCACTTCAAGGGAGCACAGAAGCACGGTGTCTCTGGGGATGTAAGTCTGGACTCAGCAAAGAGGTACAGGCAAATCTCTGAGATGATTAGTTTCTATAAGTGTGCAAGCTTTATAGAGACCGGGACCTACAACGGAGGTAGAGCTATTCAGATGGCAGAGGCAGCGTTTGCTCACTCTGACAAGGTAACCTATACAGGGTACGATCTGTTTGGCACCACCACTCCAGAGCTTAACAAGAAAGAATTTAATTCCAAGGCAACCAACTCAGTGGAAGCTGTGTCAGAAAGACTTACAGCCTATGCACTGGAGAAGGCCAAGGATGATAAGACTTTTGAGTTTAACCTTATTGAAGGGAACACCAACAAAACTTTGAAGGATAAACCCACTGCTGACTTTGTGTTCATTGATGGGGGTCACTCGTATGGCACAGTGTCACATGACTACAAGCAGTTAAAGCACAACAAGATTGTTGTATTGGATGACTACTTCACCAAGGACGCTGATGATAAGGAACCAGCAGAAGAACATCAGGGTGTCAACAAGCTATGGGAAGAGGTGAAGGAGAGAGAAGATGTTAACAAGTATCTCCTTCCTTCCATGGACCCTGTGCTAGGAGGAGGTATCACTCACCTTGCACTGATAACAGAATCCTCTCTTCCCAAGTACAAAGCAAGAGTTCCTATTGTTGTACGGCCTCAAGACTGCGTACCCTCAGAGGATATCCAGAATAACATCAGGGCTAACATGCCTAAGATTGACAACTGGTTAGACACAAAGTGCAGGGTCAACAACGAAATTATCTTTGTTGTCTCCGCTGGCCCTTCACTGGATGTTAACCAGATCAAAGAAGATAAAGAGATGCTAGAGGAAGGGAACCAAACTGTAAAGATTGTCTGTGTTAAGCACGCACTACCCATACTTATGGAAAATAACCTCATCCCTTGGGCGTGTACGCTACTGGACCCCAGACCTATTGAAGGGGTCTCCACTCACGGTGTGGTCAGGAGCACCCTGTTTGACAGCATCAGCCCACGTACTCACTTCTTGGTAGCGTCTATGACTGACCCTTCTGTGGTGGACCTGCTCCAAGAAAGAGATGCACACATTGTTGGGTGGCACGCTTACTCAGACGCAGTGAAGGGTGGCATAGAGGGTTCAGGAAAGGATGCTCTGATGATCACCGGAGGTACCAACGCTGGTCTCAGAACCATAGGCATTGGCCACACCCTAGGCTTCAGAGAGTTTCACCTCTACGGATTTGACATGAGCCTCAAGGAGGCACCTCCAGAGGCAGAACAGAAAGCCACAGATGAAGAAGACAGACCTAAGTTTATCAATGTATCTGTGGGAGATGGAAGTTACTGGACCACAGGAGAGCTACTGGCAGGAGGTCAGGATCTAGAAAAGTTATTTAAGACTGCCCATGAAATGGACGTTAACCTCCAGTTTAAAGGAACAGGAATGGGTGCCAAGCTCTGGGAAATAGAGGGACCGAAGCCAATGAAGGGGTACTCAGCATGGGGGATGTAATTAATTTTACCAACTCAACTATTGTAAACCCTGACGGTACTCTGAATAAAGAAGGGAAAGAGCAAGCGTTGCAGCATTTAAAGAAATGTGCTACGCTGCTACAGCAAAGAGTAGACAACGAAGAGGTAGATGGAGCGGTCATGCTCTTGTTCAAGGACGGTGATCTTGCTGAAGATGTGATGGCAGGGAACATCAAGTCTACCTCTCTTCTATTTGTCCTTGAATATATTAAACATCAAATCATAACAGGTTCTGAACTATTTACTGAGGAGGTGATCGAAGATGATTGAATCAATTATGTTACACAAAGCAGAGATCATTGAGGCAGTCATGGGTATTGTTGTAGTTGCCAGTGTTATCGTTGCTGGTACCAAGACCCCTGATCCTAACACTGTAATGGGTAAGATATACAAGGTAGTCGAGTGGGCTTCTCTTACCTTTGGCAGGGCCAAGCAGACAGGCGATACGCCAGTTAAGAAGATCAAAGTTAAGGATGCCTAACAGTGCTATCTCTTGTAGGTAATCTTCTTGGATTTTTTACCAAGGTTATTCCTATGCTGTTTGCGTGGAAGGCAGGTAAAAGTTCTGCGGAGAAGGCTGTGCTTGAGCAAGCGTCTGAAATAGTGGAGAACGCAAATGAAGTTGAAAGAGAGCTTGATCAGCTTAGTGATGATGCTATTACTAAGCAGTTGCGTAAGCGTTGGCTCAAGCAAAAGTAATTGTAGTTGGGTCAAGCCTATCTATCTAGAACAAGAGGACAGGCTTACCCCTTCTACCTCCCGAAACATTCTAACTCATAACGAAACCTGGGAGAAGGTCTGTTCCTAAGAAATTTATCCCTCTGAGAGGCCCTGTGAGTAGGGGTAGAGGAGGTCCAGGCTACCCACCCACCAGAAAGATAGCTAATCTCACCAGTGAGCTTCCTAGGTACCCTAGCGTTTAAATGGCGCTCCCGGCAGGACTCGAACCTGCAACCTACAGATTAGAAGTCTGTTGCTCTATCCATTGAGCTACGGAAGCTAGAATAATTCACCTCTGCTCTGAGGAGCAATGGTCTGAAGGTTCCCAAACCTATCATATATAGTCAACGCAACCTCACTGGTGGTCATGGTCCTCCCGTCTGAGTTTATGGTCTCAGTGATGGTGATCTCTTCTGTTCCTGATGCGTTCTGAAGCGCCACAGTTTTGTGTGTCACGTAGTTATCAACAGGTATCAAAGCTGCTACTGGTTCTATTGCTGCTATCTCTGACATTTTAAATACCTCCTTATTCCATGCTAATCCCAAAGTCATCTGTAAAACCAGAGTCTTTAAATTCTTTGGAGGGGTCCTTGTAAGGTTGAAGATAAGTAAGAATAATATTACAAGCTTCCATAACACCTCCGCTAGTTGTGTCCTTCTTTATTTGTTTTAGAACTTCACAGGACAGTGCCTCTGCTGTACTCTCGTTCATGTTCACTGAATACGTTGTCATTATGCTGCTCCTATATCCACTATCTCACACACGCCACCCGCACATGCAAGCTCTTGTGATCCAGTTGTGGTGTCTCCCTGTTCATACGTCTGTAACTCTGTCCAGTCAATAACAGGGGGCATATCTTTTAACAGTATACCATAGTCCTCTCTCTTTATATCTTGATAAGGTGCTTGCTTATAAGAATGATCAGAGAATGGGAGGAAAGAAATACCAGACAGAGAATCAAAGTGATCCCAACACCAAGACCCTACCTCTAGCCATTCGTTCTCCTTGACAGAGATTGTAACAGAGGGCTTGTGCTCACAGTAGTTGTCAGCAATCTTGAGCCACAGTTCCAGCTGTTCAATGGCACTGAGACTATACCTAGTGATGGCATGGTCTGGACTCTTCATAGGAAAAGAGAACACAGTTACATTGTCAGGTGCTGTAAAGTCTGGCTCCGATGGTACGCCCTTGTCTTTCATAAACATGGTCAGTGGATCTTTGTTGTCTCCCCTCACTGTCCTGATATAGAACGGGTTGTGTCTGGCGTGTATACCAGAGGCAGCATCAACAAGCTGAGACACAGTACCGGAAGGCTTGACGCAGGTGACAGCTGCACTCTGCTTGATGCCTAGCTTCTCTGCCAGCTTCTTGTTAGTCTTAACAGCTACATCTCGCAACTGTTGGAGAGCTTCTGGAGAAGCATCGTACACAGCTGGGCAGTCCATGATCCCTGTAAGGGACACACCTAGCAACCGCTCCTCCTCTGTGGTATCCTTCCACCGCTTACGCAGGTAGCCAAAGTCTGTCAGTGTAGACTGAAAGGTACCAAGGATGGTGGCCAGCCTGATCTTTTCTTTCAGAGTACTGATGTTGTCCTCTGCTCTACAGATAACCTCTGACAGATTACAGAACTGATAGGGGCGTAGGATAATCTCACAGCAGGGGTTGGTTCCAAAGTCTATGTCACCGTCACGCCTACCGTTGGACGCTGCCTTCACCTGTGCAGATGCACGGTTAAAGATACCACGCTCTCCGCTCTTGCTCTCGTACAGGGAGAGCCACTCTCTCATAAAGATACCCATGTCAGGCTTCTCTGTGTAGCAGACAGAGTTATTGGACAGTGCTCTCTGTTGGTTGTCCACCCACCACTCACCTGACTTAGCCATACGCATACGCTCATCAGTGAGATTAGAGAGTGAGATCAGAGCAGACCTGCGTACCCCGCCTACCACCACCACTTGGCCTACCTTGCACATGATATCGTGACACTCAATAGAGGTAAGCTTTCTACCCTTGGCTTTTCTAAACGTCTGGATGGTGAAGTCAAACAGTTCTTCCAGAGGTGCAGGGCCAGAAGCCCTCCCTCCAAAAGTTTTAAGTCTGGCACCGGCAGGGCGTATCTTACTTATGTCTATC
>CAACVF010000315.1_pt1 | contig 10472 bp, 14 predicted proteins | sample 2381781 | NCBI WGS metagenome assembly CAACVF01 (sample SAMEA5211967, study PRJEB30684) | marine metagenome | biome: Marine; feature: Epipelagic; material: Water | collected 2015-10-15 | depth 60 m | reverse complement strand
CATAGGTTTAAAAATATTAAAAAGACACAATAAGTTTCAAGCTAACAATATGAAGAGACTTCTGGACTATTTTTTGGCAAGCCCGAATAATTAGAATAAAACGTAGCTGGGTCATTTTTTGACTTTTTTAAAATATTATCAATTATGTTTTCCCCAGTGCGCATACCAGTTTCCATGTCCTGAAATTCAAGAAGGCTACGACTGCCCATCATAACGCTACCGCCAAGATTTTTTATTTTTTCTATATTGGTTTTTTTGCGAGGAAGATTTACGCCGTAAGGATTGTTTTTAGCAACGCTATTCTCCTGTTGTTTTACAGATTCGTAAATGCTTTTTTTAAATAAATCTTCAGACGGCTCATCGGGGAGATCTACAAAAACTTCTTGAGGGTTAATAGCGGGAGCTGAAGATGAAACTTTTATTTCAAAAGTGTTAAAATCCCCAAGCTCATGGGTCTCAGATACCTTGTCGTAAAACTTCCGCCTAGAATCTGGGTTTCCCATCTTTGTTTTAAAGGTGTTAAAATCGCCAATTTCATAAGCTTTAGAAACTGAATCATAAAGTTTGTTCAGAGATTCTAATGGCATTAATACTCAACTGGAATCTTCACCACTCGAGTACTATCTGCTTCGCTCGAGTTTAAGTTTGTGTTTTTGGGTAAGTCTGAAAAAGGAACATCTACTAACGAAAGTCTGTAAGTTAAAATTTCATCAGCTTTTTTCTTAAGTCGGGCAAAGCCCTCAGGGTCGGTACCTCTAATTGACTTAGCGGCTTCAAGGGTATTTTCGTACAGTTCTTTAAGTTGAGCTGGTGAAAAGCTATCAGCAGACTTAGTCGCTTCCCTTCGTGGTACAAGAGACTGAAGAGTTCGCTCAGGCTCAAGTTTGTAAGTTGATTCTATAAACGGAACTCTTGGGTCTTTGGGGTTTTCTTTAATAAATTTTTCTATAGAAGCAATATAATTCTTTTCTTTTATTTTTGCTATTTTATTATCTATCTGCTTTAAGCGTGTTTTGTTATTTGCAATACTTGGATTGTTTTTTAATTCTGAATAGTAATCAATTTCTTTTTCCTCTTTTGGATTTAACGCCTCTTCAATAAGGTTATCTTGAATAGATATTTGACTACCTAAATCTCTAACTTTAGAATTGTCTGACGATTGCATTACGCTACTGCGAAGATAATCGGGAATTAAATTTATAAGATCTAATTCGTTTTTAAACTCTGTTTGTTTTTTTTGTCTTTCTATAGAATCGTTGTACCTTTTATTGACCAATCTTTGCTTTTCAAGAGCTAATTGATTTTGCTGATACTGTCCAACAAGCTGTGGTATGCTATCTAAAAAGTCTGCAAAACTAGTGTCGTATGTGGAAGGGGAAGACTGTCTTGCTGAATAGATACTACGTCTAGCCACCGTAACCTCCTCCGGAGGCACCTAATAGAAAAGACGGCCCTGAAAAACCATAGCTAGTAGCATTATTAGGATCTGATCCGGCACTAACCCAAGCGTTGTAAGAGTTGGCACTAGGCCAACCTTCTGGTATTGTTGTTGGGGAAAAACTACCGGTTGTCCCAGAGCTAGCGTCAACAGTACCTAAACCAAATCCTAACCCAGAACCACCGGCTGGAGTTGGGGCTAAGTTTGCAAACTCTACACCACCAGCAACTAAATCAGCCGCAGTGCCTAATGTTTGTGATGTAAAGTCTCTTTGAGCTTGTTCGATACCCCTAGACAATCCTTCCTGTGCACTTTGCCTCATTTGACTCATCGCCTGTTGACCAGCTCCAGAACCAGCAAATCCAGACTGGGCTTGTTGTTGTGCAAACTGTTGAGTTCCTGTAAGTAAATTCTCTTGTAAACCTCTAGCAAGATTCTGTATTTGAGTAGGATCCATATCGGAAAATAATTTTAGTTGCTCTGGAGTAGGATCAAGACCTTGTCCTTCAAGCACCTGCTCTGCTGTTAGACCTCCTCCATATTGGAACCCTACGAAACCGCCATCCTCATACCCAACAATATCATCAAGCAAGTTGCTCTTTTTGCCACCGTACATCAAGTCAAACAAAGTATTTGTTTTAAATCCCGGCATAGCCTTAAAAATACATACCTTCTCGGTCTAAACGGCTTGGGAATTGCGATACACTTTGTGAGCCTAAATCGTTTGAAAATTGTGGATTGTTTGGTTTTGTGTAGTCCAACGCTCTACTTAAAATAGATGGCATAACGGCACTTCTAAAATCCATAGAGGCTTGAGTTAATTGGGGTATCTTTGAGCTGGCCCCTGTATATCCAAATCTACTTAAACCTTTTCCTATCAAAGAACTGCCTTCTCTAAGTCTAGCTCCTAAAGTACCCAATCCTCCAGAGCCAACTTTTCTGGCTGTCGCACCATACATACCTCCCGTTGGAGAAAACCCAGCAGTCAACGCCGTTGTTATGCCTGAAATACCAGCCCTACCTAACATTCCTCTGTTAAAATCTTTACTAGCTCGGCCTACTCCCCTAAAATCCTCTTGGTTAAAAATTGTACCGGTGCGATCAACGGACTGTGCTTTTCCAGCGCCAATCCTTTCTCCTAACCCTTTGCCTAAAGCACTTCCTAATCCAGAAGCAATAGCTAGGCTTGCACCTCCAGTAACGGGAGCAAGTGCCGCACCAAGAAGGCCACCAGCAAGACTACCTACACTTCCAAAGATACCCCCTTTTTGCTGTCGCTTTGCTTCTCTTCTTTGAGCCGCTTCAAGCTTTTTAATATCAGATTGTCTTTGTGTTGCTTGTGCTAATGCCGCACCCCCTCTAGTCATACCACCAGTTTGCATCATACTTAAAAGGTTGCCTTGGGGGCCCATATAAAAGCCACTTCGATTAGGGCCAGAGCTAATAGGTGTGTACCCTTTTGATTTATTGGAGGAATAGTGCATATTATAATCCTTTAAAATTTAATACAATTATAGTAAAAGAGGGTATCATTTATATTGAATCTACTAAACAGGTGCAACTAAAAAGCCTGTAAAATAAGAATAGTAGTTTTGAGCACTATAAATGTCTTGACTTGCACCAGAAGCATTAAGCACCTGAGCCTTAATTGTTTTTCCGCTTTCTATTAAATAATCCGTACTACAGGTAAATAAAATAAATTTATTTGAAGCATAGTCTACATTCGTATGGTTAACAGCTTGCTCAAAGACTGAACCATCAGTACTGTTAGATATTCTCAAATCCATTCTTTCCCCTGCATCTATCTCATCACTATCATCGTCATCGTATAAAACTTTTAATTCAAAGTGGTAGATCCCTTTTACCGGTGTAACAAACACATTACTAGCAAAGTTATTGTCATTGTCATACAGCTCTCCACTAAAAGTTAAGTCTGTAAAATTAGTTGAATGGTTAGCTATTGTCTGACCGTTGGTAATAGTCGCTCTAAATGCAGGCCAATTATGACCCTGAACTTTGTATAGGCGAGGATTGACCGCTCTACCTACATTTATATCTCGATCTACAATTTGATTTCCGTCGTTGCTTAAATAAACTTTGCTTAAACGACCTTTGTCTTTTTTAAACAAAGCTAAGGGTTTATTAGCACTGCGAACAAACACCTGTTCTCCCTCTTTCATAGACTGTGCTGATGGGGGGTGACTGATTACAGACTTTGTGTCTCCAGAAGATAAAGAGCTTTCTTTGCTGTTCTGAAGTTTTCTTGCTACTCTGTCATAAGACATTAGCTAACCTTCTTTAACGGCAAGACTCTATACTCTATACTAATATCATTTACTGTGAACTGACCAGAGGTAGGAGGGTTAAATTTAAACTGAATGCTTTGACAGGAAACCGGAGAAGAAGGTGTGAATGTAGCCACATCATAAGTTGTAACTGCATCTAAATCCCCAGAATCGTTTCCAGCAGGAGAGACTCCAGAGCCAGTAGCGAAATCACTCCAAGTATTTTTACCATCTACAGAGTGTTCTAAGGGGGTTAATTGGTCTACGGTAGATATGTATGTAACGTAAACCTTGTATATTTTCTTTATTAATCCCGGCTGACCAAAATCTATATCTTTTGTAGTAATGTTAATATTGCTTTGATTTGCAGGCTCATTACTCCAATATCTCATCTCTACAGAAGAGCTGTGTTCGTAACCAAAAAATAAATTTCCTTGATAGTCTGTAATAAAATTAGTGTATTTTTTTTGATCAGTAAAGGCATTGTCTGCAAAAGTCCAAGCACCAGATTTAAAGTCATAGATATAAGCATCGCCACTACTGACAGAGCCATTTGCAGAGACACCACCGTAATTATTTGTTGTTGAATTATCTCCGTTACAGTTCTTCATTACAATTAATTGTTTTTTTCTTTTTTCATAGCCCACTATGCTATACCCTATAGTTCCAGATGCAAACATAAAGTCGTTCCAAGCTGGAGGAAAAAGCCCATTGGCACTGCTCGTTTCTATTATTTTACCATCTATAAGGTTTGATATTCTTCTTCCGTCATAAATATAGCAACCGTTTTCATTAACCCAACAAACGCCATAGTCAGTCCTTACAACAGCCGAAGGATGCTGTACTCCATTATGTTTTATATTGTCTTCTAAAAACCAGTTTGTATCTGATGGTGAAGATATATTTACAATCTGTGTTGAATTGTGCTTAAAGGCTATAATTCTGTCTGCATACTCTTCTAGTTTTACATAGCTCTCTGCATCTCCCTTAACAACATCAATAAAGTTAAAAGAGGGAAAGGTGTCAAACTTATTAGGCATAGAATACATTATCCTGTCCCCGTACAGCCTTGGCTTTCCTGTTTCAGGGTTATTAAGTCTTACATTCGCAATAAAGGTTCTGCGGTTTGCTACTAAAGCTGTCTTCCAACACTCGTTAATTCCACCTATAGAAATAGAGTCTGTAGACGAAGGAAACCCATTAATACTTTCGTAAGTATCCAAGTTGGGAGTAAAAGAAAATGCGGCTTCACTATATATTTCTGTTTCGTTAGCACCAGCAGAATCACTCAAAGGGTTCCAACCTGTTAACCCACTCACATCACTTTCTGTTCTTTGTACATAATCAGCGTTTAAAGAAGTCCTAATACCCTTCCTTAAGCTTATATCCACTAAAAGAACCCAAGGCTCATCATTTTCTCCACTTGGTTTGAAGTAAACCCTGCCTCCGCTAATTCTTTCGCTATAAGGACTTTCACAGCGAACTCTTATTTTTTGTTTGTATCCGGCAGTAACAGCAAAGGTATTATTCGATGTCGGAACATACAATAAAGATTCTTGAATCTCATCATAAATAAAACTTATTGCAATCTGATAAGTGTCAGCACCCCAAGTTGCAGAATCGTCAGCAGACTCTGTTATAGACAGATTAAATCCAGCCCCAGCAGTACCTAGGTAATCAGAACCATCTGCATTTCCTGCTCCATCTGTTGTGTCTATCTTAGACTCTGTGGGTGCAGATAAAGTATTTAGATTGCTATAAAAACCATGATAAACATCAGATATTAAAATATCGTTTGAAGTGGTGTTTTCAAAATGTGTTCTTTCTACATACCCATAATGCCTAATAACTGAACTATTATCAAACTCAGTATCGCAAGCCCTAATCGCATTATCTATAAAGTAATAAAGAATTTTAGAAGTCGTGGATGCATTTAAAGTAATAGAGCCATCGCTCCTAAGATTTATAGGGGCAGTGGCCCAACCACTAGCCCCTAAAGTCCTTTGCCAAATATCAACAGTGCCCGTTGCCGCATCTGCTAAAGCAATTAAATGCTCGCCAATTAAATGCCTTTTAATGACAGCCGATGTGTTTTGTTCGTTTACTGGTGCTGGGTCAATCTTTATCACTGTCCCTGAAGGGGCCGCATACACTCTAAAAAAACCATTGTTTAATGAGGTGCCTGTTATAGATATAATACTACCAACTGGAAACTTGGTGTTTATACTACTAACCTGAGTGTCCACCTCCCTTGTTGAGTCTCCTGTAACAAAATCAATATTTGAACTTCCGGTAATTTTGTGATCGGCTTGCTCTAAAGCAAAGTCAGACTCAAATACAGCAAGGCCATACCCCGGCCCTACTGTTGCGGCCCTGTCATTAACAGTAGAGTTATAATCAGTTTCCCCACCCCTAGTAGTTATAATCCCTTGACGGTCTAAAGAAACATTTACAGCATTAGCAAGTTCGTTTTCTTTTATATCTCTTGGGTCTTTTAGATTATTAATACCACCTGAAAAGTTATTTAAGGTATATATCTGCTTAGGCATTATTTATAATTACACTTTAGACTTTATCATCTTAATTGCACCTGCCATAATATCTGTAATAATATCAGCTAATTCCCTAAACATAGGCTCTTCTTTTTGATCGCTTACAAAGGGGATATTAACAGCTTTATCCATTTTCTCAGCTAACTTAATTTCTACTTCTTCAGACTGAATATATGTAATTAACATATCTTCTACGCCATCTGCCTGTTCACTTGCCATCTCTTTTGCTTTTGCAATAGCCTTTTCAATTAACATCTCTTTAATATTCATATTAAGATTCCTTTATTTTTTTTATTTTATATGAAAGATATACAATTTGCATAATACCAATAGTAACAGCAAGAACCCAAGGAACCACATCCATAAAGATGGCTCCCATAGATGCAAAGCTTGTACCGGAAACTTTTAAACTATCCACGATAAGCAATCAATGCGGCAGTAGAGTCTGTATGATTGACAATGCCTGTAAAGTTTCCATAGAGAATGTCTCCGGGTATTAAGTACAGATAGGCATCTGTGTGTGAGTCGCCTACTCCTGAAGTTACTTTAATTTTGCAGTATGTAGCCGCAGGACTAGATGCAGATAAAGAGACTGCTGTCAGGGCTACCCAGTTACCAGAGTCTGGAGTTTGAGTATTTGTATCGTGCTCTGCAACAACATCAAACCCATTCTGTCCTAGCTTTAAATTTAATGCTTCTCTTGATGTGTACTTATTTATTTGATCCATAATGTCACCTGCTTATATGCTTAGAAATTTCTTTATCGCCTTTTACGACAGGTATTATGCGAGAAAGCAATTCTGCTTTTGTCTCTGATGAGCTGTAGGGAATGCTACGCTTATCATAAAAATCTTTTATTTCAGCTTTTGTATTAGAGTCCGTAGGATAGTCAGATTGAGAAGTGGCAACAGCATTGATTATGTGATGCTCTCCAATACTTAGCCTGCCATGACCGTTATCATACTTTTTGGCACACTCAGAAACATAATACTCTTCGATAGTTTTAAAACTGTCAGATCTTTTTACGACCTCTCCATCAACCTCTACAAAATAAGCGTATGAAGAAGGGTAAGTTAAAACCTCTTGAGTGCCATCAGGGTATGTCTTCGTTCTCTTTACACCCGGAGTCGTATTCCTGTGTATTCTTATTCTGTAACCTTGACTTGATTTACGGATTATCATTCTTTTGTTTCTCTGTCTCTTTTATGGAAGTTTTTAATATTACTATTTGCCCAGCCTTCCATCTCTCTAACTTGTTTATTTGTTTTTGGTAATTATCTATATCGGTTAGTATCTCTTTTTGAATATCGGTCAATGAATTAATGTCATGTTCCTTACCGTCAAGATTCAACTTAGGCTGTGGTTCAATGTTCTCTTTAGCCATGTTATTCTCCTTGTATTTATTAATTCTATTTTAAACTGTCTTCATATGCTTTCTTAATATCATCAGTCCAAACTGCATTACAGATTGCTTTACATTCATCTGATTCTCCACTTATGTCTGCATTTGGCATAAATGATTTACGATTATATGAGCTTGATATTTCGTTGCCATCTTCTACAATGGTTATTTTTTCTCTCTGCTGAACTACTTTAAACTCTCCACGAATTTCATAGTCGTAAGTCAATTTTTTTTCTAAAGCCATTGTTATTTACTCCTTGTTATTTTCCATTTAATTAATCCAATTAAAATCATTGAGTATTATAGTGAAAACCAAACATAAAGTTAACAGTTTCACTTCCACTGGTGTCTAAATTAGCTTCGGTTAGTGTAGTGGTAGCTCCACTATTTGTAGTTTCGTACAACTGAAGCGTTGTTGTATTTGTTGGGGCAGTTAGCATCGGAAAATCCGCAAAACTTATATTGTTCATGTAGCCAATGGCTCCACCCGTATTGGCGGCTAAATGATTTTGGACTGTAAAAGGTAAACCTGTTATAGTAACCGCACCTGTTGAACTTCCTTTATCAGAAATTTCAATCCAACCGCCAACAAATACTCGGTTGCCAACTTTAGTGTAACGAGCTTGTTGTCTACTTGAATTATAGGTTTGACCAGCACTATTGCCACCAAAAGCAAAAGCAAGGTTTGTCACAAGTCCCTCTTCGTAATCGTCAAGTGTATTGTCATCAGCACTTTCAACAGGTGTATCTGGAAAATTTACACCACTACAATAAACAACTGCTCCACTATCTGAAGCCATGTAAACCGCAGTTACACTTGCATTTCCAAGAGTGACTGAGTTATCGGCTACACCTGTTACTTCACTTCCTATGACGGTTTGATTGGTAGCTGAGTTGTCATCTGTATCTGCATCATACCCCACAATAGTATTCTGACTGCCTGCTGTAAGCACATTTCCTGCTTGAAATCCTACAGCAACATTTTTTTGACCAGCTACATTTTCAGCCAAAGCGTATGCCCCAACTGCTGTTATCCCACTATTTGTTATATCGCCAGCCCCACAAGCATAAAACCCAAGTGCAGTATTATTACTTGATCCAGCTATTGTTTGTGCTAGAGCGTAAGAACCTAAAGCAGTATTTTGATCTCCATCTGTTAAATTTCCACCAGCATTTTCTCCTATTAGAGTGTTTTGCTTTCCTGTACTTAAGTCCATTCCAGATTCCCACCCCAAAGCAGAATTACCACCATGTCCATCTGTGCCTGCTTCAAAGGTATATAATGATTTATAACCTACTGCTGTATTTTTATCACCATCTACATTGGTGCGAAGGGCTGACCAACCGACTGCCACATTGTATTGCCCAGTCGTGTTTTCTTGCATAGCCCCTTCTCCAACTGCAACCGCCATGTGACCCGTAGTATTTTTTAACGCTTCTCGTCCGATAGCGACATTTGAATAACCATTAGAACCAGAACCCATAGCCAAATATCCAACCGCAGTATTATCAGAATTGCCACTTACCTTACCTGCTTGATAGCCTATATAGGTATTATGATTATGATTCGCACCTTGACCAGCTTCAGAGCCAATATAAACCGAATTAGAAGAAGTTGAGACAGATTGACCTGCTGTTGCTCCCACCATTACATTATTATCTGCGGTTGTTATAGCGGATGCGGAACTATAGCCTATTGCTGTATTATAAGTAGCATCATCCATAGAGGCATCAGAAACATCTTCACCGATAAAAGTATTATAGTTACTGCCCGAATCTAAGCTCGCACCTGCTGATTTCCCGAAAATTGTGTTAGAAGTTCCAGAATCATTATTACTTAAACTAATTTTAGAATTAGCATCAATCTTCATTGAGCCAGCACCACCATTTAACTCTAAAATTGTATCAGCTATAAGATCTAATGTGCCATCAGCAGATTGATGAATGTATGTTCCAGTATCTCCAAATTCTAATTTGTTAGTAGACGATATTCTTAAATTGCCATCTACAATCTCGTCATAAGCTCCTGCTCCATCTCCATTTACAGTCAAATCTCCCTCTATTGTTATAGATCCAGAAATTGTACCCCCTGAAGAAATTGAATTTGCTGTTGTTGTAATAAAAGCCATCGTGCACCTCCTAAGCTAGGATAACTCTAACTGTTGCATCAGAGCTACCTTTTCGTTCCATTATTAAATGTACAGAATTACCAAGACCTCGAGGTACCTTTAATGTATATATTGTATCACCACCTTTTAAGTAAAGGTCGTTAGATGTATTTATGTCGGAATCTGTCCCAGTGGTATTAAAAGTAAAATAAAAATCATTATCAGACATTAGATGAACTTGATGATAGCTAGTTACATCAACAGCAACTCCATCGTCATCAGCCGTAACAGCACTTTGTACTTGCCATTCTCCAGCCGTTTCTACGTTTAATGATTCATGGGCCCTAAATTTTTGTAGGTTAGCCATAATGTTCTCCTGCTAATTTTGTTTGTCTTGCGGGGCAAGAACCACTCCCTATACAAACAGTTATGTAAAGTTAAAAGGTAAAACTGCACGAGTACCGCCAGTCTTATCTCTTTTTCTCATTCCAAATCTTTTTAGAATGTCATTAAATCTTTTTTCGTGTTGACCCATCAAAGCCATTGAGGTTTGTGCAACATTAGGATCTCTTGAAGCTCCTGCCCTATCCATATATAAACATCTTTTTACATAGTCTACAAGAGCACTGTGTAAAGTATTGTCAATATCTGGAGTGTCTGTAATAGCAATAGGCTATAGTTCCGCAT
>CAACVF010000313.1_pt1 | contig 10479 bp, 4 predicted proteins | sample 2381781 | NCBI WGS metagenome assembly CAACVF01 (sample SAMEA5211967, study PRJEB30684) | marine metagenome | biome: Marine; feature: Epipelagic; material: Water | collected 2015-10-15 | depth 60 m | reverse complement strand
ACTTTTTAATTCTATTCCTGAGTGGAAAGATTGGACTAGGCAACTTAAGCAAGTATATATTCTATTACCTGTGTTTGGCTCTAACTCTGATGGGATAATTGAGATGTGTGATGAGTTTGGATGGGATGGGGAGAAACTCCTAAAAAAAATCGAAAGGACTTCGTCCTTTAGTGAGAGACTATCTAATTATAGAAGTGAAAAAGAATACCCTATCTTTCCAGGAACTAAAAAAAATAGAATTAAAAAGTCACACTTAGATACTGTATATGCGCATGAGTCTGCAGTAATTAGTTTTATGCACTTAGAAAAAGCTAAAGCACAAGGAAGTGCTGGTGTTAACTTTGCACTTAAAATGATGGCACATGGATACTTAGAAAACATGGAGTCTATAAATAGTAGGCCAGAAATAAAATACTTTATGGAAAATCAAAGACAACAAGGTGTGGTGCAAGAAAATGGGCCTATGCCTGAGATTGATTACTCTGGAGATGGGTTGCCTGAACTATGAAGTGCCAACATAAATATAAAAAAATAATAACTATATATTGCAACAATAATATGTTTGCTAATGGCCTTTGCAAAAAACACCACTACTACAATGTAAAAAAAAATGGAGTAATATATGCCTAACCTATATGAAGCGTATCCTTGGCAAAAAGAGATGCATGACTCCAAAGCTAAAATTAAATTTGTACAAGCTGGAAGACGAGCAGGCAAAACTAGAAGCGCTTTACAGGAAGCATTACGACAAATAAGAGAAGCATCAATTAATCCTATAGTCTTTCCTGGCAAGAAAGAAAAACTTACTGCAGAACAAGCAGGCCTTGTGCCACCTATACATATATGGACTGTTGCGCCTACACGTGCGCAAATGTTACAAGTATGGAATGAGATGCAGGCCTTTATACCTAAACACATTGTACGTAAAACTAAAAATCAAAAACAAGCTGGTGGACGTGGTGGTGGATTTAAACAAGATGATTTGCACGTATGGTTAGATTTAAAAGACGAGAATGGTCAGTGGCTACCCAACAGATGGAGACAATCTGTTTTTTGGGAACTTAAGTCTGCTGACAACCCCGAAGGATTACAGACTGTAGGTCTTGACTTCTTACACATGGCGGAATCCCAAGACATCAAAGAAGCTGCGTGGAATAAAGTAAGGCCTACACTTAACTCACCTGGAAGATTGGGTAGGGCTATTGTTGAAGGTGTTCCTCCAGAAAGTACACAGCATTGGTTTGCTCGTAACTTCAAGATGGCAAAAGAAAACTCTTCGACTCGTAGAGAAGCTTTTCATGCATCTACCTTTGACAACCCCTACCTTACAGATGAGGATAAGTTAGAGATAGAAGAAGAAAAGGGTTCTTTGACAGAAGGAATATGGGAAAGATTTTATTTGGCTAAACAACCAGAAGGTGCTGGTGGATTTTTTAGAAACATTACAAAGGCCTATTCTTCTGGAGCATACGAGATGATTAAGCCTGATGATGACGCAAGCTATGTAGCTGGCCTTGACATAGGTAGGGCAAATGATCCTACAGTTTTAATTATTAAAGATAGAGTAACAAGAACATCTGTATTTGCTGTAGAACTTATGAAGACTGATTGGTCTTTGCAACTAGAGACAATTAAGAGAGAAGCAGTAAGATGGAACTTAGAAGAAATATATATGGACTCAACAGGCCTAGGTGGTAAGCTAGGAGAAGATGTACTGTTTAGAGAGTTGTTAGAATTTTCTATTCCTGTAGTTGGATATAACTTTACACAAGGAAAAAAATATCAATTGTTTTTGGATTATGCAATCTCATTAGAAAAAGAGACTGTTGCTTTTCCACAGAGTTGGGGTAAACTAATAAGTCAGTTAGAAGACATTGCTCATAGGGAAACGGCAAACAGAGGACATCAATTCTATTCGGTGTCAGGTGGACGTGATGACTGGGTTGATGCGGAATGCTTAGCTTTAATGGCTTGCGATCCTGCACTAGAAGTCATGGAACTCTTGACAGCTCCAAAATCAAAAGGTGGCATTGTGCCATTAAATAGTAACTATAAAAAGAAAAGTTCAAGGATACTTAAATGGAGAGAAGCAAGAAAGATGCAAGAGGAGTTAGCCGAAAATGACAATGAGTTACGCATCATCAGGTAGCAGTAATGTTAACCCACAAGAAGAAATAGATAGAGAGTCAGCAAACCCAATAGATGAACCTTTATTATCTATTGAATGGGTAAAAAGCACACTTGAAGCACAGAGAAAAGCCTTTGAAGGTTTTTATCAAAACTGCGAAGAAGCAGAAGAATTTTATTTATCAAACTTTGATTTTTCTACACCAGAGACTGGGTCACAAATAAGACTAGGTACTGCAAGCTCTACAATAAATACTTTAGTAGCGCATGTAACTCCACAGTTTTTAGATATATCTGTGCCACCTCCTGGACCTAAAGGCCAAGCAAGAGCAGAACAATTAGAAAAGTTTTTGCGTGGTGCAAATCATATGTTAGAACAATTTTCACCAACACGTAGAGAGACTGCAAAACACATGGCATTGTATGGAATAGCGTTTGAGAAGACGGAATTTGCAGCTAATAGGTGGGAAGATTTTCCAGAACCACCAGAAGATGGTGATGATGCTGGTTACAAAGAAAGACTGCAAGATGTTATTAACAGAAGAAATATAAACTTTCCAATTACATCATCATGTATAAATCCAAAGATGATGGTTTGGGATACTAATAATACAAAAGATCCAAGATGGGTTATGCACTTCTACGAAATAGATGCTTCGTGGGTAAAAGCACATTTTCCGTCTTGGGATGGACCTGTAGAGGGAACAGTAGAATTTGTGGAAACCTGGACTCACAGTCAAGTTTGTTACATGGCGGATGGGCAATTCGCATTAGAGCCGAAGCGACACGGCTACAAGACTTTGCCTTTTACTATGTACTGGCCACATACAGGTTTAATGACAGATGGTTATGACCCTGAGTTTTTATACAGAGGTATCTTGCATGGTAACTTCGAAATGCTCAGGGCAGAATCAAGATTAGCATCACAATACTTAGATATTGTTGGTAATACAGCATGGCCTACAAGAGACTTTAGAGGTCCTCCTGGAATAACAGAACAGGTAATGGAACAGTATGAAGAAACGCCTGGATCAAAAAACTTCTTACCACAGAACGTACAGATAGAAAGGTCACAAACACCTGACCCGCCTAGCTCTATTGTTATTGCACAACAGATGATGTCAAGTGCAATTGAAGATAATACTGCACCATCTGTATCAAGAGGTAAGAAACCAACAGGGGCAGCATCTGGATATCACACTGCTGTGCTTGCAGGTATTGCAGCACTTAACTTTGGTGCATATGTAGAAGCAGCACAAAGAGGACTGCAAGATAGAAACACAATTGTTTTACATATAATTGAAAATGTAATTCAAGACAAGGTTACTGTATTTGGTAAAACAGAAACAGGACCAATGGATGCAGTAATAAGGCCAAATGATATTAGAGGTCATTATGTAAATATGGTTCAGTTAACACCTACATCTCCAGAAGAACAAGAAAGAAAACTTAACTTGTACAATAACTTGTGGAGAACAGGATTTATAGATCAGGATACTGCACTTAGAAAAGCAGGTGTATCAAATGCGCTTGAAGTAAGGTCTAAGTTACTTGCAGAAGGATTCTTAAAGAGTCAGCAAGTACAACAAGTATTACAAGGTGAAGCCGCTAGGAGAGTACCAATACTGCAACAATTAGTTGAAGCTAGTGGTGCAGCTACAGGCCAAGAAGCTGAACAGATTGCACAAAATATACTAAACACGCAAGGCCAGACGCAATTACCTAATGCTGGCAACTTCAGTACAACAAACCAACCTCAACGATCTCCTGCAACAGAAAGGGCAAGAGTAGAGACTAATACAAGACCTGTAATTCCTGGCTCTTTGCGTGAGCAAGATTTGGTGTCTAGGCAAATTGCTAGCCCAACAAGAACAGGCAATCAAAGAGTACCGACAACAGACTTACCACCAGGACTAGGAGCATAATGGCTAAAGCAAAGAAAAATTCAGAAATAGATATTGCATTTAATTCATTTGATACAAGTGTACAAAAGTTTTTAGAACAAGCAGATATTACACTTAAAGATTATCAAATACCTGAATTACCAAAACAAAAAGTAAAAAGACAAACCCCATTGAAAAGGTTTACAAACCCATTTAGGATATAAGTATGGCACAATTTAGAATAAGACTTTCAGAACCAATATACCCACTAGGTCAAGATTTAACTATTGAAGCAGATAGTGCAGAAGCAGCTGCAGCTCAAGCAAATCAAAGCGCGGCAAGATTTGGTGTTACTGTAACTGGAATACAACCTCTTGATGCTCAAGGTAATCCTTTACCAGCAGGAGATGGACCTTTAGGTAGAGGTTCTTTTTCTTACAATATGTTTAGTGAGTTACCAAACTTAAATCCTGGATTATCAGAACAAGAAAGACTTGAAAGAGAAAGACTTGAACAAGAAAGGTTAAGACGTGAAAGAGAAGCAGCAATAGCAGCAGCAGAAACAGCTTTAGAAAATGAACAAGAAGTAACACCTGTTGATCCAAACGAAGCAATTAATCAAGCAGAAAATCAGTTGAGGGGTGTTGAGTTCCCAGTAATTGTTTATCAACAATATGATCCTGTTACTGGAAGGTATGTGCCATCACGTAATAATGTTGCTAAAAATGCAACAAGAACATTAGTTAATCAAAAAGTTGAAGATGGCACTGTATTTAGAAGTTATAGATATACTCTTGAAGGTAATGGACCACCTATATTTAAGAACTTTATTGTAAATGCAAGTGAAGCAACAGATATTGAAAATCCACAAGAACATGAAGTAGGTATAACAAAAGAAGCTTTTGATGCAAATAAAAGTTTTGTTGATTTAACTATAAACGACATTGAACAATTTACAGAAAGTGGTGCTAGTTTTTACTTTCCATTTTTAGGTTCTGGATCAGTACCAGATTGGTTTGAAACCACAATGAAACTGTCAGGTAAAAGCATTGAAGAAGATGGTAGATTTTTTACTTTTGGTGTTGGCGGTGGTCAGACAGTAGAAGATGTTGTACAACCTGGTGCGCCTGGAGCAGGACAAGGGAGTACTGTAGAAGGTAGTGGTAACAATAATCTTCAAGGTGCTATAGTAAGCGGAGAAGATGATGGAGATGATGCAGATGGAGATACAGATGATAATCAAGAAAATGCAGATGTTGTAAGACAAGGCGCAGATAATATTATTGGTGTTTTTCCAGCTCCTGATTATCCACAAGCAGACCTTGGTAACTTTTTAAGAAACCTTGGATACAATTTGCCAACAGATGCTGATGGTAGAGAAATACCAATGGATGCTCTAACAACATTACCTGGATTTCCACCTGAGCTTTTAAATCCTGCAAATTTATTTGTTAGAGTAGAAAGTGAAGTTACCTTAGAAGATGGCACTACTGCAGTGCGATCAAGTTTTGTACCTAATCCTGCACTAGAAGCAGCATTAGAATTATATGGTAGAGAGATAGGATTAAGAAGTAATCTTGCAGGCGAAGCAAATGATTTAATTCAAGCACAAATATCAGCAACTGGTGGTGTGCTTCCTGGACCAGCAGGTTCATTAGTACAAAGTGATTTCAACGAACTTGCAACTAATTTAAGAGTAATATCATCAACAGGTGGTAGATTATCTGCAGAGTTTGTAGATGGTGGAACAGAAATAAGTTTATCACCTCTTGCACAAGCTGATCTTACTGCTGAAGTGTTAAGACAAACTGGTGGTAGAGTTGGTGGATTTTTTGATGCAGAAGGTACATTTGTTCCTGGTGCAACATTTGATGAATATTTAAAAGAGCAAAAAGAAACTAGAGAGATAGCCTTTCAAAATGATTTAGAAAGAATAGCTGCGCAAAATGCACCAAGCATATTAAATACAAATATTAATCGTCAGCAGTCAGATGCAAATAGACGTAGAGGTTTTTTACAAGATATTACAAATATATATCAAAACCCTGCACAGCTTGCAGCAATAGTACAAGCTGGTGGAGGACCATTATTGCAATTACAAGCAGAGCTAGCAGGTACACCTAATTTGCCTGGACCAGCAGGACCTACTGCACCTCAGCTTGATCCAAGTAATATTATTGGGTACGCAGATGGACAACCAATATTTGATCCAAACACTACACCTATTAATGCATCTGCAACAAACACACAACCAACTGCACCTATTTCAGGTTCTGCACCACCTATGAATCAAGGGGGTACAATAAATCTAGGATTACCATTAGTAACAGGTTATGATCCTGGAAGAACTGAAGCAGACTTTGCAGAACTAAATCCTTTGCAACAACAACAAGCGTTTGGTTCAGCTGCAGTATTTGGTAAACAACCAGAAGATGTAATAGAAGACTTAGCTTCATTTACACCTGGTCAACAACAAAGTCCATTATTTGGTGTAGGTGGCACTACAGTTACAACGAGGTACTAATGACAAGTAACAATGATGATTTACTAAGGTTAGTCAAAGCGCAAAGAGATGGTAAACTTGCACAAGAAGCGCAAACTCTTGCGGAAACACAGAAGAAAGAAGTAATACCACCATCTCAAGCTGTCATTGCAAAAGCAAGAGAAGCAACAAATAATCAAAGAACTACACCGCTTGACAATCCAAACCTATTTGCAAAGTTTGGTAAAGGTCTTTTAGGTGGTTTAGAAAAACTTGCAGTACCAGGTGAAGTTGGTGCAGGTTTATTATTTCAAGCATTTGATAAAGAATCACGAGAAAGAAGAAATAAAATACAAACAGAAACACCAGAAAAAGGTTTATTTGATTTCTTAACTTCTACAAGAAAAGCATATAAAGAAAAGAATTTGCCATTGTATGCAGACTTGCCATTAACTATATTAGCAGACCCACTAACATACATTCCTGTATTTGGTGCTGCAAAAGCACTTGGAAAAGTAGGTAAGGTTGGTTCGCTAGGACAAAAAGTAGATCAAGTATTAGCTAATACGGCTGATAATGCTTATCAACAAGTAATTGATCCAGATGAATTAATTAATTCGGTTATTAATCAAATTGATAGTCAAAAGAAAAGCAAGCTTGTTGAGTTTTTTGATTTAGGTCCATTAGGCTTTTCATCAAAAGTTAAAGGTGAGACTGCTCTTCTAAATGCAGAAGATCCAATAGAAAGAGCTTTGATGGAATATGCTGTATTTGATGCAAGGATAAATTCTGTTGCAGAAGCAAATAAAAGAAAAATTGGCGATTCAATGAAACAGTGGAATAAATTTATTAGTAGAGAACAAGGTACAGAAGGTCTTTTTCAAAACACAGGAATAGATTCGTTGAATGGAAAAGTAGCAGTTACAGAATTAGAAGATATTTTTGATTTTACAAAAATAGGATATAAAAAAGGTTCTAACGTTGTTGATCTTGATGAAGCAGCACAAAGGATGGGAGAAGAATCATGGTTGATGTTGGTATCAAAAAATCCAGATAAGTTAATAAAAGGTCTTGTAAGAGATAACTTAACTAATCGTGGAACAGGTAATGCTTTAATTGGATTAAAAGGAAATATAACTGTAGACATGATACAGGCTTTAGCACACACACAAGGTTCATTTCAAAAAATACAGAAGTTTGCCAAAGCTGCTGGAGTAGATGTTGCTGATGCTCAAGGATTTTCATATTTAAGCAGAAGAGTTATAAGCGGAAATGTAAATGAAATAAATACTGGAAGGTTTTCTAAGACCAGATTTGGTAAAGAAGAACAATTTCAAAAAGGAAGAAAATATAATCCAACTGATAGCAACGAAATAAAAGAAAGGTTTACTGAATATGTTGCAGGTGGTGGTATTAAATATTTAGATGACTATCAAGAATTACTTAGATTGTATTCACAGGGTATGTATAAAAAGATTAATGAAGCTAGATTACAGAAAAAACTTTTTAATGTGTCTCAAAGTTTTGATCAAGTAGGTGGAGTAAAAACATATGTAGGATTAGAATCTTTAGGTGAAGTAAAAAAAATCTTAGATAAGGTTACTAGAAGACAACTTGGAAGTACAAAAAAAGGTAGAGGTGCTGCGTCAGAGGTCAAACAATTTTTAAAATTTAATGATAAAGAAATAGCTGATATTAAAAAACTAGGATTTGGTAATTTAGCAAGAGTGCTTAAAGCAGACGACATGGAATCATATCAAACTTTTACAAGAGCTTATCGTAGTTTAAGAGAAGTAGCATTAAAAGAAGCAGCTGAACAAGGAACAGATGTAAGAACGTTTGAAAGAAAATATGGTCAACTCCCTGATGGCTTCCGTAATTTTTTCTTTGCTGGTAAAGATGCAGAAAAACTTTCAAAAAGATATAGAGCTTTAACAGGACTGCAAGACGATACAGCATTTGTTAATTTGTCTAAAGGTGCAGATGCTATTGGTGGAACTATAAGAACATTTAAAACAGGTTTTGACTTTGGTTTTGCTTTGCTTCAAGGTTTGCCTACATTAGCTCGTGCATGGATTGATCCGTCACAATTTGCTGTTTGGGGCAAATCAGTAAAAGAAGGTTTTAAGGCTTTTAATTCACCTGAAGCAGTTGATAACTTTATGAGCGAAATGAGAAATGTAATTGTACAAGGCGCAGACGGAAAACCAATAAGCATGCTTGATGATTATGTTATTAATGGTGGTGAACTTGGAGAATATGCAACAGATATATACAGAGGTAAAAGTTCTGCTACTAAATTTGTAAAAACTGTAACAAGGTCAGATAAAGCTACAGAAGGTTTTACAAGAGTGCTTTCTAAATTTGAAAGAAACTTTCAGTTTTCAGCAGATGTATTAAGAATAAAAGGATATCAAAGTATGAGACAAGCAATATACGATTCTGCTGATGATAAGATTGCAGCATTACGTGGTCTTGCTACATTTTTAAATAAATCTACTGGTGCATTAAATCCAATTGAAGCAGGTATAAAACCTAGCCAGCAAGCACTAGAAAGAGCGTTTATATTTTTCTCTCCTAGATATACAAGAGCAAGCTTTTCTTTAATTGCAGATGCATTTACAAATAGAGGTATACAAAGCACACAAGCAAGAGAATCTTTACTTGGTATAGCAGGTTTTGGTTTAGGTTTCTATACAACTTTAGCTGCAACGTTAGGACAAGAAGCAGAACTTGATCCAAGAAATAGCAGGTTCATGACTGTAGAGATAAATGGTAATAGAGTTGGGTTTGGTTCATTTTGGATGAGTTTGGCTAGAACTATTATAAAAACAGGTGATGCATATTTAGGCCCAGAAGATATAAGAAGCATACAGCAAGGCGATCCTTTGCTTCAGTATGTAGGTAGTAGAACAACACCATTCTCAAGATTGGCATTTGATATGTTTCAAGGTCAAGATTTCTTAGGTAGAGATTTTGATACTGGATTAGATTATGCAAAACATGCACTTACAGCACTTGCACCAATATCACTAGAAGGCGCTTTTCTTGATGATAATGATAGGCCTTTAGATGAAAAACTTTTAGGTTTTGGTACTGAAGCAGTTGGTTTACGTGTAAGGCCAAGTAATATCTGGGAAAGAAGATATGAATCAAGAAATACAGTTGCTCAAGAAAAGTTTGGCAAATTATGGGAAGACCTTAATCAGTTGCAAAGAAATAATTTAGAAAAAGAATTTCCAATACTTGAGAAATATAACACTGATGCAAGAAAGCTTGCAGGTGAAAGAGGTGGAGACCTTAATGAAAAACTTGAAATATATTACGCTGAACAAAGAAGAATACAAAGAGAATATGAAGAAGCTATTAGTGATGGTGTAGCAGAAATGGAACTCGCTTTTTTTAATCCAAGAGAACTTAGAAATGTTACTATGAAAATAGCAAACAATACTAAACGTGAAAACTATAAAACACTTAATGCAAGATTAGACGAAGGTGGAGACCTTGAAGATGTTCAAGCTTATTTTGATTTACAAGGTCAGTCATTTTCTCAAGATGCACAGATAGAAGATGTAGCGTACAGAGAATATATATCTGATGTAATTGGAGCAGACTGGGACACGCCAAGGGGATATGACTGGTATTCAAGAGAAGAAGCAGAAGAAGAATTTAAACAGAGATGGGGTAGTGAATACTTTGGTTACGTAAAAGAAAGGTTGAAGTCTGGTCAGTATTTACCACCAATGTTGCAAGAATATTATGCAGCAAGAGAACAATATGAATATTTCTGGAAAGCGTCTGAGCAGGCGGTTATTGAAGCACAACCTTATCCTGAAGTAGCTGCACAACTAAGAAAAAATTGGCTAGCTGCAACAGATAGTGAACGTTTAGAATTAGAAAAAAGTAATATATTAACTAATGTTAACAGTCAAATATCAAGGGTTAAAAGACAGATGCGGTTGCAAGATGCTGGTATAGATGCTTTTC
>CAACVF010000312.1_pt1 | contig 10488 bp, 6 predicted proteins | sample 2381781 | NCBI WGS metagenome assembly CAACVF01 (sample SAMEA5211967, study PRJEB30684) | marine metagenome | biome: Marine; feature: Epipelagic; material: Water | collected 2015-10-15 | depth 60 m | reverse complement strand
GTTGTATACATCACCAGCTTTAGCATCCTCTAACTCGTCTAATTCATCAGACATTTTTTGTAATATCTTCAGAAAAGGTATTGCTAAATCTTCTGATCCTAGATCATGTACACCAACTCCTGCATCTTCTAAAAACATATCAGGAGTCATAATAGCAACAGCGCTGTTGCTTTTCTTAGTTTTCGCTACTTGTTTTTGAGCCATTTTACTTACCTCTCTTAATAGTTGCTCGTTGTGAAATGTATGCGCCAAATAAATCTAGCGGGATGGCGTGACCCGCTTCTACTCGCTCCCGTAACCAACCCTTCAAAGTCATAGGCTCGACTTTTTCAAGTTGCACAGGCTCGAATCCATTGGACCTAGCTAAGTCCTGAAACTCTAAAGCGTTAGTATCCTCACCACGCCCAAAAGTAACTGTAATGTTATTCTTAACCAAGTCACCAAAACCTTCTTCCCTTAACCAATCAAACGCCTCATCTTTCCTATCTTTTGGAATAGACGCAGAATAAATTGGTTTTACTGAAATCTCACTTCCGTCCTTCAACGTAAAGTTCTGCAAATTCATTTCTTCTAAAGCCTCTGGCAACTGCTCGTCTGTAATTTTATGTAAAGCCGCTTTAGCTAACTTTATTTTTTCTTCCAACTGCTCAATCATAGACTCGTGGTCAGCTGCTTGAGATGCCAGCTTTGCAACTGCGTCTAGCTTACTGTCCTCTAACTTGTCTAATTGATCTGTGGATTGTCCTGAATCGGATGCCATCTGTGAAAGTAAATCGCTCATGCCTTATCTCCTTTTTCGTTAATCGGCGGTTGACTTAACCGTCAATATCCTTTATATGGGTGTTTATCAGAGATTGCAAGAGTTTTTTTATGTCAGATTATTTTTTTAAAACTAAGCCCTATGATCATCAACTTGAAGCGTTTAATAAAAGTTGTGACAAAATTGATTATGCGCTTTTAATGGACATGGGTACTGGGAAAACAAAGGTTAGTATTGATACCATTGGATATGCTTACAAAAAAGGTGTCACAAACTTAGCTTTAATTGTAGCACCAAAAGGTGTGATTGCCAACTGGATAGGAGAGATTGAAACTCACTTACCAGAAGATCTGGAACGAGCTGTTTGTTTGTGGAAACCTGGTTTAACAAAAAAGTTTAGGGAAGAACTTACTGCTTTGTCTGAAACAAAGTTTAAAGGTATGCGTTTTTTATTAATGAACGTAGAAGCTTTTAGCACTAAAAAAGGTTTGGAGGTGGCTAAGTTTTTTGTGGAAAAATTTAAAACTTTTATGGTAGTTGACGAAAGCACTACTATAAAAAACCGTAAGGCAAAAAGAACCAAAGCAATCACAGCCGTGGGCCGTGAGGCGGTGTTCAGGCGCATACTTACAGGTTCCCCTGTTACAAAATCCCCACTTGATTTATATAGTCAAATGAATTTTCTTAATGAAAAAATCTTAGGCTTTAATTCTTTTTATGCGTTTCAAGGAAGGTTCGCACAAGTAATGAAACGTAACGTAGCTTCTCATTCTTACAACGAGATTGTGGGTTTTAGGAGATTGGATGAGCTGACAGATAAATTGAAAGGACATTCTTACAGGGTGCGGAAAGAAGACTGCCTCGATTTGCCAGATAAGATATATGTTAAAAGGGAAGTGGAACTTACCAAAGAACAGAAAAAATCTTATGAGCAAATGAAAAGGTTTGCTTTGGCTAAATTAGAAAGCGGTGAGTTGTCTACTACCCAAAATGTTTTAACTCAACTGATGAGGTTGCAACAAATATGTTGCGGTAAATTAACTGATGACGCGGGAGTAGTGCATGACCTTCCCTCTAACCGATTAACAGAATTGTTGGATATATGTGAAGAGATACAGGGTAAAGCAATCATCTGGGCGACATGGACCATGGACATTCGCTCGATTGCTGAGGCCCTGCGTGACCGCTTCAGCGTACAAGCGGTTGCAACGCTCCATGGTGAAACCCCTGATTCGGATCGACAAAATATCGTGGAAAGTTTCCAAGATAAAGGATCTGAGTTACGTTTCATCGTGGGGCACCCTAAAACAGGCGGTTACGGGTTGACCTTGACCGCTGCTTCTACTCTTATATATTACAGCAACAGCCATGATTTAGAGCTACGGATACAATCTGAAGATCGTGCTCATCGCATAGGGCAGACTAATAAGGTAACTTACATAGACCTTATATCACCCGGAACTGTAGATGAAAAAATTGTTAAAGCTTTAAGGGATAAAATTAATATTGCCGATACGATATTGGGAGAGTCTGCAAGAAATTGGCTTGTCTAGGTAACAACGACACAAGGCCGCCTTGGTTAAAAGGGGCTCCAAAATCAAATGTTTCTAGTGCGTCTGTAGGGCTGTTGAATTGGCTTAGGTCGGCGGAAGAAAAGACAGGAGCAGCTAAATTTTCTGTTGTTACAGCAGGTCGCTGTCCCAAAGCAGTTCCGGGGGGTGCTGGTGTACCGGGAAGACCCTCACCTGTAGGAAAGTTTGCTGGATCTAATGGGTCTGGAGTTTCACCTCCTGAACCGCTAAAAGCTTTTTGTATTTGAGTTCCAAAAGGAAGGAGTGCAAAAGGATTTCCTGTTCTAAAAAAATCAAACAAACCTATAGCTATACCAACAGGACCCGCAAATTTTGCGGCTTGCGCTACGTTTTTCCCGCCCACGCCTAAGTTTCCTAGAAGACTTAAACCCCCAAGCACAGCACTTCTGGCGTTAGGAACAGTTGCTAAAGAAGCTATTCCTTCGTTCATTGTAAATCCATCCAATTCTTGCCGTCAAATTTTTTTGCCTGTTGCCTGTTTTCTTTGTTGGTTACATAACTACAATGAATCCATCCAGAATCAGGCACACCTTCTTTATAAAATTCTAGTATTAATTGATCGTAATGCAAGTTTTTTATTATCCATTCAGCTACTTTCATGTTTGAAAAACGAGGCACTTCAAAATCAACAGCTTCTCCAGATACATGTTGTGAATTATCAGAAGAACCTATAGCTCTGTTTAATTCTAAACATCTAAATCCACTGGAAGGACTAAAGGGTATTTCAAATTCATAACGAACAGGTTCTAAAATATTTTCGCAAACTTCTTGTAAATTGTGTGTGGCTTCTTCATGGGGAGTGTTATCTATGCCTAACCTCAAAGCAGTTTGAGACTTTGTTAATTCGTCTAAACTAAAGTTCTCGGAAAGTTTCATGCTACCGTCTGCTTTCTTTTAGGTGGGCACAAAGAAACTAACCCGCCGTGTTTTGCAAAAATAGGATCTACTGCGCCGAACACCTGCTGACCTCTAACTTGTGTGTCAGGAGCCGTGGGCACTGAAGCAGAAGCCACGTTTAACGGACTTATTTTTTCTAACAAAGTGCCGGGTCTGGGTCGGGGCACTTCTATTTTAGCAACCTGTTGAACTCTACTCGGCGGTGGTGCCATGCTTATTTCTTCAATCACCTCTTCTTCGATCTCTTCGGAAGGAGGCGTTGTAAGGACCTCATACAAGGCTCCAGGTGCTTTATCAAACCTAGAACGATTATATTGATTGGTTCCTAACACAGCTTCAAGTTCTTTAGTTAGTTTTGCTTTTTGTGCTTTAGTTAATTGAGGATACTTAGCCATTAAAGTAAAAGCTAATTCAGGGTCTAGCAAAGCCCTAGCTATAAGCTGTTCAGCATGTTTACCTTTTAGTTCACGAGATATTTGAACACCTAATCTTCGACCTACACCAGCAGCAATCAAAGGATTAATAACTCCTGATTTTGCAAAGTACAACCCTGCTATTCGACCTAAATTCCCTATAATTTCTTCAGAAGCCATATCTTTTAGTGGAATTGATTTACCTTCACTCGTTAGAGCTACGGTCTTTGCACCCTCAGCATATTTTTGCAGTAAAGGAAGAGCATCTTTTCCGTAAAGTTGAGTAAGTAACTCTTGCATACGAGGGTCTTCAAAAGCCGTTGCAGCTTTTGGTCCGTCAAAAAGAGTGACTTCACCAGCTGTCGTTTTTTCTAGTTGGTCTGCTATTTTTTTTACTGACGATGTTCCGCCTTTTGTATTCTTACCTGTTACTAATGTTTTAAATAAAGCTTCCGTAACAGCGTTTTTAAAACCGTCTAAAGCAGGGTTTGTGCCGTCAGCTAAAGCTCCCTTTTCTAAAACAGTTAATATTTCTTGTAAATCCTGTCTTGGGTTTTTATTATTAGGGTCTAAAAACTTTTTTACTAAAGTTTCTCCAACAAGGTTAGGTTGTCCCTCTAAAATTATTTTTGCTGCTTCATTGGCACTGGTTCTTTGTTCATTAGCTTTAAAAGCTTCTCTCAACATATTTTCGGTAAAATCTTCTGTAAAAGCACCCCTGTCTCTTAAATCTTTAATTGTTTTTTCTAAGTTTCTTAATTTTAAATTTGTTAAAGCCTGTGCCTGAGACTCTGCAACTTGTAAATTTTTAAAAGGAGACTCTTCTTCTTTAGCTTTTGCTAACCAATCAATGGCAGCTTGGTTGTTGTCGATCCATTTTTGAGCCGCGGGAGTGTTCAGTTGACCTGTAGAAGAGTCGTAGTAACTCATAAATCTTCGCCACAAAGTTCCCTCTACAATTCTAATTGTATCTGGGTTAACAGGGGTATCTTCTGCAATTTTAAAACCTAATGATCTTCCCGAACCGTCTATAGTTATTTCTTCAAAAGGCGGTGGAGGCTTTTTAGACAACACCTCCCAATTTGCATCTCTATTTATAACAGCATTGTTGTCAGCATCTCTAATTATAGCAAGACCTTCTTTTCCGCCGTCTTCATCTGGATAAATTTTAGTGGTTGCTGCTTCTATGTCTCTAAGATCTGTAGCTTGTTTTTGAGAATCTATAACTTTTCCCGTGGTTCCCGCACGTAGTATGGCTGTTTCAATAGCTTCAAGTTCAACTCTGGGTTCTCCTGTTGCAGTATAGCCCCTTATTTTTCCTACGGGCCCTGTTTCAAAAACAGATTTTTTAAATTTAGTAGCGTTTCGTGCAGTTTTTAACATTTCCTGATTAATTTCTGGAAAATTTTCTACTATAGCGTTTTCTAATTCACTAATCATTCTACTTATATTGGCTATTTTTTTAGGGTTTCTTGTTGTTTTGCCTTGCTCCCCTCTAAGTTGTGTTTTTAAAACACTGATAACGTTATTTACTTCTTGTGCGGTTTTTCCTATTGGCTTTGATGCTGTTCCTTTTGCGCTTAATTCACCTTTTTGTGATAACTCAGTTGCTATATCAACAACATTACCTTCAACGTCAGTTATGTTTTTTGCGTCTTTCGTAGCTATATTTGCTAATCTACGTGCATCTTTGTCAATACTTTCGTTAATTTTAAGAGTTTCATTATCTATATCGTAGAGAGTTCTTATTTTAGGGTTAAGCAACTGGTCTTCTATAGCTATGTCTTTTTCAACAGCTGCTTGAAGCTCGTTAATCCTCCATTTTTTTCCGGTAGATGGGTTTATGTCGTCTGTGTTTTTTATAATCCCTCTATTTTGTGCTTCGTCTATAACAGTCTCAGCGTTTCTTGACGCGTCTTTAAACTCTGTTACTCTAACTGAATCGTCCGCGCTGTATACTTTATCACCGCGAGCTTCTTTATTAATAGCGGCTAATAAATCATTTTGATTATTTATGTTTTCAAACCCAAGTTCGTTTAATCTTTCTATTAAACTATCAATACCAGTACCTTTTGGTTTTCCAGTATTAGGGTCTACTTTGTCTGTGACAAGTCGCCTTTGAAAAGGTTTACCTTTTAAATTAATAATGTCATCTAGTTCTCCTCGTAGACCTGCCTTAGCTGCTTCTTGAACACTTATCCCCCCCATTCCCCGTATAACATCAAATAAAGACACAACACCGGTAGGTTTTGTAGGACCGCTTGTTATAAGAGGTCCCGGAACTTGTGATAATGCTTCTGCTTCAGCGTCTAATTGAGAAGCCTTATTTTGGTTCCGTTCAAGTCTACTTGTAATGTTAACTACATTTGGATCGTCTGAATTGTCTAAAATTGCGCTTCTTCCCGCTAATTTATAAAGCATAGGGGTTTGATCTTGGCTTGTACCCGCCTCTAAATTTTTTATTCGGTCTGCATAGTATTGTGCAATAGGTAAACCATTAATTGTTATTTCTGCGTCAGGTGCGCCGTCTTTGGTTGTAGTAGCTTTAGGAGTTTTCATACCTGGAAGGTTATTCCAAATTAAACTTTCATAATTATCTACTTCCTTATAAGCGTTTTCTAAAGTGCCTCTTATCCACCTATCAAAGTTTGCTCTATCTGCGGCAGTAGCATCTTCAGGTATATTATCTTTTATTGTCTGTATTAAATTTTGAGCCTGTTCTAAAGCTTCCTCTGTAGCTTTGCTGTGAACTGTTTCAAGGTCTTTTAAAGCTTCGTCTAACTTTACTTTAGTAGCGCCTAAACCTGTTTCAACATCAAAAGAATCTTTAGCCTCTAACACTTTTCTAACAGCTGCGTTTATACCGTCTGCACGATTTATTATATTATCCGCTATTTGACTGTAAATTTTTATTGCTGTATCTTCATCACCAAATATTGTTCTTAACTGAGCATCTTGAAATTGTGCGTATTTAGTTAAATCTTTAAGATTTTTTTCTGCGGATTCTCTTTGTTCTTTACTTAATTTAATTTCTGGATCATCTAATTGCGCTCTTAATATACTAGCCTCATTCACAGCCATTTCCGTAAGAGTAAGAGCAACTTTACTATCAGGATCTATATTTCTTCCTTCAGATTGAGCAAGCAGCAAAAGTTCTTTAAGATTTAATATATTTGATTTATCGAGGCCTTGTTGCAAAGCATAAGCCGCTTGCCGTTCAGGATACAAAACAGAAACAAGACCTTTTGCTTGTTTTCCCACTTGCTTTATTACTGGTACTTGCCCTAACAAACTACCAGTTTTTAATATAGCCGCAGGAGCAGCAATACCCGTACCAGCCATAACTATTTGTTTTATCCATGGGGGTGCGTCAGGCCAAAGAGATTTTAAAACTTCTTCAGAAACTACCATACCTGAACCAGCTAAAACACCTATACCTGTTTCAACAGCCGCAGCTGTCTTAGGGGTTTTTAATTGAAAATCAGCTATAGCATCCGTTACTTTTTTAAGGGTAAGATTTTCTGGTTTTATTTTAGCTAATCTTTCAGCTATTTTAGCAATACCCATTCCCTCTATCGGTGCGGCTGCGGTTATTTGCGCTATTAAAGAAACAATTTGTCTTCCTCTATCAGATTCGTCAGGGGTTAGATCCCAACCTTCAGCTAGAGTGCCCCCAAAACCAGTAAGCCCTTCTATGTATTTAAAAGCAGCTTTACCAGCTTTTTCTACATTTTGAGTAATGTTTTCAGCTCCAAGAAAAGGCCTGTCGCTAGATGCATACCTGTCAGTAGGCATGGCTCCTGAAAAACCTCTCGCAGCCCACCTTGCAAAATTAATTGGAAGATCAACACCTGCTGTGATAGCCATGTTTGCTAACTCTACGGGCATACCAAGAGAGCCATAAGCACCTTTTGATAAGGCGGGAAGTAAAGTTTCTGCGTACGTACCCTTGTCTTCACCGGGGCCTCTAAATTTACCTAAAAATTCTACAACACTTTGGTAATTCTCATCGGTTGGATTACCGACTGCTGCTTGCATTTCTTGAGGGTCTAAATCTATAGTTGTTGAAACTTCCGTAGTTTCACCAGGACTATAAAATTTATAGTTATAAAGACCCATTGAGTCTTGACCCATAGGCTTTACAAAAACTTTAGGATTAATGGTTGCTAAATCAGCCATTGTTACATACCCGCTTTTTTCTTAAAAATTCCGTAATTAAGATCTATTAAGTTTTTATAACGGTCATCTGTTTCTGCTTTCTCAAAAAGTTTGTCTATGTCTACAACTATTCTACTGCTAGACTTTCCACCTATCAAAACTTGTACTGGCTGCAAAGCACCACCCACTATTCCTGCTCGTTGTAAACTTACACGTTTGGTACCAGGACTAGCAAACAATTCAATAACACCCCGTACTTCTATTCGGTCAGAATCTTGTTTGTTAACAACAGGAACGTCTTGCTTTGTTACTTTATATTTAAAAGGGTTTAAATACTTTGAGTAAAACACGGGTGCAGTGGAGTCTGCTTGAAGTATACTTCTATCTAAACCAAGTTTTATAGCGTCTTCTATTTCCGTGTCTTTAACGTCAAAAGTACCCAATCTTTTTGCTGAACTTTTTAAACCATTCATAAAAAGACGTTTTAAAGATTTTAATCTAAGTGAATTAATTTCTCCATCATTGTTAATATTACCCAAAACTTTTTGAATACCGCTTAAATCTTTGTCACTAAACCTTGAGTCGCCCGATTCTTTTAAAAGACCACGGCCAACTAACTGATTTAAAATTTCAACTTCTGCCAAATAATCTGCCTTAGCTTGTTTACCTTCTTCAGTGTCAAACCACGAAGACGGATCAACTTCTGGTATACCAATGTTTGTAAGAACTTTCTTTATTGGACCTGTAACAAACCCTGTAACATTTGACAAAGCCATATTTTTATGTATGCGGTTTATAAGTTTTATGCTTCTTAAAGCAGCTTGCCACCTTTCTGTTTGTTTAATGTTTTCTGGTTTATCCCAATTTTTTTGCATTTTTGTTGTTTCGTCAGCAGCTGCCTTTCTTACAATATCTACTCTTTGTGCTGAATTTGTTGCGTTAGCATTATTCAAATCAGTGTCAGTACCCGGAAGTCGTTGAGCCATAATTTCATACGCTAACCTGTTGTTAATGTCTTCAGTTTTCCCTAATGTAAGTGAATCTTGGTTTAAAATATTACTTTCCTGGGCTGCATCCACCATTCTTCCAAGAGGCCATCGGCTAATTTTTGCAAAGTCAGGACTTCTTAATGCGCGATACTGTTCTTGTGGTGAAGTATCAGTATCTTTTGTGTTTTTTAAAACTGCGTTATACCTTGTTTTTTGTCCTTCAGTCGACAGATCAAATCCGTCAAACAAATTTCTACCCCAAGGTTGCACCATAGCGTTACTTCTAAGAAAAAAGTTTTCAGCAATTATACTCGGAACTTTAAGAGTTTGTGTTTCTGAAACTTGCAGTCCTTTTCCAAAATTAGGGTGTAATGCATACACATACTCTTTTAATTGTTTATCTAAACTTTTTTGGCCTGTTTCAGGCACTTCTTTTTCATTTATATCATTGTCATAATACATCCATTTGCCGTTTTTTCTAAAAATATTGCCTGCTTGTGTTTTACTATACTCCTTAGAAAAAGCTTGTAATTGACTTTTAAAAGAACTATGCACAGGTTGAAATTCCGGGGAGTTTATACCCTTTGCAGTAGTATCGGTTTTTTTAAATTGTTTTTCAACACGCCAACCTGCTTCTATTTTTTTCTTTAGTTCTTCTACTGAAGTACCATCAACGTAAACAAGTCCCCCGTTTTTCTCTAGCCTTACGTTCCCTTTAAAGTTACCCTCGGGGTCAATAAGATTAAGGACTCCCGACTCCAAATTTGATTTTTTGTTTTTAAGAATAGCTAAAATTGCAGCATTAACTTCTTTGTTCCCACCCAAAGCCGCGGTAAAAGCTGTGGAACTTAACTTACCTTCAGCAGCCATTTCAGCTAATTTATATTTTTCTTGGGAAGCCCTTTTTTCTGCGGCTACTTTACCAAGACCAGCCGAAAGCGGAGCAAGAAGAGTTCTTCCAACTGTTGCAAAAGGGGTTTCTCCTTCTTGAGGAGTAGCTCCCATTGAACTAAAACCTGCTTGCATTAAAGCTAATGCAGCATTTAACTTAGACCCTTCATCAGCTTTTGCAGCTAAACTTCTATAAGTTTTAGGATCTAAACCAGGTAGCCCCGATAATATGTTTCTCATATCACTTACAGCAGTCACTGTAGGCGTATTAATTTTTCTTAGACTTTCTAAGTCAGCGTCTGTTAAACCAGCCATATTAGCTAAATAATTAGTAGTTTTAACCATAACTTACGTTACCCTATTTCAGGGGCCGTGGGCATTGAAGCCATATCCTCGCCTACAGCAGCCATCATTATATCTTCCATAGATTGCGGTGCGTCAGACATGCCTCCTACAGCATTTACTAAAGCACCTGTCTCAGCCGCCATGCCGTCTGCTACGGCAGACTTGGTGGCTAATTCTGTAATACCGCCTCCTGAATTAATGGAACAGGCAGCGACTGCTTTTGGAGAAGCTACCGATGAGACTTTAATGGAACAGGTTGAGCAAGGAGTGGGGGAAGAAGTACTCCGAAGCACGAATAATATGGACATGGCCGGTAATATGGTCGATATTATGAATAGTGTTTGGGACGATAACAGGACAATCGAGGATTACAGATCAGATTTAGCAGCCATCGTAGGTCCAGAGGATGCCTCCCAAACCCCTGAATCAGTTCTTGCATTAGT
>CAACVF010000311.1_pt1 | contig 10520 bp, 11 predicted proteins | sample 2381781 | NCBI WGS metagenome assembly CAACVF01 (sample SAMEA5211967, study PRJEB30684) | marine metagenome | biome: Marine; feature: Epipelagic; material: Water | collected 2015-10-15 | depth 60 m | reverse complement strand
AATAGCACATACTTAAATAAATGCGTTTAAATGCGTCTAAATTACTTGCGTGCATGAAAACTATATATATTAGCTACTACTAGCATTAATACCTGCGTGCATGCATAATAATAATAATAAATTCGCCTGCCTGCTTACCTGCTTGCATGAAATATATACTTACTTACCTACGTGCATACTTGCGTGCATAAAATATACTTTTACTAGCCTGCGTTTACCAGCGTGCATACTTTATAAGTAATATGTATAATAATATGGCGTTATAATTATAACCAGCATGGGATAATTTGCAGGTGTTTGAAGCGGGATTAGGTGATTTAATTACAAGTTTAATGTATTATGTATAATAGAAACTTCTGTATTATACATAACGTAGAAAAGTTGTGCTAAAATAGGGTAATTACGGCTGTTTCCAGTGATTTCTGGGGCTGCTGCTGTAGCTGCGTTTAACTCTGCTGCATTGTATAATTTTGGACACAAAAAAAGGGAAAGTCCATTGCTAGACTCTCCCTTATTTGTTTTATTATCTCCTATTTTTATCTATAGTCTTTAAAAGCATCATCCTTAGGATAACCCTTACAAGCTATATCAGTTCTCATTGTCATTAATGTACCTTTTAATTGCTCTTGATATTCTTTACCATTTTTATAGTTATCAAATACCTTGCTATTAGAGGATACTAACATTAATAACATAGATAAATCCTCTTTATCTAACCATGTGTTCATCATGACCTCCTATTTTTTATTATATCACCAAATTTGTTTCTAGTGATTTTTGCTTTACCATCATTGATTCTTATTTTGTATCTATATCCCTCCTTAGTTGTTCCTGACATACTTTTTAACATTGCTTCCATGTCTTCAGCACTTACTTCATGTCTGTTACTATATGGCATAATAACCTCCTAAGTTGTGAGGGGAGATTGCTAGTCTCCCCTCTGATTATCATATTCTTCTAGTAGTCTGAAATTCAGCCTGACAAGTGTGACAATGTCCGAGTTTCTTTTCGTCTTGTGTGAACAAATTGCCCTGACAAGTCCTGCAATCATTATGAGTATTCTTCTTCTTCTTCTTATTAGTAATATTCAGCACTTCGTAATCATCATAGTAGTTATTGTAACCTCCCCAAGCATTAACCCATGTTTGAGTTTTTGGACTTTCACAATAAGACTTATTAGAGTACCATATGGTTTTTTCATCATTCCAATGTCCTGCGGTCTCATTAGCAATCTTATAGTCTCCCTGACTATTTAAGAATACTAGTTTTGAATTTCCGATTGACTCTTCGATTAACTTAATAATAGTATCATTATAGATAAAATTATCAGGTAATTGTTGAAGAATTTCACGTTTGAACATCATTGTATCAGACTTCTTTTTATGGTCTGAAACAAAATTGATGATACCATTATGAGCGAAACCCAAAGAATCATTAACTAAGAACGGATGACAATTCAACTTGTTAGTAAGTCCATGTGTCGTAATTCTAAAGTGAATTATCGATACAGGATTATTGAATCTCTCCATATCTCTAGAGTAATTATCGATGAAGTCATCAAAGGTAAAAAAGCCTTTTTTGACAGATAATTTCCCATTGTTAGCAAATAAATATCCACTACCATCAGGATTACTCATAAATGATTCTTCTAATTGACTTTGTGGTACGTTTACACCATCTTTTTTAAGTATAGCTATACACATTATACCATAACTCCTTTTCTATCTAGTTTAAATTGATTAGTACTTCTTCCATTGTTAAAAACTGAGTCTATGACCATTTTCCGACCAAGTCTAGTTCTTGCCTCTGTAAAGTATTTATTCTTCTTTTGTGTTGATAAATCCATTTCAGCATTTAAGAATAAACAAAGATTCATATATTTAGATTGATTCCTTGATAAAAATTTCAAGTAATTATCTACCCTAGTTTCTTCATTTTGTCTGTTTACAATTTCCTTAATTGGAGTTTGTGAACAATAAGAAACCAAAGAATGAATAAACTCTATAGCCTTTGACAAGGTCATAATGTTTAATGTTCCTTTGAATATTCTAAACTCTATTGTATGGTCATTGGACAAATTGACCGCAGTGTATCGAGATTGGTCACTACTATATTTCCGTTTAGAAATTTTAGTAAGTGAGGATAATTTCTCTCTATATGTGTCTAATTGCCACCCTACCAAGCTAGAGTAATCAACATAAGCAAAAGAAGAAGTTCTTTGAGCAATCAACTTTATAAACTTAGGTGATTCATATACGAACCATAAAAGCTTAAGTAATTGACTAGATTTCAAAGAGTCTTTTGATATGTGTATGTGCATCCCACCCTCTGAACTTTCAGCGGATGAATATCCACTACTTAGAAGAGTATTGAACAGGGTATCATAAATATCCTGACCATACGACTTCCAAAAGTTCCAACTAAATGGATGTGACACAACTTCTATACCATCATCACTAAGCGAAGAATCAGTCTTGCAATAAAAAAGATTGCAATTCTTAAGAGCACTTCCAACAATATTAACTAGAGACGCAAAATTATTTCCGTCTAAAATAATACTATTTGAGTACTCTTCTTCTGTGACATGGTGGTCGACTTCAATTTCAACCCCAAAGTGTAATATTGGAAGTCCATGTCTAGAATTTGAGTTATATGCTTGTAAAGGCTCATTTTTTCTAGGATTAACCCTATGAAATAAAGCCTCAGGCTTATAAGAATAACTTCTAATTGAAGTATTATTCATACAAGTTGGACATATTCCTGACTCTAGATGATGACTTTTTCTATTACATACGTTGCAACTTCCTAAACTATCATGACAACTATTATGATACCACCCTTGTAGATGATTCGAATAGTGTACGTTATCATCTTTTGAGGTGTTAATAACACCTGAACAGACAATACAAGTTTTAAGATTAGAAACGTCTTTTAATTTATTGATAGTATCACTACCAATATTTTTAAGATTGTTTAATATTGACATATCATGTTTCCTTAATTTGATTTAATTAAAACCCTATCGAGATTTAAAACAGGATTGAATACCTTGAGTCTGAAAAGAGTGTTTTACAATTCCGATAGTATCAAGTTCCTATTAAATAAATAATCCGTTTGATATGTTATATATGTGAAACGAGAGTTCTAGTTCCATTTAAATTATAACTACTGATATTGTTGGAGTTATAGGAACATTTTTTGACCTAGTAAACTTGCTAGCCTCGGATATTTCAACGTGCTTGCAACTAAAACCATTTTTTCAATTCAACTATTGCAACGTAAACGGACTTAGGGGGAGTACCCCATACAAAAATAACAGAAACACAAATACAAATATAATTTTTTTAAATTTTTCTAGGTTTTTCTTGGTCGGGATACTATACTATACTATATTACTATATTATACTATATTACTACTATACTATAATACTATACTACTACTATACTATAATACTATACTCACTATTGACAGATACTATACTACTATAATATACTATAAATACTTTATTAAGTACTTGTGGATAACTATGTGGAAAACTTAATTACTTCCTTTAAACAACCTTTTTAACTAAATTATCATATGGATAAGAGAGACACTAGATTTGATAAAGCGTTAAATAACTCATTTAGTAACGAAAGCGTTTTTACAAACATAAATGAAATAAAAAAGCTTGGTAATGAAATACACTTACTGGATGTTATAAACCCTAACTCCTCCACCTATAATAAACTTGCCGAGCTATTATCAAGAATCAAATCATTAAGGGAATTTGAGTTAATTACAGACGGCGAGCAGTTATTTAAAAACCGCCACAACTAACAATGCCGTACTCTAGAAAGATAAAAGGCGTTGAATATAAGCTCTATAAAGACGAAAAAGAGTTCAGGCTATATCATCCTAAGCAAAACATAAAAAACGACTGGAGAGAGGCAAATACGGGCGACTGGATACAAACTGATGATGGACAAGTAACGGTAGTTATTAAAAGAGGTGTTTTAAAAACAAAGAATGCTAGTGATGATTTTATTAGAACATTACTTGGTATGGCAAACTGTGAAAGAACAAAAGACCTTGGTGGTGAGCCAGTATCAGATATATGGAGATTTGGTAAGAAGAATTGGTATCAGAAAATAAAAGAGGGCAACTTATCCTCATCTAAGCGTATATTTGCAAAGTATATAGCAAGTGGTATGAAACCGATTGAAGCTTTTATGAAAGCTCATGAGAATACAAAGAGTTTAGATTATGCCAAGCAAAAGACAAAAGTTTTATTAAAAAGCAAAAAGGTTAGACAGTTGATAGATAAAGAAATAGAATTATTACTAAATGAAACTGGGATTACAAAATCGTATTTGTTAGGGAAAACAAAAGATATTGTAGAATCGGAAGAAGCCAAGGACTCAGATAAAATGAGAGCCATTGAAACTTTAATGAAAATCTCAGGAATGTTAAGTACAGAAAAGAAAGTAGATTCGGTTGCATTGATACAAGAATTTACTGGGTTTAGTCAAGAGAAGTTAAATGCTTTTAAAGCTGGAGTTTTGCCAGAGCAAGAAACTGCAAAGTTAAATGGAAAAAAAGTATAGCATATATTATCCTACAAGGCTAGCAACTTTAAATGAATTAAAAGAATTAATGTATGGTGCAGACTACTGCCCTGCTTGTGATTGTGAAATAATAGGAAATAGAGTTATGAATAAGTTACCCTATGTAAACTCTAGAGATGAACTAGGTGGATGGATATGCGATATATGTGAAAGCATTTTTGACATGAAAGATAATTTAGTTCAAATTGGAGATTTTGACGGTAATGATGTATATAAAGCTTAATGCCAGAAAATTTTAATATAACTCCAAGTCCTTCTGAAATGAAGGAACGAGATGAAATTTTAAAAAACGCTTACAATAATCTTATTTATTTTGGTAGAGCGTTCTTACCCAATGATTTTTTAAAGAAATCAGAATCAGCACCGTTTCACTATGAAATAGCTAAACAGATGATTACCACAAAACCCGGTGCTAGAATATGTAATATTATACCAAGGGGTCATGGTAAATCTGTTATTTCTAAAGCTGCTATTATGCATAAGCTTTGTTTTTCTAAAACAGACCAACAACACTTTGTGGCGTGGGTATCAGAAGAACAAGGACAGGCAATAGACCATTTAAAATACATACGAAGTCATTTTGAAAACAATAAAATGATTAAATACTATTTTGGAACAATGGATGGTGGTTCTGTAGGTAAAAGATGGACAGAAAAAGATATTGTTACTGCAAAAGGTGATAGGGTAATAGCAAAAGGAACATCACAAAGATTAAGAGGTCGTGCCGAGGTTGATGTACGCTATACTGGTATTGTTCTTGATGACTTTGAATCAGAACTAAACACCAAGACACCAGAGCGTAGGTCAGAAATTAAAAAGTGGATTGTATCTACAGTTTATCCGGCACTTGAAGAAACACCCGGAAATGAAGGATGGATATGGTTATCAGGCACGATTGTACATTTTGATTCTTATTTACAAATGACATACGATGGTTATAGAAAAGCACAAGAAGATAAACGTGAATACCCTTGGATAGTAAACTTTTATAAGGCTATTGAAAACGATAAACCTTTGTGGGAAGCACAATTTTCAGAAAAGAAGTTGGAATCAAAGAAAAGAGAATTTATCGAAGCTGGTCTAGTTAATAAGTTTGCACAAGAGTATATGAATGATGCTCGTGATATTACTAATGCTGCTTTTAAAATAGATAGAATACAATACTACAATGGCGTATTTAGAAAAGAAAACAATATGCCTTACATTATTGAAGGTACAGACGCTATACCAATTAATGTTTATATTGGAGTTGACCTAGCGGCTACTGCATCAGAAACATCAGACTTTCAAGTAATTATGGTTATGGGTATTGATGCACATAAAAACAGATATGTTTTAGATTACTTTAGGGAACGTATACCAACTTTTGATGTCCCTGCAAAAATTATTGAGTATGCAAAGAAATACTCTCCTGTACGTAGAGTAACCATTGAAACAGTTGCGGCACAAGAAATGGTAAGAGATATGGTAACACGAATGTCTGCTACAGAAAAAAGATTAATGCCCGGATTGTTTAAAGGTGTTAAACCTCCTGCAAGAGTAAAAAAAGAAGATAGACTAGAAACGGCGTTAGGACAAATTGTTAATTCTAAAAAACTACACGTTTATAGACATATGACAGAATTAATGGATGAGTTCTTTGAACATCCAAAACCAAGAAATGATGACTTGATGGACGGTCTATATTACGCCGACTACTTTGCTCGACCCCCAAGAACTGAAAAGATGGATAAAAACGAAATTACTACTAAAAAAGATGATTTTGATGTTTACAAAATAAAGAAAGCATATAACTGGATTACTGGTTCAAAAATATAATATATTTATTTTGTTAATAACCTATTTATTCGTATAATCTAATGAATGCCTAGATACTCTAAGAAATCAAAGGGACGTCTTAAAAGTTGTGACAAACGACTTCAAGATGTTTTCAATGAAGTAATTAAACACGTTGACTGCTCTATACTTGAGGGTCATCGTAGTAAAGAAAGGCAGAATAAATTATATGATGAAGGTCGTACAAAAGTTAAGTATCCTAACGGTAGGCACAACTCTAGTCCTTCTAAAGCCGTTGACGTTACCCCTTATCCTGTTGATTGGGAGGACAGAGAGCGACAAACTCTCTTTGCTGGTTTTGTCATTGGTATTGCTAGGGGCATGGGCATTCGTTTAAGATGGGGCGGAGACTGGGATATGGATTTTCAAGTAATGGACAACCGTTTCGACGATTTTCCTCATTTTGAGGTAAGAGACTAATGCCGGGAACTACTACAGATACTGTACCAACAATGTTAACTCCCGGTGAGTTTGTAATTAAAAGGGAATCAGCAAAAATGTTAGGGAAACCACTTTTAGAGCAATTAAACGCTGTATCAGATAATTCAGCACATTCAAATATTGATGCATTAATATCACAAGCCGCATTAGCACAAATGCAACCTATGGAAGGTGGCGGAGTTGTTAGTAACTACATGGGTGGTGGTAACGTAATGAGTTATAAGTATGGTGGCGGTGTAATGGAGAAAAAGAAAAAGAAAATGGCTGGTTATCAAGAGGGTGGTCAAGCATTATCTCAAGAAGAAATTGAAGCATTAATGCCTCTACAATTTTTTAAAGATAAAATGATTCCAATGGGTCTTCAAGGTAGTAGAAGGGTTACAGATTTTATAGACCCAGATGCACAATTTGATAGGTTTAAAGATATTGATTCTGGAATGAGTCCTACTCAAGATGATGAAGGTATTGAAATATTAGCTAAAATGTTACTAGAAGATGCTAAGAAAAACGAATATTCTCAACTTTTTAATTATGAATTACCAACTATGCAAGTTACAGATTCACAAAGATATAAGGCTGTTATGGATTTATTTAAAGATATGGGTGGTAGTAAAAGAAATTTATATGGTTCTAATTATCAAAAAGGTGGTGCAGTCGGTGATGCTACTTCTGTTAGCTTAGAGGGTTTATTGTCTGAACTCCAAAAAAAAAAGCCTATAAGTAACTATTCAATGGTAGATGCTGATAGAGTAGATGCCGAAAATCAAGAAATACTAAATGCTATTATAGATTCTGTAATGCCGGGTGGTGCTATGGGTTCTATAAAGCAAACAGGTAAGTTAGTGCCTTTAGCTAAGAAATTTGCAAGTTTAGCACCAGACAAAGGTAAACAAAAAGTTTTAGATAAAATAGCAAGTGAAATGAGCGTTGCTCCTAGTAGGAAAGTAATGCAAAACCCATCAAGAAACTTATATGACTATAAAGATTATAAAGTTGTAGAAAAAAGACCAGAGTCTTTTGACGCAATGGATTTAATTAACAAAGGTTATTTACAAAAATATACTAACAAGTTAGTTAGAAATATGAATCCATCTGGAAGTGTAAAATTAGGAGATATAGTTGATGCTGATTATGCAAGTAATATGAGAGGTGGTTATTACAATATTAACGATATGGCTCAAGGCGTTATAAAAATGCCAAAGAAAGAAAGAATGAAAGCAGCTAAAGATTTGTTAAAGTATTTTAACATTAATTTAAGAAATGTTAAAGGTAAACAAGATGGCGGTGAAATTAACTCTTTACTTCCTTCTGCTAACCCTGAAAATTTTGAATATAGTAGTGATGAGTTTAATCAAAAAAGATTAGATGGTCTTTTAAATTTTATAGCACAAGAAAATGCAAATGCATATTTATCTGGAGACCCTTCACAATACCCTATGGAAATTAAATTAAGTCCTGAAGAAGATAGATTTAGAAATAATCCTAACCCGGATAAACCATTTGGTAATACTGTTTTAGATGACCTTTTATTAAGGGCATTTGAAAAATATATGTTTGGTACAGTACCATCTATGAAAGATTAAAATGGAAAAAGACCCTAGAGCAGAAAATAACGAACAGCTTTTTAGACAATGGAGAGATGCTCGTTCAGATTGGGATACCGAAGCTAGAGAAGATATTGATTTTTATTTAGGTAATCATTTTACAGAGGATGAATCTTCTGATTTAGCCGCAAAAAATCAAGCAGATGTACCAATGGATAGGACTTCTGCCGCTGTAGAAAAATTTAAAGCTGTATTGACAGCAAGACCCCCTGCATTTACAATAACCCCAAGAGAAGATTCTGATGTTAAAGTTGCTTCTGTTTGGAGAACTATTTTAGGATATGTGTGGCAAATATCTGATGGTGACTCACAAATGAAACAAGCAATACATGATTATGCTACAACTGGATTGGGTTACTTGTATTCTTATGTAGATACAGAATCAGATTTTGGTAGAGGTGACGTGAAGTTTACATACTTAGACCCATTTAGAGTATATGTCTCTCCTTCTTCTCGAAACCGTTGGTTGGATGATGCTGATGGTATCATATTGTCTACCGTATTAACCCAAGAACAACTCGTTAACCTCTACCCTCAATTAGCAGACCAAACAGACCCTGAAACTGGAGAAGAAATTCCCGGTTTAATTAATGATATATCTGAATACCATGATATAGAAGGAAGTGATTATCCAGCTTCTCAAAATAAAAACTCTGTTGTTGCTTTTACACCAGCCGATGTAAAAGATAAAGACTACATGGATGTTAGGAAGTATCAGATACTAGAAAGATTTTATAAAGTAAAAGTAAACTTTTATTATGTAATAAACACACAAGATTCTTCTGAAATGATTATGTCAGAAGAAGAATTTGCAGTTTTTTCTCAAGAAAACCTTGATTTAATAGAAACTGGTATTTTTACAGTTGCTCCAGTGCAACAAACTAGAATAAAAGTTTGTGCAACAGTGGGTGAAATTGTATTATATGAACAAGTATTAAATACAGATATATATCCTATTGTTCCATTACCAAATATATGGACAGGTACTCCATTTCCTAAGTCTGATATATCTAGAGCTAAACCAATGCAAAGACTTTTAAATAAATTATGGTCTTTAGCATTATCTCATGCTCAAGCATCTGCTGGATTAAAACTTTTAGTTCCACTTGGTAGTGTTGATGATATATCTCAGTTAGAACAAGATTGGGCAAACCCTAATGCTGTTATTGAAATAGATTCTTCTCAAGGAGAACCTCATTATCCACAACCATCTCCGTTAGCAGGAGAGTTTTATAGATTAATACAGCAATCTGAGTTTTACATAGATTTTATATTTGGTTTACCAGAAATGATGCACGGTTTTAGTGACAAAGCACCTGATACTGTTCGTGGTACTGAAAGAATGATAGCACTAGGAAGTGAAAGACCAAAATCTAAATTAAGAGATATAGAGTTTTCTATTAATAGACTTGGAAAAGTATTATACAATCTTTCAAAAGGTCATTACGGTTTTAAAAAGATGTTTAGGTTATCACAACCTAATAATGATTTAACAGAAGTTATGGTAAATGTTTATGACGATGTATCAAATACAATTATTGATATTAAGAAAGAAAAATATAACATTGAACAACATGATATAAGAATTGAACCCGGTTCTACTATGCCTACAAACAAATATGCAGAACTTAGTGTATATTTAGAGGCATTTAAAATGGGTATTATTGATAGAACCGAAGTGTTAAAGAAAAACCCAGAAATATTTGATAAAGAAGGCATCATGAAAAGAACAGACGAAAAACAAAAAATGATGCAAGAAATTCAGTCCTTACAAGGACAATTAAAGAATTTGCAAGGTGACTTGCAAACAGCCCAAAGAGAATCTGTACAAGACAGAAAGCGAGTTGAAGTTGAGAAATTCAAGACTAGACTTGGTGAAGTCAATTCAGATTCTAAAGCAGATAGAAGAGTACAACGTAGTAAACTAGAAAATGAAGTGAAGCTCGAAGTTGAGAAATTAGCTAATCGCCTTAACAATGAAGCGAATAAAGCTAGTTCAGCTCGTAAAACCTAGAGACATTTCGAAAGGAT
>CAACVF010000310.1_pt1 | contig 10529 bp, 15 predicted proteins | sample 2381781 | NCBI WGS metagenome assembly CAACVF01 (sample SAMEA5211967, study PRJEB30684) | marine metagenome | biome: Marine; feature: Epipelagic; material: Water | collected 2015-10-15 | depth 60 m | reverse complement strand
AATAGATGATATTGAATTTGAAAGAAATGAATATATCAAGGGCGAAGATGTACGATATAAAAATATGCTTGTAGGGGAAGGTTATAGGTTATTTCTTGAAGTAGATGAAGATTATGCTAGGATTAGGTATTACATTTCGGATGATGTTGCAGAAACTGCTTGGATTATGTTTCCTTTTTCCGACATTAAAAAATGGATGGCTGCATTATGAATTGGTGGAAGATTCTTAAGAATGCCAAGATTAGCGGAAAAGCGAAAGGTAAAGGTACTTCTTTCGATGCTTCTAAAATTAAGATTAATATAGATGAAGATAATTGTTGTGGAAAGTTTTCGTTAGATATACAGAATTTTGTAAATGACAATAATACGGTTATTTCTTCTCTTGTTAGATTAGAACTCGCCCAAAGTTTTAGAGGAATTGGACATAAGTTATTGGACAATAAAGACACACGCAGGGCACGGGAGTTAATATCGAATATATATCCCTCTCCTTCTGAAATGTCCTGTGAAGACACTGCGTTTGTTTATAAACAACTTCTTTCATTGGCAGGACAATTAGGCTCGATACCAGACACAGGTAAAATGACTGATATGGCTTTACCTTTTAAATTAAAAAACTATGAGAATAGTAAAGATATACATAAAGATATACGAGAATGGCATCAACTTAAAAATTCATTTTTTGCTGAGTGGAAAAAATTGATTAGAGATATTAGAAAGTGTCCGGACTTAGTTGCAGCAATTAAAGAACAAGGGGAGGCTTTTTATTGAATTGGTGGAAAATTCTCAAAAACGCTAAAGTTAGTGGCAAGGCCACCGGCAAAGGAAAATCTTTCGACGCTTCCAAGATTAAAATCAATATAGATAAAGATGATTGCTGTGAAGAATTTTGGAAAACTATACAGGAGTTTAGGAATGAACATAAACTTGTTGTTAATGTGATGGTAAGGCATTTATCAAACCCCAAATATACAAAGCACAGAACCTTTGATGGCATAGGTCATATAAAGCATAAAGGTGATACTTTAATCAGTCCCATGTCTTCAAATACACCTTGTAGAGATTCACAAAGTTATTATAGCACATTTAGAGATATTCATTTTGATTTTATAAATCAAGGCCCTTCAGAAGAGTGGGATAAATATGGGTATCATATAAAAGGTAGTATGTACCCCTTTTTAGCAAAACATTATGGAAAAGCCACTCTTGCTGAAACTAGAGAATGGCCTATACTTGTAGATAAATTCCTTGAAGCATTTGATGAATTAGAGAGAAAGTATTTAGATTGTGAAAAAATAAGGGATTGATTTTATGAAGTGGTGGAATATAATTAAAGGCTCATGTTGCGATGCTTGCGGCAACTTGAATAAGGAGAGCGGGGGTGTAGCGTTTGGTGGTCATGGCAACGACCCATCCAAGTTTAACATAAAGTACGGAGGTGACAAAGATGCCGAAGACGAAGAAAGCAACGATTAACCTTAATGGTAGTAGTATCGAAATAGATGAATATGACTTTAAAAAGGACTACTTAATATGGAAAAAACAGTGTGAATCTGTTAGTAGCGAAGTTATGGCTAGCACCGGTAGTCCTCACATGAGAGGCGCATCTAAAAGAGGAAAATATCCTAAAAATTTATATCTTCAAATGAAAGCCCATGTTGTAAAGTATTTAAGGTCAACTTCTAAAAATCCGGGAAATACCGGAACTTCCACAGTAATTGACCAAATAGATGAAAGTATTTTAAAAGTAGAAGTTTATACTCTTAAGGAACTAGATTTTCTAGAAGATTTATCTGTGGAGTTAGACGAAATATTAGATGTTGACACCATAAATCCCAGAAATACTTTATTTACTAGTATGAAGGGAGCAAAGCGTAAAGAAAAAATAAAATCTAAAGAGGGTGAATCTTCTAGAGCCAAGTATAAAATGGAAGGTGGTGAAGAAGTACCTATTTATGGTCATTACCGTGACCCTTACTTTGAATTGAAATATGGGGAACCTGAAAAGAAAGGCTGGTGGTCTTATGAAAAAGATACTGCTAATCCACCATTAGCACAGGCTATTTATGGTAGCGGTGGTAAAGGAGAAAGTGTAGGAATCACCAAAGGGCTTGTTCAAATTTTAGAAGAAGCCTTAGAAGAAATACCTAAAAAGGGAAGCAACATAAACTTATCAGTTCAAAGAAAGTCGGGTTCTTTAGCGGCAATACCATCCGTTAGAAAAGCAGTATTTTCTTTATTAGGTCGTGCTGATTTATTTTCAGGAGGAAAACCTAAACTAAAGCAAATGTCTTCTATATTACAAGGCATGGATTTTGTTGTGGGTGATAAATCTTACGGCAGAAGAACTGCTAGTCCTTCTAATATCGTGACTTATGTTGGTAATTTACCAAAATTAGCAGGACCGGTAGATACCTTTAGACTTAATAGATTCGGTGCAACTGCTATGGCTTCTTTAATTTTGGCTGTTATAGGAAAGAAAACTTATCGTCTAAAAAATAATAACTACTTGGATATTAAAGGAAAAACTATTGTACCTAAAGAAGTAAAGAAGTCTTGGTCGGAAATGCTTTGGAGAGATTGATATGACTATAACCCGCAAACGATGTGCCTTTTGTCAGCACGAACAAAGAGAAGAACTTGAAGCGGCCATTGAGCAAGGCATGGCAAGTTGTGACGATTTAGATTCAAGAAACAATTGGAGAAGTGGTACTGCGGCCCAACATCAAAGAAATCACATGGGAGAATACACAAACAGTAGTAATCCAAAATGCAAGTTGTGTACCGACCCTATGAGAAAACACTACGAAGAAGCCCTTTCCAACGGTAATATTACAACTGATGCTATTTCTTCCGTCCTAGACCTCTCAAAAACACAGGTGCAACGCCACATGAAGCACCACTTGGCCCCATTGGTACAGCAATCTGCGGCCACCATGATAGCGAAAAAGGAAGTAAATGAGATTGATTTGCTGAGTGCGAATGTTCAACGCTTAGATGATAAATTGAACGACTTGTTCCTTAATACAGACTTAGAACCAAGAGAGATTGATAGTCTTACTAAACTCGCAAAAGAAGTACGGGAGTCGCTAAAGTATCTCCTTGAGTTCAAAGGCAAACTTATTCACAAGCGACAAGATACAATTATTGTCGCACAAATGCAGGTTGTTCAAGAAGTGTTAGCACAGAACAATCCTGAGATTTGGCTTGACATTAAGAAGAAAATGCAGGAGAGATTACAATGAGTTGGAAAACAATATTGAAACAATCTAAAGAAATCAATGTTGCTTTTTATAATAGCGATAAAAAATTTGTTAAGCATAAAATACCCATTAATAAATTCGATGACATAGAATACTTACCAAGAAAAGAACAATCTAAATTAATTATTAACTATCTTAAGGAACGACCAAGATTTGATTTCAAGGGTGGATTAGAATACGATAAGATAGAAAAACCCTACCCCTTCAAAAAAGATAAAGAAGGAAACTATGTTTATTCTAAAGAAGAACAGAAAAGAATGCAGGAGAGATTACAATGAGTTGGAAAGAAGAAATTAAGAAAGAAGATACCTTTTCAACCGATGGACAAAAGATGCAACTAATTATAGAAGAATTAGAATTTAAATTAAGCGATTGGAAATTACGAAACGAAGATGATGAAAGAATTAATTATAATCATGTAGTGGGAAGAATGGAAAAAGCAATACGATTCGCTAAAGAAATGCAGGAGAGATTACGATGAGTTGGGAAGATATAATTAAGAACGAAGAAAAAGTATCTAATTTTATTAAACTAGCAAAAGATAATATAGACAAGTTTGATAAAGATGAGGAAAAAATGGTTAACTATTTAATTAATTCTTTAGAAGATAAATATGATAGAAACACATTTGAAGCACTAAAGTTTGAATTAAATAAAAAAGAACTACTAAGTAGGGGTAGTCCAGATTACGGAACTTATCAAGAGAGAAAAGAGCGTTGGGGATGATTACAATGAGTTGGAAAGATGAAATTAAAAAGTTTGATGATAAACCTTTTGACAAAGAAGAGTTTAATAGAAGAATGAAAGAAAGAGATGAAGCAAATCTTAGAAGCGGTGGAGGCGTTGATGAAAACAATCCAATTCATACAACAGTTGAACGAATCATTAAGGAACATGGTTATGGAGAATCTGCTGAGAAGGTTATTGAAAGACTCAAATTAAGAATGAAATGGTTAAAGAAGAACGCTGATTATGGCGGGAAAGATTAAGGAGAGAATACAATGATTCCAGAACCTAGTATCTTTTTTACTTGGCTTTCAGAAGAAAGCACAGTGAAAATTATCCTTGCTGGTAAGAAAGATAGAGTGCTTGAAACAAGAAACCAAGCATGGTTAAAAAAAATAATAGATGAATTTGAATATGTTAATACTACTAGTCAATTTTTTAATGAATTAAAGAACTCATCAAACAGTGATGCTAAAAAGATGTGGTTAAACTATACAAAATTGAATAGTAAACTTTCTGGTAAAGACGCTAAGAAAAATTTAAGAAAAAAACTCTTTGATAATTTTAATAGAGTTGCTGATTCCATTTCAAAAAAATATGCAAGGACTCAATACAGAAAAACATTCCAAGAATCAAAAAAAATTACTTTAGAGAATCCAAATAAGTCTAACCTAGAACAATTTTTCAATAAGATTACCGAACAACTTAAGGTATCTTCACCGACTATCAAATACCCTTATGGTCAGGGGCTTTATAGGCTATTTAGTAATGCTAAAGGCTTCCCAAGAGAGGAAAGAACTAAGTTATATTCCGCTTATGTGAAAGAATTTACCTCAGATAATTCTGTGGATAATTTTTTAAATGTAAAAAACCCTACATTTGGTCATGTTTTGTTCTCTTTTTTTCTAAGTGAAGAATCTGGCATTAATAGCATAAGTGGATTTACTAAAGGAAGAGGTAAAGTTTTAACAGAAACAGGAACAAGTTCTTTAGAACTAGAAGTTTGGAGAAAAGTAGAGAGTTCTAGAGTAAAAAGTATAGAACTCCCTAAAAAATTAAAAGATGTTATTCGTAAAAAAGATATAAATTTGAGGACTTTTAGGCAAGAGTCTTTATTAGATAGACTTTTATTAGATAGAGATGCAAAATCCGCAAAATTAGATGAAGTTTCTGCTCAAGAATTGGAAACTAAGGAATATGATGCTAAAACAGGTTTAACTTCTCAAGATTTAGACAATTATTTTCACATTATGATGCACTATGTTGATAAAAAGGCAAAAGTTAGGCGTTTAGCACTGGTTCCTCGCTTAAATTCAGTAAATATGGATAAAGTCGTAACATTTGGCAATAATAAATCCATTAGAACTTTACCTTTTATTAAATCTTTATTAGTTTTGCCAAATACTAACAGATTATTTGAAAATTCAGCGAAGGATTTGTTGTCAAGTGGCTCTTTTAGTGTAGAACAGTTTGAAAACTACTTTAAAACTAAAAATCCTAAATATAATCAGTTTAACGATGCTGAAAGGGACGGTATGCTTAGAGAATTTAGAACACTAAGACAGGAATCCGAGCAAAAATTAAAAATTCAACAGAATTTGATTATACCCAAAGAATATTTATTGGGTGAAACCTTAGATGAAGAAGAACAAGAACTGCTTAATAGCATGGATAAGATAGGTGACTCTTACTTAGCCACCACTAGAGAACAAAAAGAACTATATAGTGACTTAAAAGCAGACTTCGACAGAAAACAATCTAAGAACTCTTTCGCAATTGACTACAATACTAACCAAATTACCGAACTTTCCATTGTTTCTATGATAGAACTTGCTAGAAAAAAGACCTCTAGCCTCAAAGATTTATTAAATATTAGAGATTTAAGGCAGTTTGAAGGTAAATCAGTGTCTAAGGCAGAAGCCATGATTATATCATTGTTTATAATTAATAAGATATTAGGGGTAAATATTGATAAAGAGGTGCAAAAAATTGACTCTTTGCTACCGGACTCCGCACAACCCTTAAGCGGTGGTACTCAATCCTTAGAACAAGCCGTTAATTCGTTAGCGAACAAGGTCGAAACTAACTTAAAACTGTTTCAAACTCAATATATTAAAGCATTAGAACAGCATTTGGTTAGTATTGTTCAAAATAAAGACAAATATGCAGGTATTTTAACAGGTAAAACCGCAGAACAACTAATAAAAGAAGGGCTATTAATAGAAAAAGGCGGTGAAAATGATGTATGAGAACCTAGAAAAGTACCTAAATGACTATGAAAAGACACTAAAAAGTCGAAAATATAAGGCTTTATATACAAAATATGCATCAAATCTTTCCACTCTTAACGCCAATCTTAGTGAATTTGTCAGTGATTTGAGAGAAGAAGACTTAATGAATGATGATTTTAATAATCTAAGCAGGTCAGAAAAAAGAAGCATTATTAATAAAATGAAGTCTGAGATAAAAAGATTTTATTCTAAAGAATCCCCTGTTAAACCAGCCCAATCAACTGCAACTGCATCAATAAATGTACTAAATGAGTTTTTAAGAAAAAACCCTATAAGGACTTTGCTCAGTAGTTCTATTGTTAAATACAGTGGTAAAAAAATAGATGCTAACTCTTTAGCAAGTCCTGATTTTAACCCTAATAATTTATCCGTTAGAAAGCCAAAGGAATTAGAAGTTCCTGAAATTAAAGAAGCAATTAATAACTTTTTGAAAAATCCAGCGACTAAAGAATCACTTTTGAATATTAATGATTATGTTGAAGATAATTTAAGAAAACTAATTAGAGAGTTATCTGATTTAGTTAAGGATAACAAAATATTAATCCAAGATGTTGAAATTTTAGGAGATTTTGACCTTAATTTAAAAACAATATTTAACGACAGAACATTAAGAAGTTTTGATAAAAGGTCAGAAACATATAATTATTGGCGAGGAATATTTGGTAGAATTGATAATAAACTAATTCCAACTCTCAAAAAATTATCAGCCGAGTTAGAAAAAACTAATTCTGAAGAAAAAGCATTAGTTGATATGAAAAGGTTTCTCGATGGCGACATTAGTGATTTAAATTATGTTTCTAAATATGAATACTCTATGGTAGGAGTTAAAGACTTAGATGTTTTGGCTTGGGGATTATTTTCAAGGTATTTAACTTTGATTGGTGGAATAATGGAATCCACCAAAAATAGAAATCCTACTGAAGCCATAAGAGGTTTTGTTCGTAATGCGGCCCGAACTGCGGTTGCAAGTGGCGACCAACGAGAAGATGACGATTATGATGAAGCAACGGGTGAAAGGTTAGAAGACATTGCTAATGACCGAGTTAAGGAGTTTAGAAATGATATGGAACAGCAACCTATGGACCCATTAGCAGTAATTTACTTAGATGAAGTTTTAGAAGGAGTAGGTACGGTTTCTGGAAATGTTGTTTCATTAAAAAACAAAATGCGAAAATATTTTGACGACCTCTATGAAAATAATGATAAACCTAAATTAGAAGAAGACGATGCTGAGGCTTTCTTTGAAGACTTCTTGAAAAGGATAGAAAACATTGACAGTGACATAGATGTAAATAAAATTTATCTTCCTTTAGAAATGGCTTCAAGGCAGTCACTTGAAATACATTACAAAAATATGCAAGATAAGGTAAGCAGAAGCAAAGACACTATTGATGACTTTTTAAGATTGTTTAAGTCTTTTATAGAACTAAACCCTATTACCTTTGATTCTAATATTTCATTAGATATGTTAGGAGCAGGTACAGGTGGAAAAAAATTACCGAGGGAACAAGCAGGAAGATGGTTTAGTTATAGTAAATACAAATCTGGTAAAACGGGTTCTTTAAGAACAGCATTTTCTGGAAATGATAAAGAAGCCGATAAAATTAATGAAAACATTAACAATTTAATTAATGAAATTTCTGAAATTTTAGCGGAAGTTTTTATTGCACCTCAATTCACAAGACACCGAGTAGGTACAACTCTACACTTTCAAGGGGATGCTACATTAAGAACTGTGGTTGCATATAAAGTTAGTTCACCTAAATTTGATACTGTTAGAACAATCAACAAAAGATTTATCGAAAAGAAGTTTTTCTTGGAAAGTGAAGACATAGATGAGATTATTGATTTCTTAGAACAGTTATCAGGTTCTAAGGCTATTAATCAATATAGTGAGTTATATACTGCCGCAGAAAATTTTGCAAGTACCTTAAGAGATTCTTTTGGAAATAAAGAAAGCATCAATGAACAAATAAATAAAGATGTTGCTTCTATATTAGGTTCTGTTTATCGCTATGTTTCTAAAGAATACAAAGACAAATATCCAGACTTAGATGAATTTGAGGGTATTGATGTAAGTAAGTCATTTGAATCAAGAAAAACAGACGACCCTTTGGATATGTACCCTGTTCAAGCCTTTACTGAATTAATACGAAGTAGGGGAAAAAACCTACCTTTTAGAACTGAAACATCTCAAGGCGAAAAATTCTATAATGCTAAGGATAATAAAGGTGTGGTTAGAATGCTCAGTTTAATGGACCGTTTAGTTAAAAGTGATTTCCAACAAAAGCAATTAGAAGCACATGACACTATAAGAATATTAAAATCACAACCGATTCACTATGCTCTTAAGAGATTAAATGATTTTGACCATGTAAATGACATGATTGAAAAGATGGAAAAAGAACATAATATTGATATGAGTGCTAGTGAAATAATTTCAATTGTAAATAAAATAGATTCTTATGAAAGTATTGCTAATGATTACGGAATTAGTTCAGACCATGTATATGTCTTAAAAGCCAACTTTAGGTGATGATATGAAGAAGCAGGGTGCTAGGGTTTTAAGCCAAGTATTTTCGTATCAAGGTATGCAAAACCAATGGAACAGCGATAATCCCGAAGAAGAGTATGTTAGAAATATCCCGTCTTGGTATGAATTAGACAAATGGTTAATCCGTGTTGATGGTAATAATAAAGTAATCGCAACAATTGGTTGGAAAGAATACGATACATACCTTGTTTTAGGTGGACTTAAATCCATACAAAAGAGAAAAATACCTAAAAGAAATGCAGATGATTTATATGCTGCTAGAGATGCTAAATTACCAGATAAACCAAAAGTTATGGGATTCCGACCTAAAGGAAATATAAATTCTTGGATAGACAGATATAGAGGCAAAGGATTCACAGTTCAAAAAGATGTGGATGAAAATAACGAAGTAATAAACTTAATTCCTGAAAGTGTTCAAGAAGATTTCGAATCGAGATATAAAGGCAATTGGGCAGTAAAGAAGTGGTTTGATATGTTAAGAAAAACAAATCCCGATGCTGTTCTAAAAGCAATGTCAAAGTCAGATATGGTATGGATTAGATTAGGTAATGCTATCATACAAGATGAGATACCTTTTAGACAACCAAAAAAATATGTAAAGTATTCTAACTTAGGAAAAGATAACAAAAGAGCGATACGGTTCTATTTAGAAACAGGTTTAGCCAAACCTAAAAGAAGAAATAAATTCTATCAAAACATACAAGAAGAAATGCTTCGTGGAAGTAATGTTAGATACGATGTTGAAGACCAAAGTAAAGGTGATAGATAATGACTGAACTTTGGTTTGAAGAACTTAAAAAGAAACAGGATGCCTGTTATCATAAAGTAAAGAGCCGATATAAGAAATGGCCTTCTGCTTATGCTTCTGGTGCTTTAGTTCGTTGCCGTAAAGTTGGTGCAAAGAATTGGGGTAATTCTGTAAAAAAAGGCGGAGATAATTTCAAAAGAGAAAAAGAATCGGGATTACACGGTTGGTTCTCAAGAAGAGGCGGAGATGGACAAAAAGGTTGGGTTTCTTGTCAATCATGCGAAGACGATAAAGAAGGAACAAAACCTTGTGGAAGACAAGATGCTTCTAAAGGAACTAAACAAAGATGTAGGCCGACCTGTGCCGCTTGTAAAACATATAAGCGAAGAAAGGGAAGCAAAAGAAGGGGGCCATTTACAGCATGAGTTGGAAAACAATATTAAAAGGACTTTCCGAAAAGGAAAAAAACGATACCTCAGCAAAACTTAGGCAAGAACTAATAAATGCTAAAGGTTTAACAAATGAACAAACAAAAGAAATTAGGAAAAGACTATTAAATTTAAAAAATAAAAGTGACAGGTTTTTCCCATTTGAAGTTCAATTTATTAGAGCAAAAATAGCAGGTAAAACAGATAATCAAGCATATATAGAAATAATGGGTGGTAAAGAATGAGTTGGGAATATATTTTAAAGAAGGATTTATTAGTACCCCAATTCAAAGCCATGTTAAGAATGACTGTTGGCAAACATGGTAAAGATTCTAAAGAGGTTCAAGAATTGGGTGAAAAGTTTATGGCTAGTAATCCAACAGAAGAGCAAACAGATGAGATTATGGATTACTTTGAAAAATTAGAGGATAAACCTAAGCCTCGAACTGCTATGGATGAACTTAGAGAAAAGCAAAAGAGAGCCAAAAAAGAATTAGATTCTATGAGGGACAGATGATG
>CAACVF010000307.1_pt1 | contig 10590 bp, 16 predicted proteins | sample 2381781 | NCBI WGS metagenome assembly CAACVF01 (sample SAMEA5211967, study PRJEB30684) | marine metagenome | biome: Marine; feature: Epipelagic; material: Water | collected 2015-10-15 | depth 60 m | reverse complement strand
TTGAGGGGAAAACTGTAAAACCTTTTAATATTCAGGACTTAGACATGAGCAAGGCAGAAGATCGTCTAAAATATGCAGAGTATCGCAAAAAAAGAGATTCAAGTCCTGTTCAAATAAATTTAAACAATAAATAATAAAGGACAAATAAAATGGCAAACGAAAGCACAAGTTCTACACTCTCGGAATTATATACTGAGATTGTAGCAGAAGCATTATTCGTAGCATCAGAGCAATCAACTATGAGACCTCTAGTACGAAACTATGCAATAACAGGTGGTGGAAAGTCAGTTGAAGTTCCAATTTACTCATCAGTTTCGGCTGGTGCAGTATCGGAAGCATCTGATTTATCTAACACAGCTATCAACCCATCTTCTGTGACTATCACAGCAAGTGAAGTTGGTATAATGACAACTCTTACAGATTTAGCAAGAAACTCAGCACCAAGAAATGTTGCTGGAGACATTGGTAAATTATTTGGAGAAGCAATAGCAAAAAAAATTGACACAGATTTAACTGCGTTATTTGATGGTTTCTCTCAAGAAGTTGGAGATGGAACTGCAGTTTTAAGTTCTGCTAATGTATTTAATGCAGTAGCAATCTTAAGAAAAAATGCAGTGCCTATGTCAGATTTAGCTGGTGTGTTTCATCCATTAAATGCGTTTGACCTAAAAAGTGGGTTAACTAACACATTTGTTGGTAGAGATACTGAAAAATCTAACGAGGCTTTAAACACAGGCTTTGTTGGAAACGTAGCTGGTGTTCCAATTTATGAAACATCAAATTTAGCTGATAGTTCAGGTAATAATCCAGGCTCAACAGGAGATTACAAAGGTGCAATCTTCCATAGAGATGCTTTAGCACTCGCTATGATGCAAGACCTAAAAATCGAAACTCAAAGAGATGCGTCTTTAAGAGCTGACGAGATTGTAGCTTCTGCAGTATATGGAGTTGGAGAACTTAACGATACTTATGGTGTTGAATTAAACGTAGATTCATCAATCCAATAATCGTACTTTTATCAGGGAGAGAAATCTCCCTGATAATTATAAGGAGTATTTATGATAAAATTAACAAATGGTACAAAAACCATAACAAGATCAAAAGAGCAATATGAAGCAAATCTTGATCATTTTAAAATGAGAGGATTCACTCCTGTTGATTCTGTTAAAAAAGAAATTAAAAAAACGACAATAAAAGATATTTCTGATAAAGTGGTTGAATTAAAACCAAAAAAGAAAAAAACAAGGAAAAAGAAATGAACAAAATTATTATAATGAAAGCAAAGAAATGGTCAAAGTGGGCATGGGTTAAAGCAAAAAATAATCCAATGTACTCAATACCTTTAGTTTTAATTATTGCATATTTAATTTGGAAGTAGTTTATGGCTAATTACACAGGAGCAAACGTTATAACAACTGCTGATGTTTTAAAATATCAGCCTGATGCTTTTGATTTTGGTATCTCAACAACTGCAACAGAAACAACAAATTTTTTAGCACAAACAACAAATGATATTTTAAGAGAACTTAGAATAAGATGGTGGCCTGTTTATAAAACAAATGTTTACACAGATATAACAGTTTTAAACACTGCTGAAATGGTTAACACTAAAGTAAATTTAGATCAATTTGAAAGAGCTGGTGTTTATTTATTTTTATCAAGATTTTATTTACCAGCATTAACTAAATTTAGACCTGAAGCTGATAAAGATAGGTTTGAGAGAATGATTGAATATTATAATGCAGAATATAATAAAGAAATGCAATCAATTTTAGAAGATGGGGTTGAATATGATACTGACGCAAACCAAACAATAGCAGTGAATGAACGAGAGCCTTTGCATGGCTACAGAAGATTAACTAGATAATGTTAGCTGGAAGAGTCACATCTAATCTGCCAATCGTAAGCAAACGATTTAATAAATTTTTTAAAAGGTTTCCTAATATTGTAACCAAAGGTTTAGAACAAGCTGGTGTACAATTAAAAGAAATAATTATCACAAGAACTGACAGAGGTTTAGATTTTAACAAAAGAAAATTTGTTCCTTATAGTCCACAATATGCAGAAGAAAAAGGTAAGACAGTTGTAAATCTACAAGATTCAAATAGAATGCTACAATCCATAGACTCAAAAATAAGAAATAAAAATAAAGCACAAGTATTTTTTAGAAGTCAATCAGAGGCTAAAAAAGCATTATGGCATAATCAAGGCGAGGGCAAACTTCCTGTTAGAAAGTTCTTTGCTTATAATTTAAAAACAGAAAAATTAATAAAAAGAACATTTGAACAATTTATGAAAAAAGAAATCAGAAGGATGAAGATATGAGTATAAGAGAAGATATAGCAAGTCATATTACTACCACAATTACTAATATATCGAGTCCAGCAGTTAGAAAGGTAACAAGACAACCTTTTAATTTAGAGGAATTAGCACAATCACAATATCCAGCAGTTTTAGTACAAACACAGGAAGAAACTAAAGAAGATTCTGAATTAGGAAGTGGTGCAAAAACAAGAATAAATAATTTAGAATTTTTAATAACAGGATATGTCAAGGGTGGAGAAGATAATATCGACACTGCAAGAAATAATTTAGCAAGTGCCATTGAAACTGCTCTTGAAACTGATATAACTCGAAATAACAAAGCATTAGATACAGAGGTTATATCTTTAGAAACTGATGCTGGTACACTCTTTCCATATGGTGCTATCAGTATGGTAGTTAGAGTGATTTATGAACACGATAGTGCAACCCCATAGGATAAAAAATGGCTGATAAAAATTTAGACAAAATAGATAAAAAATTAGATAAAATTGAAGAGTTAATCCAAGATGTTAGAGAACTTGTTGATAATCACAGAGAATACGATGAGGATAATGTGGTTGATGAAGGAGAGGATAATGATTGGGAAGATGATGAAGATATTGACGAGGACAACGATTAATAGTAAAAGGATTTATGGCTAAAGATATTAAAGTTATAAAAGGCAACGAAGAGATTATAATTAATGAAACTCAACTTGTAAATTTTGAGGAACTTGGTTATAAGCAAATTAACAAACAAGATAAACTAAAAAAAGAGAAGGATAACAAATGGCAACACATCACGGAAAAGAAGGTGTAGTAAAAGCTGGTGGAACTGCAATAGGCGAACTGTCAGGCTTCAGTATTGAAACAACAGGAGATGTTGTAGAAGATACAGAATTATCAGATGCAACTAAATCATTTGTAGCTGGGAGAACTTCATTTAGTGGCTCATTAGATATGAACTACGATGAGACAGATTCTCCACAACAAACCTTGACAGTTGGTACAAGTATTGCTTTTATCTTATTACCAGAGGGTGCAACTTCTGGCGATGAAAGTTTTACAGGAACAGGGATTGTTACAGGAATGTCAGTTACTAATGGAATGGATGCAGTAGTTACTAGATCAGTTACATTTCAGGGAACTGGAGCATTAACTAGAGGTACTGTCTAATAAGACTTTATGAAGTTAATAGACTCTGCAAAATCTCATTTTGAGTCTCTAGGTGTCCAACACATAGAGGTTGATGAATGGAAAGACGAAGCTGGAAACCCTAGTGTTGTTTATTGGAATCCTATAACCCTATCTGAAAAGAATAAACTTTTTAAAAAGTCAGATAATTTAAACGATGTAAGTATACTTGCCGATATTCTAGTTATGAAAGCACTAGATAAAGATGGCAACAAGCTATTTACATTAGAAGATAAATTAGCTTTAATGCATAAAGTTGACTCTGATGTCCTTTCACGCATAGCCACTGAAATGGTCAAAGCTATCAATCCTGAAGAAGTAAAAAAAAACTAAAATCCGATCCTGAATTAAAGAATTGTTTTATTGTAGCTGATAGGTTAAAAATATCCTTGCAAGAAGTTTTACAAATGGAATTATGGGAGTATAACCATTGGTTAGGCTATCTTTTAATAGAACAAGAAGAACAACAACAAGCTATGAACAAATCAAGGCATAGATAATGGCACAGAATTTAGTACTTAATATATTAGCACGAGATAAAACAAGACAAGCATTCAATGGTATTAGAGCTGGATTATCTAATTTAAGAGCATCTATATTTTCAGTTCAATCAGCACTATTAGGAATTGGTGGTGGTTTGGTTGTTAGATCATTTATTAATGTTGGCAGAGAAGTAGAAGAACTTGGAATAAGATTTAATTTTTTATTTGGTAATGTAGAAGAAGGTCAAAAGGCTTTTAAAGGTTTAATTGACTTTGCTGGTAAAGTTCCTTTCTCACTTGAGGAGATTGCATCTGCATCAGGAAATTTAGCAGTTGTAACTAAAACAGCAGACGAGATGCAAAAGGTTTTAAAGATCACTGGTAATGTCGCAGCAGTAACAGGATTAGATTTTAGAACTACAGCTGAACAAATACAAAGATCATTCTCATCAGGTATTGGTAGTGCAGATTTATTTAGAGAAAGAGGTGTTAGAGCCTTGCTAGGATTTAAAGCTGGTATGACAGTAACTACCGAAGAAACAATAGAAAGGTTTGAAGAATTGTTTGGAGAGAATGGTAGATTTTCTAAAGCAACAGAAGTGTTAGCAACAACATTTACAGGAACATTATCAATGCTTGGAGATAAACTATTTAAATTTAAATTAGAAACAAATGAAGCTGGTTTCTTTGATTTTGTTAAAAATGGGTTAGTTGTTATTAACAGAATGATTGAAGAAAACGCAAAAGCCTTAAGTAATTTTTCAACAGCAGTAGGTCAAGGAATGGTCAATTTTATAAAACAATTTATTTTAGGAATGGCTGGACTTATGGATATTGTAGCACCTTTGTTTAGAGTTATTAATAATGGTCTTGCTGGACTAATAGAAATTGTCAGAGCCTTGCCTCCAGCTATTCGAGAGATGGGTATTATAGGTTTCTTAATGCTTGGTAGAACAGGAAAAATAGCAGTTGTTGGTATTTTAGCTTTATTAAAACAATTAGGTGTCGACTTAGATGAACTGACAAATAAAATATTTGGCAAAGGCGAAAATGAATCAATGGGAAATATGTTTAATAAGGCAAACGAATTTATTAAAAAAATTGATGAAAATATTATTGCATCTAAAAAGTCTATGGAAGAGTTAATGAAAAATGCAACTAATTTTACAGAAGAAACAGAAAAAGCTGGTGTTAATCTTCAAAAAATAAAAGAAAATATATTAGAAGCATTTAAAAAAGACTTTGAATCTATAAACGCCACAATAGGTAAAATGGTTCAAAGTGGTATAAAAGGAATTTCAAGAGGACTAGCAGAGTCTCTAGTTTTAGGAAAAGAATTAAATATGACAATGAAAGAGATAGCACAAAAACTGTTAGTAGATATTGTAGCTTTTACCATTCAATTAGTTATTCAAGAAACAATTAGAAATGCACTTAAAAAAGAAGAAGTTGAAGCTGAAAATGAAATAACAACCGAAAAGAAAAAACAATTAAAAATACAAATGGCTATGATGGCAATGTCAGGTAATCCTATGGCTTTACTAGGATTTGGTGGATTTGCAAAAGGTGGTGCAGTTTCTAAAGGAAAACCAATTGTTGTTGGAGAAAGAGGTGCAGAATTATTTGTACCAAACTCATCAGGACAAATTCAACAATCAGCAAGAGGCACAGGAGGAGGAAGTGTTAATGTTAATTTTAATATAAACACTATTGACTCAAGAGGATTTGATGATGCTTTGCAAGAAAACAGAGGAACTATAACTGCTATAATAAATAATGCATTAACAGAAAAAGGCAGAGGAGAGTTATTATAATGTCAGGTGCTTTTCCAATATCAACTGCTAAATTTGAAACTTTAGGTATTCAATCAATTCAAAATACTATAATTTCAAAATCTATTAATGGAAAAAAATTAGCAAGAACTGTTGATAATCAAAGATTTGGATTTACGGCTAGAATAATAACTGCAAAAAGATCAGATGTTTATGGAGATTTAATGGCTTTTATTATTAAGCAAAGATCAGGCAAAGAGAACTTCACAATAATCCCACCTGAAATTGAAGATGCAAGAGGTAATGAAACAGGAACAATATTAGTTAACGGAGTCCACGCGGTTGGAGACACAACTATTGCTATGGATGGATTTGCTGGAGATGGTGATGGAAGATTTAAAGCTGGAGATTTTATAAAATTTGCATCACATACTAAAATTTATATGGTTGTAGCAGATGTCACAAGTTCAAGTAATGCATCAACAGTTACTATTGAGCCACCTCTGATAACTGCTTTAGCAAATGATTCAACTGTGACTTATGATGATGTTTCTTTTACAGTTCATTTAACAAACGACGTTCAAGAGTTTGGTGCGATTGGATCAGATAAAGATGGAAATATATTATATAAATACGAATTTGATGTTGAAGAATCTATATAATGGCAAAATATTTAGTGAGGCATTGGATAAATGCAGATTTTATTGCTGAAAAAGTTGTTGATGAGTCAGAAATAAATCATACAAATAATGACATTGGCAAGAATAAAATCCCTGATAGCACATTTAGTTTTGTTATGATAAAAGATAGTGAGAAAATAAACAGAACAACATACGAGAAATATGACGAGAGCCTTAACAACAGCAGTAAAGAACGAACTAGCGACAAATGAAATAAGACCTATTCACTTAATGACAATAGGTTTTAGTACTCCTGTTAATTTGACAGATAACAGTTTTGATTTAACTTCATCAATATCAGGATCAAGTGTTACTTATAGTGCTTCAGCTTTTATAGTTTCAACTCCAAGTTTCACAGAAGAAACTGATATAACAAAATCCTCTTTAACAATAGAATTATCAGGTGCAGATTTAACTTTTATTTCTGTAGCATTAAATGAAAATATTGTTAATGATAGTGTTGTTATTTATAGAGGTCTTTTAGATGCAAATAACTCAATAATTGCAGATCCATTATTATTATATCAAGGAACTATAGACACTTATGCAATAAGTGAAGCAGAAAACGAATCAGCAATAGCTTTTACAGTTGTTTCTCATTGGGCAGATTTTGAAAAAAAATCAGGAAGATTAACGAATAACAATTCACAACAAAGATTTTTTAGCACAGATGTTGGTATGAATTTTAGCTCTCAAACTGTTTTAGATATTAAATGGGGTAGAGAATAATGCAAGAAATAATAAAATTTTATCAATCATTTAACAGATACAGTTGTTTCACAGATGAAATATTATTTGAAGAAAATAAAGATTGCATAAAATATAATCAATATAAAGTTTTTAAAGATGATCAAGAAATATATGGTTTTGTAAGTTGGACTTTTTTAAATCAAGAAAACCTTAATTACTTTTTAAAAACAGGAATAGTTGAACAATATAATTCAGGTAATATATTTGTCCATCTTGACTTTTTAGCTAAAAAAAATGTTAAAGAAATATATAAATGGTCTTTAAAAAATATATCTAAATATTTAGGAGTTAATAAACAAACTCAATGGTTAAGGTTAAATAAAGATAATGGTGTTAGAAACATTGTTAAAAGAACAGTAAAGGAATCTTGGAATGGGTAAGGTATTCAGAGGTGCAAAAAAAGTTTTTAAAGCAGTAAGAGTTTTTAGATTTTTAAGAAATATAAATCCTTGGGTTGCTTTAGGTATATTTGCAGTGGGATGGTTGTTTACAAGATCAAGAAAGCCTGACACTCCTGATTATGGAACAACAGATTTTGACGCAACTGAAAAAGGTATTTTATTAAATAAACAATCTAACAACTCAAGTATTCCAGTTATATATGGAGAAAGACTTGTTGGAGGAACTAGGGTTTTCATTGAAAGTTCAGGAACAACTAACACATATTTATATGTTGCACTAGTTTTATGTGAAGGAGAAATTAATTCAATAGAAGAAATAAGAGTGGATGACAAAGTTGTTACATTTGATGGTGCATTAACAGATGGCACACAAAGAAATGTGGCAAGTTCAGATTCTAATTTTTATAAAGCAGATCCAAACACAGATGGAGGATCAGCAGAAAGTACAATATTAATTGAGCCTCATTTTGGAACAGATGGTCAATCAGCATCATCTTTATTATCAACTTTGAGTTCTTGGGGTAGCAATCACAAATTATCAGGAGTATGTTATTTAGCTTTAAGATTTAAATGGAATCAAGATGTGTTTTCAGGAATACCAACAGTTCAGGCAAAAATAAAAGGTAAAAAGGTTGTTGCATATAACTCTGATTTAGATGCTCAAACTTCTGCACATTCAACAAATCCAGCTTGGTGTTTATTAGATTATTTAACAAACGAAAGGTATGGAAAAGGTTTAGCAGTTTCAAGTTTAGATCTACAAAGTTTTTATGATGCATCACAAGTTTGCGTTACACAAGTTACACCTTATTCAGGTGCAAGTGATATTAATATATTTGATTGTAATGCAGTTATAGACACATCAAAAAAAGTCATTGATAATGTTAGAGAAATTGTGAAAGGAATGAGAGGTTATTTACCTTTTGTTCAAGGAAAATATAAATTAGTTATTGAAACAACAGGCAGTGCATCAGTTTCATTAAGTGAAGATGATATTATAGGTGGATATGCTTTAGCCTCTCCATCTAAAAATTCAAAGTATAACAGAGTGTTGGTTTCATTTGTTAATCCAGCAAGAAATTATCAAGTTGATGAAATACAGTACCCAGCAATAGATGATAGTGCTTATGCTACTGCTGATAAACACGCAACTATGAAAACAGCTGATGGAGGTTTTTTATTAGAGGGAAGGTTTGATTTTAGAACTATAACAAGTCCATATCAAGCTGAAGAAATGGCAGAGATTATATTAAGAAGATCTAGAGAGTCTTTAGGTTTAAATTTAAATGTTGGATTTAAAGCATACGAATTACACATAGGAGATATTGTTAATGTTTCTATAACAAGTTTAGGATTTAGCTCTAAAGCATTTAGAGTTTTATCGATGACTTTTAACGAAGATTACACTATTGGTTTATCTTTAGTTGAATATCAAGCATCACATTACACTTGGGCGACAAAAGGTCAAGTTGCATCTACACCAACAACAACATTACCAAGTCCTTTTACAGTGCAACCACCAGCTTCAGTCACTTTAGGAGACACTTTGGTCGAATATAATGATGGAACTGTAATTGTAGCTTTAGATGTTACTATAGGTGCTTCTCCTGATAGTTTTGTTAATTATTATCAAGTGGAATATAAATTAAGCACAGATTCAAATTACATAATATATGCACAAGGAAAAGGTTTAAATCACAGAGTTTTAAATGTTATAGACCAAAAAATATACAATGTTAGAGTAAAAGCAGTTTCAAATTTTGGTGTTTCATCATCGTATGTTACAGAAACAAGAACTATAGTGGGTGCTATTGAGCCACCTAGTGATGTAACAGATTTTTCTTGTAATATTTTAGGACAAGAAGCACATTTATCTTGGACACAAATACCTGATTTAGATTTAGCTTTTTATCAAATTAGATATTCAACATTAACAGATGGAACTGGAGAATGGGCAAACTCTGTATCTTTAATAGAAAAAGTATCAAGACCAGCTACAAGTATCAGTACAGTTGCTAGGGCTGGAACTTATCTTATAAAAGCATTTGATAAATTAGGTAATGCAAGTTCTAATGCAACTGCAATAGTTTCTAATGTAACTAGCACATTAAATTTTAATTCAATAACTAATGTATCTGAACACCCTGATTTTGATGGCACATTAACAAATACAGTAATTGTAGATGATACTTTAAGATTAGATTCTTCAGAATTATTTGATTCGGCTTCAGGAAATTTTGATGCAGAAACAACTAGATTTTTTGATTCAGGTGTTGCTAATGCAGACTTTAAAGCATCTGGTAATTATTTATTCGCAGATGTGGTAGATATTGGTGCTAAACATACTACTAGAATTACAGCTACTTTAAAACAAACTTCAGATGATCCTGACGATTTATTTGATAATAGAACAGGACTATTTGATTCTCAAAATTCCAGTTTTGACGGAGATACACCAGCTAACTCTAATGCACATTTAGAAATTGCAACTAGTGATGACAATTCCACTTATACTGCTTTTCAAAATTTTGTTATAGGTAACTATACTGCTAGATATTTTAAATTTAGAGTTGTTTTAACTTCAAGTGATTTAGCTTCAACTCCTGTTGTTCAAGAAGTTTCAATTTCAATAGATATGGAAGATAGAATATTTAGTGGAAATGATATAGTTTCAGGTGCTGGAACTAAAACTGTTACATTTACAAATCCATACAAATCTGTTAATTATGCAGTAGGAATTACAGGCGAAAACATGGCTACAGGAGATTTTTTCACAGTATCTAATAAAACAATTAATGGTTTTGATGTTTTGTTTAAAAATTCAAGTGGAACAAACATATCAAGAACATTTGATTTTATTGCAAAAGGATTTTAAAAGGAGTATAAAACGACATGGCACAACACGATTATAACATAGCAAATGCATCATTCCCTACAGTTAGATCAGATATTAATGATGTTCTATCTGCTATTAACTCGTCTAATTCAGGAACATCAAGACCAAGTTC
>CAACVF010000252.1_pt1 | contig 10595 bp, 17 predicted proteins | sample 2381781 | NCBI WGS metagenome assembly CAACVF01 (sample SAMEA5211967, study PRJEB30684) | marine metagenome | biome: Marine; feature: Epipelagic; material: Water | collected 2015-10-15 | depth 60 m | reverse complement strand
TGTTGTGTCCTTTCTCAGCAAGGATTATACTATGCGCCATAAATTCAGAAAAGAAAAGAAAAAAATTGCGATGCCAAACTTTAGTTTCTAGAACAACAACGTAACCAAAGATCCAGAGATGCCGACCATGAACATTTTCTGGGGGACGTTCTTGGATATATATAGAGTCTTATAGAGAGAATATTTTGAAGAAAAAATAAACATGAAAAAACGTGAAAAGACTGGATACTGGCATCGTTCTGTTATTTTCCGTTGGTTTTCTGCGTGTTTGAAGGCGATGCCAAACTCAAAAAATAGTGGAATCCGAAGCCAGACTCTGGAAACTTTTTTCAAGAATTGTTTAATTACAAAGACTTAGCGAGCAATTTTTTTGTTTACTTTCACGCTTATATAAGAGATACTAAGGAAGTTGAGGGAGTGGTTCCCCAACGAAACTGAGAAAGGAAAGAAAATGACATTAAAAAATGATACTTTGAGAGCTGGATTGAGCGACCCAAGATTCTGGTTGAATAAAGAGAATTGGGATAAGAGAACTCCTAGATGGATGGTCGAAGAAGCTGTTTTGGCTCTCCCAGCATGGAACGTGACTTTTGGTGAAGATGGAATTGATCGTGGGTTTGAAGTTGCAGTTGTGACAAACTTCCCATTTGAAGGTCCAGTGGCTACAGTGAAAGTTGGTGAAGTTGAAAAGACTCTTAAAGGTGATAGTCTTGAAGATCTTTGCGATGAAGTAGTAAGAGTCGCTCTTGAGTTACTCTCAACTGATCCTGACCCAGTTGATGATGAGGAGGAGGAATGGTTCGAAGAGACTTTTTTTAGTCATGAGGTTAGTTTTGCTTCCTCTGAGGAAGTAGTTGAGACTTCAGCAGAAGATACTTACTGGAATGATTTGACTGACAAGCAACGCAAAGATTATGAAAAAGAGTGGGTTGCTGATTATGTGAGAGAAACTGGTTGCACAAAATCAGATGCAAGTTTTCAGTATGGCCGATGGTTAGATCAAGAAGGTTGGACTTTAAGAGATGTGGAAATTAGCAACCGAAAAGAATTCAGACACGAGGCTGAACTTGAAGTTTCTCCTGACGAAGATATGCAAGACTATCCAATTCAGTGGGGAGATGCATAATGGCTGATATCAAGCAAGAAGTTACTGACCGAATCATTGAGCGTCTTGAAAATGTTGGGGAGTTTGAAATGCCCTTCCCAACTTTTGGTGCGAGAAATTTTAAGAGCGGTCATGTCTACAAAGGCATCAATCAGATTTTGATTGGGCTGTCTGGCTACACCTCCCCTTACTGGGGAACTCCTAAGCAATGGATGAAAGCTGGTGCGAACATTAAAGGTGCTAAAACCACTCGCATAGTTTTCTGGAATAAAAAAGTTTATGAAGATGAAAAGACAGGTGAGGAAAAGTTTTACATGTATCCCATCTGGCATTTTATTTTAAACTCTGAGCAAGTTACTGGCTGGGAGACTCCTGCAAAAGAAGCTCTGGGTGATGCTGAAGCCATCGAGAAAGCTGACAGTTTTTTCAAAAATGTTAGTGTTGAAACTTTTTACGCTTCTGGTCGTGCTTGTTATTCTCCATCTGATGACAAAATTCAAATGCCTCCGATGGGTGATTTCAAAGCAACTAAAACTTCCAGTGCTACAGAAACTTTTTACAGCACGCTCGCTCATGAGAATGTTCACGCAACTATGCATAAAAAAAGATGCGATAGGAACATGGACTGTTATGCTTCTGAAGAGTTGGTTGCAGAAATCGGTGCAGCAATCCTTTGCTCTAAATTAGAGATTTCTAATCAGGTTCGTGATGACCATATTGCTTATATAAAGTCTTGGTTGAAAAAATTAAAAAATGATAAGCAGTTTATTTTTACAGCTTCATCAAAAGCTCAGGAAGCAGTAGAATGGATGGAAGAGCAACAAAAAGACGTTCTTTCTAAAGCAGCTTGATTTTAAATTGGATTTAATTTACGATTTAAATCCTCCTGCAATAAACTTTTTTACTCCCTGTAAACTAGCCCGAGATAAATCTTGGGCTTTCTTTTTTTCTCGTTTTAAGTTATGGTTTACTTTAAAAACAGTTTGCTACTGGAAATCAAAGCAGTTTGAAGGAAAAAATATATGCCAGAAAACCCGAAAAATAAACGTGGTCGTCCACGCAAAAAACCTGATCCCAAAGTGCAAGTACAGCGTCCCATAGATGATGGTCCTAAGAACTCTCACCTTAAATGGGATGGTAAAGTTTCTAATGAAGTAAAGTTTGATGGGCGTTTTAGTAGTGTTGAACCATTACAGAATCAAAAGCCTAAAAGAAAGAGCCAGTACAAATGGAACCATCGTGCATTAGTAAACTGGATAATGGGACAAACAGACCCAGCTGGTTTCCTCGCTTCTGTTATGGCTGGTAGCGAAATGTTCCCAGTCTATGCGCAAGACGAAGAAGGCAACGTCAAGCACGTTGGTAAAATTTCTGCTGATCCTGAACTAAGAGTTCTTGCTGCCAAAACTCTTCTTGGTAAATGCGTTCCTGATTTAAAGGCAGTTGAAGTAAATCAAACAGTTGAAGAACGAACAAAAATAATAGATATAAGTGCATTGAGCAATGATGACCTCACTACAATTGAACGAGTGCTTGAACACGCTGTCGTTGACGGAGATCCGAGCGGAGAGGATGAAGAGATCTCTGAAGCAGTTCATTCTGGACTCGTGGAAGATAATAGAGCCAGGACGTAATTTCTACGACAACTGGCACATTGATGCTATCTGCGAATATTTACAAGCAGTGGTAGATGGCGACATTCGCCGACTAATTATAAACATTCCACCTCGTCATATGAAAAGTATAACAGCCTCTGTTGCATTACCAGCGTGGACATGGACGCATAAACCTGATAAACGATTTCTATTTGCATCTTATGCGAACTCACTCTCTATCCGTGACTCTGTTAAGTGTCGCCGACTGTTAGACTCTCCTTGGTATAAAGAACATTTTGGAGAAACATTTAAACTTACAACTGACCAAAACCAGAAACAAAGATTTGATAATGACAAGACTGGTTACAGGATAGCAACTTCGGTTGATGGCGCATTAACTGGTGAAGGTGGTGATATAATAGTCATAGACGATCCTCATAATGTTCGGGAGGCAGAAAGTTCAACAGTTCGTGAAGGTGTGCTTGAATGGTGGGATCAAGCTATGCAAACTCGTTTAAATGATCCTAAAACAGGAGCTTTTGTGTTGATTATGCAAAGAGTTCATGAAGCAGACTTAACAGGGCACATCCTGTCTAATGACGTTGGCTCTGAATGGGAGCACCTATGTTTGCCAGCTCGTTATGAGCCAGACCACCCATCTATTTCCTCTGGGACAGCAAGTAATGTTGATCCTAGAAGCAAACGAGGCGAGCTTTTATGGCCAGACAGAGTTGATGAAGATACTCTTAACAAACTTGAACGTTCTTTGGGCGAGTATGCTGCTGCTGGCCAATTACAACAAAGACCGATGCCTCGTGGTGGAACTATTTTAAAGTCTGATTGGTGGCGACCATGGGACAAAAAAGATTTGCCAGATTGTGACTATGTTTTACAGTCTTGGGACACTGCATACTCTGAAAAAGAACGCTCAAGCTATTCAGCTCGAACTACTTGGGCAGTGTTTCAACGTGACAATGCATGGAATGCGATAGTGATTGATTGCTGGTATGATAGGATCTCATATCCTGATTTAAGACGTGAGGCACAAGATGCTTACGAGGCATATATGCCAGATGCAGTGTTAATTGAGAAAAAAGCTAGTGGTCAAAGCTTGATACAAGATTTACGCATGGCAGGTGTTCCAGTGCTTGAATATATGCCTGATAGAGACAAGGAAGCTCGTGCCCATGCAGCATCAGCTTTATTAGAAGATGGAAGAATTTGGTTTCCATCAGACAAAAAATGGGCTAAAGATTTAATAAGTATATGTGCAGCCTTTCCAGCTGGAGAAAATGACGATATAGTAGATACATGTACACAGGCTTGGTTAAGGTTGCGAAAAGGATGGTTCTTGACACACTCTGAAGATTGGGAGGAAGAAGATGAACCACAAAAACAGAGGAAGGTGATGTATGGCTAAAGATCCTGCTGCCGTTATTCCATTCTCGGATGGCTCTCCTGCTGATACTTTAAATGTTGAGGAGTTGCCAGACGGAGATGTTTTAATTGGGGACGCTGAGTTAGACGAAGAAATAGAAACAAGCAGTTTTGAAGAAAACATAGCAAAAGAACTTCCGCAAAATGTTCTGAACAATATAGCATCAGAACTAATTGATTATTTTGAGACCGACAAAGCTGGGCGTGACGAGTGGGAACGGCGATATAAAGAAGGTCTAAAAACTTTATCCATGGATGGTAATGTTGTTGACGATGACGAGGATCGTGCTGTGCGTGGTCTTAGCCAAGTTGTCCACCCCATCATTGCCGAAGCTGCAACTCAATTTCAATCTCGTGCGATATCTGAATTGTATCCTGCCGATGGACCAGTGCGCACTGTAGTCGTTGGCGAGATGACAGACGATCTTGAAGAACAAGCAACTCGTGTAAAAGATTACATGAACTATCAGATCCTTGAAGAGATGCCAGAGTTCTTCCCAGATCTTGACAAAATGCTTTTTCATTTGCCTTTGGTTGGTCAAACATTTAAGAAAGTTTGGTATGACCCATCAATGGATAGGTTGACAGCTCGTTTTGTTCAGGCAGAAGATTTTGTTGTCTCTCCTGACAGCACAGACTTGAGAACCTCACCACGTTACACTCAAATCATTAAATTATCTCGCAATGATTACAATCGTTTTGTCCAAGCTGGCTATTATGAGCCACTAGGAGCTTATGACAGTGGTGGCGATATTAACGACTCAGGAACTGTAGAAACGATTGAAGGAATTAATCCCTATGGTGCCGAGCAAGACGACAAAACAGTTTTCTTGTTAGAGATGCACACTTATTACATGATTGACGGAGTTGATGACGCAGACTCATCAGACCCAAATGCAGTTGCTCTGCCTTATGTAATTACCATTGACCAAGAGAGCCAAACCATAGTTTCTATCCGAAGAAACTGGCATGAAGAGGACGAGAAACAGGAAAAGCGTGAGTGGTTTGTTGAATATAAATTTCTTCCTGGACTAGGATTCTATGGATTTGGTCTTTACCATATCATTGGTGGTTTAGGAAAAGTTGCCACAGGTGCTTTGAGAGCTTTGCTTGATTCAGCTGCATTCTCAAACATGCAAGGTGGTTTTAAACTTAAAGGTCGTGTTCCTGGAGGGGAGTTAGATATTTCTCCTGGAGAGTTTGTTGATATGGATGCGACTGTTGACGATGTTAAAAAAGCAGTAATGCCATTGCCTTTCAAAGAACCATCAGCAACTCTTTTTCAGTTGTTGGGATTTGTTGTTGATGCTGGTAATAGGTTTGCTTCTATTGCTGATCTTAATGTTGGCGAGGCAAATAACAATGCCCCAGTTGGCACAACCATCGCTTTAATAGAGCAAGGTTCAAGGATATTTAGCGCAGTTCACAAACGATTGCACAATTCTCAAGCTAAAGAATTCCGATTGATGATGGAGCTTGATTCTCTGCACCTGCCAGACGAAATGAATTTTGCTGCTGCTGGTGCTGCTTCAATTATCTATAGAGCTGATTTTGATGATCGTCTTGATGTTATCCCAGTCTCTGATCCTAACATTTTTAGCTCAACCCAAAGGATCGCTCAAGCCCAAGCAATTTTACAGATGGCACAGAGCGCACCAGAACTTCATGATATGCATGAAGCCTACAAGCGAATGTATGAAGCGATTCGGATCCAATCTATAGATGAAGTTTTAATTAAACCAGAAGAAGCTGTGCAATTAGATCCTGTTGATGAGAACATGTCTGTGCTACTTGGTAAGCCAATCAAAGCATTCAACGACCAGAACCATGAAGCCCACATAGCAGTTCATCTACAGTTTATGAATGATCCGAGTTTAGCAGGCAATCCTGCTGCCCAACAGCTTCAACCAGTTTTAGTTGCCCACATAGCTGAACACGTGGCTCTGCTTTATCGTTTACGAATGCAGAAAGCTATGGGCATAGAGATGCCACCGCTTCCGAACTTAGCTGATCCTGGGTTTTCATTTGAAGAAGTTGCACCATCTGTAGACAATGCAATTGCAGAGCGAGCAGCAGAAGTTGTCCAACAAGTTCCTCAGATGAAACCAATTCCTGGATTGGCAGAGGCTGGCGGACAACAACAGAATCCATTAGATTATGCAAGACAGTTAGCTGAATTAGAAGCTCAGGCACTACAAGCAAGAACACAAGCTGAGATTGCCTCCGACCAAGCAAAAGCAAAGTCTGACATTCAGATTGACCAAGCAAAAGCTCAACAGCAACTACAAGCACAAATGCTTAAACTACAAGCTGATGTAGATGCAAAAATAGCGAAACTACAAGCTGACGTAGAAATAGCAAGAACAAAAGCACAAAGCGAAATGCAACGTGACCAAGCAAAAGCTGAAGCGGAGATCCAAAGAGATGCTGCCAAAGCTAGTGTAGAAATTATAGAAGGAGATGTTTAATGGCATATGATGAGTTTATGCGTGGCATGAAAATGACTGCGTCAGACATGATGGGCTCTGGCCCAACGAGCGACAGAGAATCAGCACTTAGTAGAAGAGCAACTGATTCTTATATGAAAGCTATGAGCCAATTAATGGCACAGGATCAGCAACCAATGGGCTCTGGCCAAACGAGTGATCAGGAAATGCAACAAATGCAACAAATGCAACCAAATATACCAACACAACCAACAATGGGCTCTGGTCAGTCAAGCACAACTGATTTAACAAATTTTATTATTAATCTTGGCATTAAATTAAGAGGAGGAAGATAATGGATTGGATTAAAGATCGTTTAAAAGAACCATCAACTTGGGGTGCTGCTGCTGGCGTTTCCCTAGCAGTTGGTGTTCTTTCTAGCATTGGGTGGTTCGTCTGGCTAGGAATAATTTTTGCTATTGCTGGTTTTGTTCTAAAAGAGAACCAAGGATAAAATATCTATTAAACTATAGGAGCTGAAAATGGAAGAAGATGATGTAGATGTTTCCGATATCGATATGAAAGGAATGTTTAGAGCTAAGATGGGATTTGACTCTGATGAAGTTCCTCTTGACGATGCTCAACTTGAGAGATTTCTTTTACTGTGCCATCAGGCTTATCTTCAAGAGGAAGGTTTGATGGAATCAGAAGACGATTATTCTGAAGTAGAAGAAGATGCCGATGTGAAAGTTGTTAAGATTCATAGCGGTGATGTCCATGGAATGATGGATAAACTTTTAGGACCAATGAAAGGAGGCTATTGATATGGCTCGGAAGAAACAAGGTTACAATGCTCGCAAAGACGAACAGCTCGGTATGACTCGTGGTAAGCAGTCTAAAAAGAAAATGTCTATGAAGGGCAGACGCAAAGTTGCCAAGGCAACTCGCAAAAAGAAAGGCTCATACGGATTTAAGAAGAAAAAGTAATGGCAGACACCAAGAAAAAGAAAATCGCTAGGTTGAAAAAACAAAAACCTGGATTGTATAGAAATATACATCTTAAAAGACTTGGTGCTGGCAAGACTAAAAAGAAACGCAAAGTTGGTAGCAAAGGTGCGCCAACAGCCAAAGCCTTTAAACAAGCAGCGAGGAAAAAATGAGAAAATCAGTTTCAGCTCCTAAAGGTTTTCACTGGATGAAAGCTGGAAAAGGATTTAAACTTATGAAAAATCCTTCAGGTGGTTACAAATCACACAAAGGTGCGAGTTTAAAAGCTAGTTTTGAAGTGCAGAAAGTGCATAAAAAATAATGGCGACCTACAAAGGAAAAAAAGTTTCACTGAATAAGCCTCGTCGTATAAGAAAAGGTGAGACAAGTCATGGCAAAAAGAAGTCAGTTGTTTTTGTTATGGACGGAGGCAAAGTCAAAAGAGTTACATTCGGCGACCCAAACATGAGGATCAAAAAGAATCAGAAAGGTCGCCGAAGTAATTTTAGAGCTAGGCATAACTGTGACACTCCAGGACCAAAAACAAAAGCACGTTATTGGTCTTGCAGAGCTTGGTGATGCCTGTTAAAAAAGTAAAAGGTGGCTGGCGTTGGGGAAAATCAGGTAAGGTTTATCCAACAAAAGCCCAAGCACAAAAGCAAGCACGTGCTATATATGCCTCTGGTTATGGCAAAAAGAAAAGGAGACAATAGTGGCTGAAAGACAAATTGGTAGTTTGCAAAGCATAACAGATAAAATAGGCAGCATTGTTAGAAATCCTGTTGATGCTGCAAAACAAACTTTCACTAATTACGCTTCAGAAGTTAAAAACATTGGGCAAATGAATCCTATTGCTGGAGCTGGTCGGGCTATAGCTCCTATTGTAAGTGGTGCACTGAGCAATGTTATGGGACCAGCTGGGCTGGCATTTGGTGCTTTGCAATTACTTGGCGGTGATCAAGCAACTCCTTACGAAACGTCTGGCTCTCCTGTTACTGGAGTAACTCTAGGTCCTGGAGGAATGCACTTTTTAAGCTCTCCTGGAACTCCTGGAGGTGGCCAGTATGTAAATCAAGAAACATTTGATAAAATGTCAAAAACTCCTGGATTGTTTGGGCCAAAAGGAACAAATATAACAGTCACCGACCAACAAGGAAATGTTAGCTATAAAGTAATTGGAGATCAGGGTTTTGAAGAAGCCAGTGCTCCTATTGGCGAAGGCGAGCCTGATTTAGATCCTGTTGGTGCCATGGACAGCACACAAACAAGTTATTTATTAGGCTTAAGAGACTCTGATGATCTTACTAGTCAAAATTTATACGATAAAATAACATCAGCTCCAAAAGACCAACAAGCCTCATTAGTCAGCCAATCAATGCAAGACGGTGGTGCAGACAGTGGTGATTCAAAAGTAATATGCGCTGAACTTTATCGTCAGAAACTTATACCTGAAGAATGGTACAAAGCTGATCAAAGAGCTGGGCAGAAATTTTGGAAAGAAGATCCTGCTGTTATGATTGGATATTTAAGCTGGGGAATACCAGTTGCGAAAGCGATGTTGAAATCTAAAATAATAACTTTTTTTGCAAAAATTTTAGCACGTTCTTGGGCAAAAGAGATGTATGCGCAAGAAGGAAAACCCGAGTTATCAACATTTTTCGGCAGACTTGTATGTAATTATGGACCACGGATTTGTAAATTCATCGGAAGGAGAGTATCATGGCAGGGCCAAAAAGTAGGATAGTTCGTACAGCATTTGATGCTATCTCTCGAGCATATTCTGAGAAGATGAATAGGTCTGGTGGAGAGCTTTTTGGCGAACCAGTTTCTTCAAATTCACCTTTGCCAAAAATTTCAGACTTGCAATCATTCAGGAATACAGATCAGTTCCAGCAAGTCAAAGAAAATGCTCGTCCTGAGATCGAATCAAAAATGTCTGAAGGAATCCAGTCAAAAGTAAACTTAACTGATGATTTTGTAGATTCTCAAGTTGCTGAAATTTTTGATGTTGATGTTTACGGGGATTTCCCAAGCAGTGATATGTGGGCAGACATTTCACCAGAAGAAATTTCTAACATGGTCGGAGAGCTCAAAGTAAATAAAAATTTGCCAGATGAGGATATCCCAGAATATTTCAGCTTAATGGGTGGAGCAAGGAATGCAGAAGCTGCAGATGGGACTCCAGTTATTGATTTGGTTGAAGAGTTTGTGAAAAAGTAAATGGCAAGAGCGAAAATAAAAAAAGTTGCAGCAGCTGAAATAAGAGCTGCAAAAAAATATTTAGAGCGAAAAGGATTTAGATCCTCAGAGATTTCGCCACGCCAATTTGCTCAAGCTGCAAAAGAACTAGACAAATCATTTAATGAAACTTTGCAAATTTTAGTCAATGAAACTAGAGGAGGCCAAGGATAATGGCTGGACCAAAAAGCAAAATAGTTAGAGGAGCATTGGAAGGCATAACAGACCTTGCTGACTTCAGAGCGAAAAAAGAGATGAAAAGCTCTTTTGATCAGATGAATAAAGAAATATCTAATCGTATGGACGAAGAGCTTCAGAAAATTTCAGATCACAATTGGGATTTTGAAGTCGGCGATAGAGTTATAACTGGAGATGAAGTTGCTAGAGAAGCCAACCCAACTCCTTGGGAAATTATAGGAAAAGTTATACGCAAAAAAGGTCTGCTTCCAGAATCTGCTCCGAGAGAGGGAAAATTTATATATGGAGAAAATGTCCCTTACTACTTTGTTAAACGTGGAGAGGAAGGCTCGGATGATTTTACAAAAACAGCTCTCCCTGAGTGGGCAATAATTCAAAAGTTTGGAATTGATAAAAAAGGTGCTTTGAGTAATTTGGTGGAAGACTGATGGCTGGACCTAAAAGTAAAATAGTTAGAGGAGCTTTGGCCGAGCTAGCTGATATTGTTACATCAGCAGATGATCTGATTGATGAAGTTCCATCAGACCAATATCTCTCTAGAAGATTGAATTTGAAAAGGCTTCGCGATGTTGAGGGAGGAGATACTTTATTCGAAGGCAAACTTCTTGA
>CAACVF010000306.1_pt1 | contig 10643 bp, 24 predicted proteins | sample 2381781 | NCBI WGS metagenome assembly CAACVF01 (sample SAMEA5211967, study PRJEB30684) | marine metagenome | biome: Marine; feature: Epipelagic; material: Water | collected 2015-10-15 | depth 60 m | reverse complement strand
CGTATCGTTGCTGTCAAAAAAATTCTAGCTAAGAAGCTCCAGATAAAAGGCATGTTCGGCACTTATGTCTCTCCAAAATTAGTTCAGCAGTTGGTCGATGACCCTTCCCTGATGAGATTAGGTGGTGATACCAAGACATTAAGTTTCCTCTTTTGCGACATCGTTGGCTTCACCCCCATCTCAGAGCATTTCAAGAATAACAACGATCCCCAAGGGTTAGTGACTCTTATCAACAGACTGCTTTCAGCATTGACAGATGTAGTGCTATCGCTGGATGGAACGATAGATAAATATATGGGTGATTGCGTGATGGCGTTCTGGGGTGCGCCAGTGGATTGCGATGACCATGAGGACAGGGCTGATAGCTTTGGAAGAGCTGAACAAAGAAATAGAAGCAGAGGGATTGCCGAGATTAGGCATTGGCATCGGAGTCAACACTGGCCCTTGTGTGATTGGTAACATGGGAGGGAAGGCCAGGTTCGACTATTCTGCTATCGGTGATTCGGTGAATGTTGCTGCCAGGTTAGAGTCCAGCACTAGAAAATACGATGATGATGTATTGATCGGAGAGGCTACGGCTCAAGAGGTTCCTGATATGGTTAAGCATCTGGATTCAATCGAAGTGAAGGGCAAGAGCGAGAAACTGAGCGTTTACACGCTGTCTCCTGATGCGATAGCTGCGGCTCGTCTTGCTGAGTATTGGGTTAGTGAAAGAAAATCCTAAAGGGTTGACTTCTGAAATTCTGTCAACCAGGCGCTAGTCTTTGTCATCAGCCTTGCGTAGCTGTTTCAATTCCTTGTAAGCCTTTCTCCAGTGGGGCTTGGCTACAAATCTGCCCTCAGCTTCAGCAAGCGCAATTTCGGTAACAAGCAAACGATATTTTGCTTCTTCTATCTGGTCAGTCTTTGAGGGCTTTTTCATGTCTTTAATCTCTGGCATTTATGAATTTACTCATAATCCCCGTGATTTCTCTTAGAACTTTTGTGGAAATGTCTGCATAGCGAGAACCGATCATTTTGATCTGCATCCCCTTTTCGGGAAAAATATCATTCTCGCTAGAGAATATGATGCCGCCATCATCTGAATCCAGATACAGTATTTCGATTACTCCATAGTCCTCTTCATCAAACTCTTCTTGATAAATCCAATAGCCATATGAACTCATCCCGTATCTGTATTCATAATAAATTTCTTCTGTCAGCCCCTGAAACCTGCTGTACTCATCTTTCCACATCTCAATAACTCTTAATTCTTTTTAATTCTGTATTCAAAGTTTTGGGTCTCTGAATTAAGAGAAATCAGCTTAGCTCCATTTCTAATATGAAAATGAGTTGCTAGTGGTGTTAAAGGGCTTAGTGTGACAACTCTTTGCAAATGTTGTGCTTTTGCGTACTCAAGCACTTCTTTCATAATTTCTCTACCAGCACCTACCCCTTTTTTGTTACTCCAAACGGTGTAAGCGATGGCAATCTCTGCATTCTTCTCGTACTTGCTAACTTTGCTCATTAGGTCTAACTCACGAATCGTGTGAGGAATGTCATTGGTAAAAGCCAAACAAACAACCGCTTGAACTTCATCACCCTGCTTTAGACCATAAATTTGTCTATTAAATGAAGTTCTCCACCTGAGACTTAGCTCAGGTCTCACAGGGTCTTGAGAAACGTCGATGTTGTAAAGTCGTACAAAGTTGCTTTTTTTCTGAAGCCAGCCGAGTGCTTTTTTAACGATTGGAGTCATCTTGGAGCTTTTGTATCTTTTTTCTTTGATTTTTTGTGGTTTGTAGACTTCTTGAATATTCTATCAAACTCATTGCTAAACCTTTGTTTATTAAGAATTGGCCTCTGCTTGCTTCCCTTCCCCATCTTTTTCTTTACTCCTCAATTCTCAAGTTTCGTTTTTCTAATTCCCAGGGTTGCAAAGCTCTCAATACTTTAGTCCAGTAGTGCTTCATGTCTGCTGGAAGCTTCTTAGCTAGAATTTTTTTGACAGCAACGATACGGCGTTTTTTTAGGGCGTTTTTATTCATTGTTCTATCTCAATAAGCAAATCTATGTAATGACGAGCTTTTTTCAGGTCATCAACGCCACCTTTAGTTTTATATCGGCAGATATACTTCACAACATTGCCTGCGCCGTAGCCGAGATTATTAAGCTCTATAAACTCAAACGGCTGAATGGCTAGGTCTTTGTAGTGGTCTCCACCCACTTGTTCATCTAGTGCATCACTCATTTTCTATCTCCATCACCATCCTTCCTAAAACTTCCACAACCTGCGGAACCACAGCGTTACCGAGTGATTTCAAGCGATTGACCCTATGTGGAACTTTGCCAATCACTCTTGGGATTCCTTCAGGTTCGTCCAGCCAACGGGAAACCCCATCAACCATTCCACCCATTCTGGGTTGATTCTGTGATTTGTCCCGTCTTGGAACTCTATTGAGTCCGGTAGAGAGTTGTTCTCTGTTCTTCCTGCTGCCAAGCGAGTCTCCGGTTTCCTCGCTCCCTTGTAATCTCTTGATGCTGGCGTGGGCCATAATCCAGACTCTATCTCGTTTGTGCGGGGCATCGACACCACAAGCTGGAATAACAAACGATTGGCAGGAGTAACCTTCGCCTTCCAAGTCAGAAAGCACGTTGTCGAGTTCCATGCTGATGATTCCAGGCACGTTCTCGAAAACAACCCAAATTGGCTCCATTTCTCGTATAACTCGTAACATTTCCGGCCAGAGTGCGCGGTCATCTTCCGCGCCTCGCTGCTCCCCTGCCACGGAATATGGCTGGCAAGGTGCGCCCCCGCAAACAAGCTCAACTGATCCTCTGTATTGTCTTCCATCCAAATCCTCTATGCTGTTGTGAACTGGCACATCAGGCCAGTGTTTTTTTAGAACTTTTTGACAGAATGGATCATTCTCACAAAACGCCACTGTCTCCATCCCTGCTCTCTCAAGACCAAGGCTGAAACCGCCGATGCCGCTGAATAAATCCAAGACTTTCATGCTCACCCGTCAAAAGTATCGCACTGGTAACAAAGTACACGCTCATTTTCTTCTTCTGGTTCTTTGCCGAGTTCTGGGTAAAAATGCCCACCACATTCCTCGCAACTCCAGTGGTCAGGCTCGTCAATAATGTTTTCTGGTATATCCCACATAGTTAGCTCCTCGCTTATTTATAACGGACAATCCGGTTCGTCTTTATTAGTCCATCGTACAAATTCCATCGGGCAAAAATAGCTCCGTTGGGTGTAACCCTCATAACGCCTGTCTTTCATTTCACCAGAAGACCAATGTGGGTTGGTTGACCCATACACAATGGCTAAATGATGGCGGTCACTTGACCAGATAAGATAGGCATAAGGCTTTCTTTTGGCTCTGTCCCAGGCATTTACATTACAGACTGCAAACCTGTGAAAAGGCCAATCATCTTTTCCTGTAAACTGGTAGCCAAGAACCTTCACTTCAATCTTCTGGCTGATCTCTATATCGCCATCATCCATAAAGGCATGGCGGTTCTTGTAGGTGTCTGCTTCCTCAGTGGGATTGACAGTCACCTTCATCCCGTAATTATTCAGCCATTGCGCTGTGTCCCATACCCCCTTCTGGCTTGCTCTCAGGTTCTTTTTGAAAGCAGGATGGTTGCGTTCTTCTGGGTCTGTTAACCAAGTTATATCAGCCATTAGTCAAACTCCCAATTTTCATTGATGTCGGAAAATCTGCCTGTGGGGACATCATAGTTAAGTTTAGCCATGCCAATCCTGCCCACCCATTTGAATCTGGATTTCCAGCAATGTATTTCTGGCTGGTTGTTGTCGTAATCACCTGACCTGTGGACAGTAATTCCACAATCAGCCTTGGCAAACCAAGCAGCAGAGCCAGAGATGTGCATACCGACAGGAGCAGGTGTTTTACCGCTTGGGTCTGGATACATCTTTGCGGGGTGAGCTACAAACCAGACATGAATATCGTAAGCCTTTGCAAAAGCAGCAACGCGAGTCAGCATGGCTGAGATAGATTGATGCTCTTTGTCTCCCTTGCTGGTTTCAATATAGTTGTAGGGGTCTATGACAACACCTCTGCAACCCAGCCTCATCACAGCAAGTCGTGTTCTTTCCAGTAAATCATCAATCTTGATTGCGCTGCCATCTCTTTGTTCCAGAAAGACAAAATGATCTTTAATAAATTTTCTGGCTTCCTTTGATTCTTCTTTTGTCATTCTCTCAGTAGGGCCAGAGAAGAAGGGCTTGCCCGTTATTTTCTCGCTAAGTTTAGCAATGTGAGTGGGAACGGGGTTTTCAAAGCTCGCTACGCAGAATGTCCAGCCTTCTTTCTGGGCAAGGTTAACGAGGAGAGCGTCACAGAACTCTGATTTACCGGAACCTGGCAGACCTGTGACCACACTTAATTGCCCAGGTGCTATGGTATAAAGATCGTCAAGGGTAGAAAATCCTGTGCTGACCCCTTTGCCATTGCCTTTGTCATAAAGTAAATCCACCTGATCGTCATAATCTTCTGCTGAATAAACACCAACCAAAGGCACAGGCACAGCATCTTCAATCAAAGCCGCAAGCGTTTCTTTGTCATGCTTAATCAGCACATCATTAGCATCTTTGCAGCCATCAGGCCACTTAACTTCCCAGCACTTAGCTCGACCTATTCTTCTGGCAAGTTCTTCTGCCAGAGCTTCACCTGGCTCATCCTTGTCTACAGCAAACACAACCTTTGAAACCTTCTCAATCAGGTCTTTTGATTGCCATACATAATGGTATTTTGTGTCCTCAGACTCATCTTTCTCATAGATGCTGACTTTCTGAGGCGCACCATTCGGGCAGGACACTGAGGGTATCCCTGCGGTAGCAAGTGCCAGCACATCCAGTTCACCCTCAACAATGACAAGCGTTTCAATATCTTCGGGTAATTGGTTTAATCCATAGAAAGATTGCGCGGCTCCCTCTTGTGTGAAACATTTTTTCTCGGTTCCACGCCATTTTATGGCTTCTGGTTCATCTGAATTGCATCCATAAACAAAACCAACTGAGGGCAGTTCCCCACTCCCATTAAAGTATTTACTGCCACCGATAACGCCATATTGCTTGGCAATGTCTTTAGCTATCCCACGCTTTTCGAGAAAGCTATAGAGATGTTCATTGTATTCGGGTTTTCTTGTGTGCTTTTTAGGTCTGATAACAGGCGCGGATACTGGCTCAATATAAGGCTTTTTAGGCACAATTTTTCCTGAAATTCCGCAATGAAAACAATTATATAGCGTTCCCTCGCCATTGATTGTTACGCCCATTGTTTTTTGGGATTTTTTCTTTCTGGTATCACCACAAGCAGGGCATTTAATACGCCCATCTTGGGTCATGTTCCTCACTACAGATTCAACTGCTTCCATGTAATCGTTCCTCGCTTACTTTACTTTACATTATTATTTTCATATTCTGTATATAATCCTATCTAGGATAGTCCTATTCTTAGTATATTCTTATAAAAAACTAGGTATAAATCTATTAGGACTGTTCTATATTGGTTTTTTATCATATTATTCATTTGCGGAATGTTCCCCTTTGGATGTTTTGCAAGTCGGTTCCTCGCTGGCTTTAAGCCCCCTCTTCGTGAGGGGGCTTTTTTAATGGGCGAACAGTAATTTCTGATCTGGGATTGGACTTGCTTAAACCCCACCGAACAATCTTGGACTTTACCTGGCGATCATTCTTATAAATTTTGTCTTGCATACAGTCGAGTATGACTGATTCATCCAGGTCGGGCCTTCTTGTTGCGTAATAAACTGTCATTTCAACCTCAAGATAACCTTCCAGAAGCGGATCAAGCACAGGACATTGCCTAGAAAAATCTTTTGCATAGTTAAGTGCTTTTTTTGATTTGATGAAAGCAGGTCTGTTTCTAATGGTAACGAGTCGCCTACTATTACTTTTCGAGGCTGGCTCTCCCAGTACGGTAAAACTATGTACGATTTCATCATTTGACATGGTTACTCATTTACGAGACAATTCGTTACATCTAAACATACAACAACATCACAAATCAAACGTAAAGGAAAAATGATGAGTCCGATTATTATTGAAGACAATGTTCCACTACCCAATCGGGTGGTTGATAGAGTGCCGCTACCAAATTTACCTCTTGATGCGATGAAACCAGGGCAATCTTTTAAGCTGGATGTAGACAATGGTAATTTAGACAAGACTTTGAATGCTTTGAGAATGAAGGTTCAACGGTACCAGAAGAAGTATGCAGGGTCTAAATTTTCTGTGACCACAGAATCACCTCAGTCCATTAGGGTCTTTTGTCTTGCAACTCACGAATAAACACAACCTGCCAAAGCCCGTTGTTGATGCGTTAACCAAAGATAATTACAGTCGCGGTTCCAGCAATCGCAGCATCACCCAACTCATAGACTCGCCAAGAATCAGGATTCTCAGAGCCGAGCATGACGCTGAAATGACCGAGGATGCCTCAGAAAAGGTCTGGTCTGTTCTTGGAACGGCTGTTCACAACATGTTTGAGGATGCGGTATCTGATAAAGAGTATATCAGCGAAGAACGATTATTCGTTGACCATGAGGGTTGGGAACTCTCTGGTGCGATTGATTTACAGGAAACAGAATCAGATGGTTCTGTCACTGTTTCAGACTATAAATGCACTTCCGTTTGGAGCGTGATATTTGGTAAGCAGGAATGGGTTAACCAGCTTAATGCTTATGCTTGGTTGGTGCGCCATGTAAAGAAGATGCCAGTCGGAAAATGCCAGATTGTTGCTGTCCTTAGAGACTGGAAGCTCTCTGAGCTAGAAAAACAAAGGGGGAAATAATGGGTACTTGGGCTATGCCTGAAACGCAGGAAGATCGAGATCAGGTCGATAAAATCTTGAGTAAGCCTTTGCCCTGCGGCAAGGATGGTGAAACTGCACTTGATGCAATCGCTAATCTTATTGGTGATGATGAACTTTCTGACTCGATTATTTTAAGGTCAGAGAGAAATCCACGTTACCTTGCTAACCATCTTATTAGAGAAAAGCTCAGGGAGTGGAGCATGATGGATGGGAAGGGCAAGTGGATCAAAGGAAACTGGGATGGGAATATCTGGAGACCTAATGATGAAGATTGAAAAAAACATTGAAATTCCTAGTTCACAACATGCTAGTAACAACAAAAAGTGGGATGACATTAGAAAAACAATTTTGTTAATGCAAGTGGGCGATAGTGTCGCCTTTAGTGATAGACGTGAAGTTGTGAGGTTTAGAGCTAGAGCATACACAATGAGAAAAACACAAGAATTAACAGCCAAATGGTTGACTAGAAAGCTGCATGATTCAGAACCAATGGCTTGGAGAATATGGAGAGTAGAATGAACATTGACCAGATGCGTGATGCCGTAGTGCAAGCTGAAAAAGATTACATCCTCAGTTTGAGCAGCGAAGATTTTGTTGCGTACGTCAAAAACGTAATCATTTCACGCCAAACCGATGACGAGATTAAAGAACAGTTTGATAGCATAAGGGAGGATGAGGATGAAAGAGACTAACGCCTATCCAAAATCCCCAATAACTATCATACCGATTGAGCTTTGGGATGATGCTAAACAAGATGAATACATTGCTGGCAGAGTGAAGCTCCACCAGGATGCTGAGTACGAGCGACTGACTGGCGGCGATCTGCCTCTATGCTCTGAACTTGAGAGATGGGCAAGGCCGTCCACATGGGCAGTTAAGAAGATTGCTAATAAACGAGCTATGCGTGTTTTTCCATCAGAAGAAGAAGCACAGCGATACTTTGACGCTAACAAGTTGGACAGCAAGCATTGCATTGAAGAACGCAAAGGAAAGAACGTGCGATGCGAGGGCGATTACTGCGGTGTTGCGAGATGGTGCGATCAATATGAGGCAATCAGAAATGGCAACCTTTAATCATGTAAATATGGGCGGATTGGTTTTGTGCAAAAAACTTCTTCTTTTAGAAACTGCAATTAGGTTCAAAAAATCTTATGTTTTTAGATGGATAAGAGAAGACATTGTTTATCGACCTGACCGTATGTTCAAAGTTTTAAGGTGGGTAAAAGAAAAAATCTTTTTCATCCAGCAGTGGAATGCGGTGGATAGCGATGAATATAAAAATCGGACTGGCTTTGAGTTTCAAGAGGTAGAAAAAAATGGCAGCCTTTGATTTAGATAAGTCCATCAGCATTGAGTTCGCCGCATCAGATGTCATCGAGCGCAAAATGCTTGGCCTGTGGGCTGATTCCAGATTTAAGACCGTGAATCTAGGCATGAAGCTCGTCGGTGAGAGTGTAAAGATCACTATGAATGAGCATCATGTAACAGACATAAGTTTTCTGGTCTTTGATCAACTGGCAGTAAAAGAATTAGCAGAAATAATTATTAAGGCGGCTAAACTAAAATTTAATCAGTAAGGAGAAAGCACAGTGAGCGAGGAACACAAGAAAGTTTTATTTAAGGAAATTTGGGAAACATTCCGTGCGGTGGATGTTTCCGATTATACAGAAGAAAAAATTGGTCTGACGTACTTATCATGGGCAAGAGCTTGGATGCTCACCGTGGATAACTATGCTAACGCCCAATACACGTTTCACGATTTTGATGGGGTTCCCTATCGAACCTTGCCAGATGGAACGGCAGAAGTGGTTACATCGGTGAATATAGAAGGTCATATCAGGTCAATGCCTTTGCCTGTCATGGACTATAAAAACAATTCGATAGTTACACCAAATGCAAGACAAGTGAACGATAATCGCATGAGGTGTCTTGTGAAAAACCTGGCGATGTTCGGTTTGGGCATGGGGGTTTTTGCAGTTTGGGAAGATCATTTACCTAGTGCGGAAAAAGATGTGCAGCCCAAAAATAAACAGTTACCAAAATCCAAGCCTAAGCCAAAAGCAAAGCCTAAACCTGAGCCTGAGCCTCAGACAATAAAAAGGTCTTTTCCTGAGCCAGCAGTTAAACCAAAAGATATTGAAGATTATACCTTGGGTGAGGTAGCTGAGATAACCAGCGCAGAAGGTGCTGAGGGCTTGGTCGGGTTTCTATTGCAGATGGCAAGTGAGTTTGCAGAAAACCCCGATCAACTCAAGGATTTCTATAGAAAAAACAAAGCCACCATTGATGTGCTTGATAGAGATTGGAACGAGCAGTATGAGAAATTGCGCGTGGGTTTTAGTGAATTAAAAAATAAATTATCAATAACAGAAGAGGTGAAATAGCATGGATTTTCCAAAAACTAAAGGTGGGCTTTGGGCGCACAACAAAACCAGTGAGAAACAGCCTGACGTAAAGGGTCACGTTGAGATCACTCGTGATGTTCTGAGGATGTTAGTCAACCAGGCGAAAGCTGGCGTTGGTGATATCAAAATTCAAATTGCAGGTTGGGATAGAACGGCTCAGAGCAACGGTCAGCGATATATCTATCTCACTGGCGAGGCATATGTTGCAAAGGAAAATCAAGATGCTGTGATGGGGGTGGCAAGTGATACTAATGACGCTCCACCACCACCACCGCCACCAGTTGATGCTGGAAAAGACCCTTGGGACTAAGATTTGAGCTTAATCCAGAAACCCATAAGGCCATCTTCAATAAACTGTTGATGGCCTTGGCTGGGCGGTTTCCTGATGAAATACCAGCGATTCAGCATATGTTGCCGAGGCTTAAAGAGAAGGGCGTTGAACTCTGCGTTCAGCCGATAAGAGATGAGAGAACTCGAAGCCAGGAAAGTTATTATCGAAAATGGGCAAGGGAGTTTGGCAAATTTACAGGCAATACACCTGATGAAATTCATGAAATCATGCTGTCAAAGACGTATGGCAGCGTACAGGTAGAGACTAAATTTGGTGTGATGAATCGTCCGATTCAAAGATCAGCCGATCAAAGCAAAAGCTCTTATTCAGACCTGATTGAAACGCTGATCAGAGAATCAGCAGAGATGGGGTTCATCATCCCCCCACCAAAAGCACCTAGCCCAGAATAAAAAAAAGGAGCAATATCCCCAGCAATAAGGGGATATGCTCCCTGTTGAGAGTACAGCAAAAACCTCTACATTTTGAGTTGATCTCTGAGTCCATCTCTAAACTCCTGATCTTTGCGTTTAAGTCGCTGAATCATCTCATGAATTGTCCAAGTTAAGTGGTCAATTCGAGCATCAGCTACATCCAGTATCGCATGAGCCTTCCGTAGCCTTTCCAAGATTTCCACTGTGGACATTTTGGGGGCTGGTGTTTCTTCTTCTTCACGCCGTTGCGCTTCTTCCAACATGCGATGGGCTTCCCAGGATTCAGAGTCATCCTCTGTCGCTATTGTATAGTGGCTCGCTTCTGTAGGTATGTCTTCACTCATCTATTTTCTCCTAGTTCGCTTGAGTCGAATGGTTTTCTAATTTTCAATAGTTATAGTTCCCATCTCCTTTGGTTAATACACTTTCCATAATTGATTCAACTGAATTTACTATATCTATAAATTCATCTTGCTTTTCTTCTGTTCTATTTCCTTCATCATCATAAATTGGATCAAGTGAAGCATATTGCAGAACGTACTCTGATAACTCTGAATATAGCTCAATCCAATTTTCAGCGGGTATAATTATTTTCATTGATTTTTTTACTTGATCTTCACTCATCTTCACA
>CAACVF010000305.1_pt1 | contig 10650 bp, 16 predicted proteins | sample 2381781 | NCBI WGS metagenome assembly CAACVF01 (sample SAMEA5211967, study PRJEB30684) | marine metagenome | biome: Marine; feature: Epipelagic; material: Water | collected 2015-10-15 | depth 60 m | reverse complement strand
TCCTCAAGGTAGTCGTATACATCACAGTTCAACACCTTGCGTTCGCTTTCTTCAAATTCTAATTCAATTATTACTTTAGCCACTACTTTTTCCCTTAATAATCAAGTTCCGGTAAGAGCCTGACTTTCGGCTCCGCTATAAAATTAACATGTAACGAATAATAAGCAAAGCCAACAGTCGAGAGGCATAACGCTATTATACCAAAAAATTTCAGTGTGTCAAGATCAACACTCGCTTTTATCTTTACTTTATTTTTCTTTACTTTGATCTTAGCTTTTGGTGGAGTCCATTTGGGCTTCAGCCCTCTGTTATGTAGAAGCATATCAGAAATCGCTTTATCTGCTGATTTCTGCGTTTGACTTCTTACTCTTGGGTCAGTTTTCAATGCTATGATTAACTCCTTACCACCAAGAATTATAAACTACTGTGTAACCTTTACCGATTGCCGCACGAGCCTCTCTGATAAACTCACGGTCTTGCTCTGCGTAATGATCGTCAGAGTTTGCACCGAAGAAAAATCCTACTGTATCTGGTAGTGCTTCCTCGTCAAGAGCTTCTTCCAGAGCATCCAAGTCACCAAGTGTCAACTCAACGTCAACACAATTAAACTCACCATTGTTGCCCTTCTCATACCAGAGTTCTTCCATCCATCCTTGCAGGTTAGGATGCTTACGCCAGTAGGACAACTCCATGCTGTCCTTGTAGTATGTGTATCCATCTTCGTCTGTTGATGGTTGTCCCTTGCGGGCTGTTGCGTATTGATCTAATCCCATTTTAATTCTCCTCGTTTGGTTGGTTGTCCTTTTATTATAACATCTATCGACCCAATGTCAAGAGGTGCTTTAATAAATTTTCAATTATTTCCTAATTCTTCCTAATAAATCTTTATGTTTCTCAACAGGTTCTTCTGTCTTATCCACAATCATCTGTTCATCTGGATAGTAGAAAACAAAATATGAATGTATGATTTTAGTGTTGGGACAGAACTCGCCCATCTCGTATGTTGTTCGCCACACGTTAATTCTATATCGTTGAATGTTACCCTTCTGCCATAAAAATGCAGCGCGAGTCATTGATATATCTTTTAATGTACTTAACTTACATTGCTCCTCCAAAAAATCTTTAAGAATGTTATCTGGAATTTGTGGCTTAGACTTTGGCGGTTCAGCCAGCTTCGGTGGTTTGGTCATCGGCTTACTCTTGGTTCTCACGGATAGTACCTCCAATATAGTTTGCGATTTTTCTCTTGTATTCCTCGTCAGTTGACTGCATCTCCCAGTCTGACAGGAACGTAAGCATCTCGTACTTGACATAAAACTCGTCCATCATGTCCTGAATCATAGTGTCCTTCTCCATGTTGGTAACATCCTCAGCACGATCCTTGTTGATGGCAGATAGCCAATCAGCTATCTCGCTGTTGCTATGCTCCTCCACAAGCGTCATCATGTCGCTGATGTCGTCCTGTTGCATGTGTTCGTGCATCTTCTTGAACACGCCGAACTGACGCACATTGTATTCGTAGTAGGTCTTAGGTGAACGTGCAATTAGCTCACGTTTGACGTAATCTGCAAAGTCGATGAAGTTACCGTCCTTGAACTGCTTGGTCTTGAGAAACGCTGACTTCAAGGCAACAACTTTTGGTACGTCGATGCCACATTTTTCCAGACGAGCCAATGCTCTCCTAATGTCGGTATTGGAGAAGTATATACGGTCGCCACCCTGCGGTTGCCAACGGCTGATCTCGATGTACACTATCTCGTCGCCATCAATAGTTAGCTCAGTCTCGTCGAAGTAGTCTTTGTCCGTCCAGCCAGAGTGGTTACGGTCAAACACGAATGTCTTGACTGTGCTACCTGTTTTGGCGTAACTCTCACGCACAACTTTTGGCAAGTCCTCCAAGTCCAGCAACACATCCTCGTCTATCAAGCACTCAGCGATCTGCTCGTCTGTTAGGATAACCATTGTCATCCTGTTCTGATCCTTGATGTACTCTCTGATACGAGTCTGCATACGGTCTTTGTGACGGTAATACTTGATGTTGTCGCCTACTGGCACACGCTTGGATGTAGCCTTGTCTGTGCTGCGATAGCTACGCTGGAAGTAGGTAAATTCCTTAGACGGTTCTGGCAGATCGTACTGCTCAAGGTCTGCCTTGACATGCTTGCCAAGATTGCCCTGACGTAGACGGTTCGCAAGAACAGCCTGTTTGAATGGAGAGTCCAAATCTGCAATCTGCTGACTCGCTTCGGTTGCTAATTTATCTTTTACTTCTTGGAACTTAGTCTTGATAGCTTGCTTGGTCTTGTCGTCCATAGCAAGGTTCTCACGAGCAGTGTCAAAGCTCAACTCACCTAGATCAAACTTGAGATAACCTTTTGTGTTGAAGTCATCTAGCTCATCAGGAATCTTGTAGGCGATGTTGCCCATGAGAGCGTACATGCTACCCCAACCAGCGGTCAAACCAAAGTCGTCACCCTTGAACGCATACTCGTCACGGGTTTCCTCGATGGTACGCAGGACACTCTTGTCGTTGATGTTTGGTATAGTACCCTCCCAGAACCGGAATACGTTAGCCGCTTCTTCTGAGAACTCATGCACCTTGCCCCGTACAGAGAGAGTGACCTTCAGACCGTTCTCGCCACCCCAGCCACACTCTGATATAAGTGAAACCACTGGCTTGCGATCCTCATCACGGTAACAGGTGTATGTACGACAAGTCCCGTCGAGATAACTTTCTACGGTAAAACTATCTGTCATAGAGTAGGGCGACAGACTACCGATACCAAAGCAACCAATAACCTCGTTACTGTCACGCTTGGTGCTGATACCAATACCAGCAAAGATGTTACGCACCTCGTCGTCTGTGAGTCCAGTACCATAGTCACGGATAGAGAAGTATGGTTCTAACTGCGTAGGTAGGTGAACGTCAAATGGTACGTCTGTAGTACCCGCCATGATGTGACTGTCATGTGCATTGCAAGATAGCTCACGGATAATCGCTCGCTCTTTGTGGGAGTACACCTTGTCAGCGAACATATCTACGATAAACGCAATGTCGCCAATAGCAAACTCAGATGTCTCGAAATCCCCGCATACTGCTACGTCTTGATCTTCTGTGTAAAGTTTCATATCCTAATCTCCTGTGGTTGGTTGGTTTTGCCCGTCGATTGGGCGATACTTCGATTATACCATAGTTATCGTCGAAGTCAAGTACAAACTTTAATCTTTTTCAAAAAAAAAACTGGCTTATCCAACTTACGCAACTCCACAAAGGGATGGTATATCACGTTGCTCGGTTATGGTTTTGGATCACACCGCCACTTGTGACCTCGCCAGTAATTTTGTAAAAAGTGGAAGGGCAGGACTTACATTTTACCTGCAACTTTCAGGGCTAGTTATGGCTATTCCCTACTCGTACTACCTGCTCTCTGCTCATCCATTTGGACATTGCTCAAGCCCAGTATGCCTTGCTGTCACTAGCTTGCTCCAGCGTTTCGGCCACCTTCCCGTCGGTGAGAGCGACTCACTCGACGTATTCATTATACTATCTAAATCGGTATTGTCAAGTATAAACTTTATTTTTTTTTCTAAATTGTGAAAGTTTTATCCAGCTTACTCCAGAACTCTCTGTCAATATGCCTAGAAATCTCAAGGGACATATCTTCTATAGTCCATTCCTTAGCCATCTCAAACTTATCGAGATCATCAAAATCTTCTGTCTCTGGATTTTCTGAAATGGTTTCAAGGTTTTGCTCCATGAAGCACTTAATTTTTTCTTCTATCATTCTTCTTTCTCAACTAATAACTCAATCTCATTTTTTTGCAGTTGTTCAATATACCAAGCTGTTGCTTGTTCACGGGCATCTTCTTCTGACTCTGCATCAAAAGCACAGCCTGTTTCAATATACATGAAGTATGTCATTGTTTGCTTCCATTATAATATAGGTATCGTCAAAGTCAAGTAGTAATCTTTAATTTTTTTCAAAATTTTTCCCAAAAGGTAATACAAAAAAGTAACCCATGTACATCCCGTAAGATCAAATTGCATTGAGAGCATTACGGCTACGAAGAATGTGTCAGTTCTACTCATCCACGACCTCTAAAAAACCCAGCAACCTTAGATAGAAAGCCCTTTTCTTTCTGTGGTTTCTTTTTAGATGTCTTTTTACACTTCCTCATTCTCTTAATTTCTCTATTGATGTCCTCCATTCCATCTTTGTTCTGCCAGAAGTTTAACGCCCTTCCGTATTGGCTGTCTGATAGATCATTGTCGTTCCAACTCAAGAATCACCTATGTCCTGCCGTAGTCGTCTTCATACCTTATTATATCATCTTCTGAACACTCTCCAAACTGCATTTCTGCCACAACGCACACCTCATTAGTGTGGTTTTCTAGTCTGTGTTTAGAATTTAATGGTATAATTATACTACTGCCCTTTTCGAGTACCATTCTGTTGTCATCAAGCACACAAGTGCATTGACCCTCTTTGACAAACCATAATTCACTTCTAAGATTGTGAGATTGGAGGGATAATCTCTGTTGTGGGTTTACTTGTATGGTTTTGAAAACAACAGATTTTGTTCTGTAGTAATCCGTATACGAACCCCACTCCTTTTTTACTTCTTTAGTTTCTATTCCCATAGTCCTCCCATCTATAAATGGAAACTGATCTCCCAAAGGAAAGTCATCCATGTGACACCTCCATTATAACATAACTATCGTATTTGTCAAGCCCTAACTTGAGTTTTTTTTCAAAATTTTCAAAAGTTGAGCCTTACCCAATAAACCCGATTTTCTCTCCATTATCTTGTTGTCGGTCTTAAATATCATGGTAGGGAGAAATTTAATCTTGTACTTTTTTGCCTCGCTTGTGTCCTTGTCATAATCATACAATACGAAATTGTATTTGTCAAGTTCTTTTTTTATTTCTTTGTCCTTAAATATTTTTTTCATCTGATTGCATGGTGGACACCAAGTCGCCCCAAAGTAAAGAAGATCAACTTTAACTTCTTCTTCTTGAATTTTAATCTGTCTTGAAGCCTCTTTGGTCTTTGGAGCAGAGCAAAGGCCGAACATTAAAAAACACATTCCAGCCAATACTGTTGACGCTGAACGGAACATTATTACCTCCTGAGGTTAGTTCTGAATAAAATGTCCGTAAACAAAAATACCACTCCAAAGTTTTTTCCCGTCCTTTTGTGATGAAGCTCATGGTGTAATTTGAACTTATCAAAGTATTTAATCTTTTTTGTCCAATTATCCTCAAGATCGTGAATCGCCCTATGTAGCTTAGTCCACATATAAGAATGAAACATAAAAACTAATATGAGCGTTACAAAGGATAAAAACCCATAATAAAATGATAGTAACACCAGAGGAGAGCCAACTGTAAGGTGGAGATACATCGGTAAGTCTATATTGATGTCGTTTCTCCCCCTCCCGTGATGCTCCACTGAATGTTCCTTGAATACCCAGTTGGGAATCCATTTTCTCTTTCTGTGCATTATCCATCTATGGATCGAATATTCGGCTAAAGCCATGACGAACATCCAGATTGTCAGCCATAGAAAGAATTGTAGAATGTAGTACATTTTAGCATCTTAAAAATAACTTGTTATTGCCCAAATATACTACACACATAACACCAAGCACTAATTTTCAAATGCCTTTGAGGTTATAATTTTGACAGAATTTCTTACCGCCCTCTCATGGCACTCAGCACATCTATACACTCGCCCCCTGTTGGTTGAAATGGGGTAATAGTCCCTAGTTTCTACCTCACAATCTATGCACTTCTTTTTTTCTTTTTTTTTATCCATAAAATAACTCTTTTCTATTTTTAATTACTGGGCTAAGACAGATTAGATATAATATAATAGCATAGACATATAAGTACAACACATACAAATACATTACATACATACAGTAATACAAGTATAAGGAGGAATAATTTGCTTTATCAGTTTTACGAATTTAACCTCGTTCCCCCGCAATAAGTAATCATTGGGTTTTATTCCCAAAAAGTTGCCCCTAAAAGATAATAAATTGGGTCTATTACCCACAAAGTTGAAAGAATATGTTTGCAATTTGGCCTATTATATGTTAATATAAGGTATATGTTCGGCAGATATAAATATTAAATAGTTCAAACTCTTAGATTTTATTCATTTGTGGCAAGAAATAAGTAATAATGATTGATTACCTGCCCCAAGACCGCAAGGTCATAACTGCTGACTCTCTAGCCTTTCTAATTATGTTTGTGTATGTATAAATTGTATAGTTGTCATACCCTATCTAATACTTATGGAGTTAAAATGCAATTAGATAAAGATAAAATTCTAGGAGAAGCTAAACAATTCTTTGGAAGCAAAAGATACAGTAAAGAATCTATTAGCTTATCGCAAAGGTGCGTAGAAGTATCCCAACAATGGCTTGATACCTACAAAGATAATTATGGGGCAATATATAAAAAAGATGCCCAAACTCTTAAAAAAGAATTAAAGAAATATATTCGCCCAAGAATAGACTATCCAAAATTCATACCGTCATTTGTATGGTGGTGGATTGCCCAGACAGTAATTAACTGGATAATAGAACGAATTATTGAATATCTAATAGAGAACCAAGACAGGGGCTAACTTTCTATGATAAAGTTTAGCATCTCAATCCACTCATTCTCTGAGAATCTGTCACTAAGAGTAGCTACATTGGCACGCATAGATTTCGCACGATCCAATGCGGCTTCTTTTACTTCTTCATCATCCCAATCTAAATAGTTTTTACCATTAGAAAAGAAACATAAAAATGTCTCGATATAGTTGTGTTGTTCTGGACTCATAATACTTTCTCCTATGCACCAATTATACAATATATATCGTCAATGTCAACCCCTAAACTTTAATTTATTTGTGTTTTTTGCTGACTATCACCATGACCGCCACTCGGCGGGGAAGAGCAGCGACAAATATTAAATATGCACTGACTACCACCAATGGCCACAGTCAGGAAACTTGGGGAGGGACAGATGCTAATTTTGGCTGACTATTGGATATCTCGCGGTTCTCTGGAGGGAAGGGCAGCGACTGGCGGCGGGGAATCTCTATTTTCGCTGACTATTAAATATTGAGCGGTTCTCTGGAGAGTAGAGGAACGACAGTCTGAACGGGCGGAGGTCGGCTAAGATTTGATGATGGGATGATAAGCTATCCTAATACTAGAGTGTCCTATATACATTATACCATATACTATCGACATATACAAGATAATACTTTACATAAACCCTTATATAATAAGTACTTACGACATAAAGATAATTTACATAGTTTGATTGGCACGAAAGATGCGGCCCCCTGTTTCCCTAAGTCCTTATGTAGCAAGGGTTTACGTGAATAACTGTCATATTTATCATCGCAAAAAAAAACCGCCCTACCCCCGAAAGGATAGGACGGCAACACACACACCCACGAAAGTTGTGCCACTAGGCCGCAAGCTCCATAGCGAGCTTCTCAGCCGCTTTGACCTCTTGCGAGTTGGACGCACGAAGGATGCGGTCGAAGTCACCCTTGAAGCCCTGCTTGGCTTGTGCGTCGTGCTGAACGTATCCCTGAATGGCGTTGTAAGCCTCCCAAGCGGATACCACGTTGGTCATCGCTGGACGACCTGTGATGTTACGCTCTTTGTTGAGACGCTTCCAAATTGCCTCAGTACGATTTTGGTGAGTAGTCACCGCACGCACCTTTTCACCACTAGCCGCACGTTGCAACTGTTCATCAGTAGGACGACCATAGATAGAATCGAGAAACTCAGTCATGCGAACCTCAGTAGATTCGAGACGGTCAATAACGTCAGTCAGAGTTGACCAGCTATTTTTGAGAGTCTCAAACGTAGCGATCAGTTCGTCCATATTGGAACGCAAGCCAGAAGTATGACGGATGGAAACGGTTGTACCGTTGACCATACGCATCATAGCAAGATTGCTACACGCATCACGGAAGTAACCCATAGTAGCGGTAAACGCCTTACCATCATAACCAGCGTTAATCATAACGCGAGGCCATACGTTATCGGTATCACGATCCTTGAAGATCGAACGACGCTGTTCAGCAGTCGGAGCAATAGACACATAGTGACCACTACGGAAGTGAGTATTGCAAGCAATCTCACCGTCAAACGCCTCACCAGCGGCATCGACCAACGCACAAACGTCATCAGTCGTATGCGGAACATAGCGAGGTGAAACGGACTTTACGCCCTTGAGATAACCAGTGTCAGAACGGAACAAACCGTACTGATCGGTTGGCATGTTGTCAGGCCCGAATAATGGGAACTTGTCAACAGTGAAGTCGAAGTCAGAACGAACGGAAGAAGAAATGTCGGTAGATTGAATGTTGCTCATAGCAAACCCTTTCAAAAGTGTGTAGTGAAAAACTTATATCTCTATTCTACTATATATTATCGGAATGTCAAGTTATATTCTTTAATTATTCTCAAGTTTTTTTAATCTTTACAGTTAATGACGTAAGTCCTTTGGTGGTAAGGGTTTACGGCATCGCGGGGCGGGCCCCTAATCCTCGTGAGGCATTGTACAATATACCTCGTAAGGTGTAGCGGCATAGGTCATCTGTGAATGGTCATCGTCCCACCATCCTACAAACCCCTTCATCCCACCACCAGAAGCAACTTCAAAACAAGCGATGCGGTCGTTTGTTTGTTCTGCTAGCTTACAAGTCCCCTCTTGACGAATCATTTTTTTTACAAAGCTATTAAATCTAACAACGCTTCCCACCTTATCCATTATATACTCTCCTATACTTATCGTTTATACTTGATGTAAGATTTCCAGTCCATTACCTTCTCCTTAGTGAAAAAATGGTGGCTTATGACTGAAGGCTAATACCCTGTTGTCAAGGATTGACAAGTCGGCATAGTCAGAGTTTTCTATTGGGCTTGCGTCGTACTCTTTGATGAATGTGTCGCAGGTGTATGGGTTGTAATATACTTGCTCCCACCGTGTTTGGCCGTTGTCGATTTGCTCATCAGTGAGATGACCGTCAACGAGCTGGTCGGTCTTACGAGTATCAACCACATAGCCCTCAATAAACGCATGTACGTTCTTCTTCTTTTCATCCCTGACTCTCCTTTGTCCCGCCTTGGACACAATGAACTGACAACCTCTTAACGTAACATTTTCTGCGTGACAACGAACGATGCCGCCTTGCTTGACGCTGTAGCAATCTCGATGCAGATTACGATAGACTCGCACCTTCTTGGTCGTGTCAATATGCTCTGCAATCTCATAGCTTTTCTGTGTGCGTGGTTTCTTCATAACTTTTCCTTTCGTGTTACTCTTCTATTATATTATATATATCGTCATTGTCAAATAAAATCTTAATATAAATAGGTGGATTGGCTAAAAAAAACAGATAAAGTTTTGGCACACCATTGGCTGCCCCGCCTCGCCCTAAGTCCTTACGGCATAAGGGTTTACGTAAATAACAGGATGGTTTGAATACACAAAAACAAAATAGGAACCGAAATAAGATTCCACAATAATATTTTAGATTCTAGCGACATTAATCATACCTAAAAAAGAAAATGTTGGTTCAGGCGTTAAGCTGCTCCGCCACCTGAGTTTAAGGATTGCGTATACATAGCAGTCCGAACCCCCAACAATTCCCCACACAACACGAAAACCTAAGCCGGTAGGAACGGCGCGACTAGGGAGCCCACAAACGGGATTTTGATTCCCCAATTTTTACGCTCTTTATAGAACGCCTTTACACCGTCACGGGTTTGCACCGTGTCAAGGTCGCGCGACCTTTGGAACTCTGGGTCATACCTACGATAACCGCTATTGATAGTTCCCGCACTTAGCGGTTGCTTGTTGGTATTGCGTCGGGATTGCAAAACGCCCCAACGAAACTTTGAACCTTCAACCGGCTGCTTGTAACTAAATAAAACTAAACTTCTCATCTTGTAACCTCATTCATATTGTGATGAAACTAAACATACTAAAATTGTGACTAATACTATCATGATGTAAAACAATCGCTTGTTCCTCCGAGTTAATTATACCATACTTTCCTCCAATGTCAAACTTTTCTTCTTCTTTCGTGAGTATGAACCTTTGCCCTTTAAGGCTGATAATGCTGTAGCGGCTTCGCTACCTTTGGGTTGTGTACCGTGTAGCAACAGTGCGAACGATTGATTGCGTAGACTTGGCTTTGCCGCGTGCGTGTCGTCGTGGTCGATAGCTAATCCGAGATCGTGAGCCTCTTGTTCACTGTAAACCACTTTGGTGAATCGCATATCGTACTCGTCGATACGCCAATCGTCACGACCACCGTATGATGCTGTCAAAACAAAATTGTGTAGAATTGGCGACTCGTTTATATCGTGCCAAAATCGTAGCGACTTTGTATAGGCGTAGAATAGCGTGTTAGGATTTGCAATCGCTACAGAATACCACGCTCGCATATAGTCAAGATTAAAGAAGTCGCCTGCAACGTGGATGCGAACAATACCGGCATTTTTGGGCAACGAACTATTGATAAGGTCAACCATCTCGCCGGTTGATAGTTTACGCAATGAGTCGAAATTGTGCTTGCGTAGATTGTAGACACCGTTATACTGTACTTCCTGAGAAGCTG
>CAACVF010000304.1_pt1 | contig 10673 bp, 13 predicted proteins | sample 2381781 | NCBI WGS metagenome assembly CAACVF01 (sample SAMEA5211967, study PRJEB30684) | marine metagenome | biome: Marine; feature: Epipelagic; material: Water | collected 2015-10-15 | depth 60 m | reverse complement strand
AAAAACTGAGAGACCATGCCGTCTCGAACAATGCATTTGGTGCAGCTGTAACTGCTGAAATAAGTCGAGGCAAAGCAGCAGGATTATATGTCGATCGCAAAGAGTTAACAGTCAATAAGACATCGGACATGACAAAGTTGCAGATTATCGAGCGTATTAAGGAACTTCACGAACAGTCAGGAGGCATTCTACCATCGACTCCTTACACTGTACAAGGCGAGAAGGTTGATGATGAAGTTCCAGAACAACAAGAGTCAAATGACTAGGATTCTTTTCCTGGAGAACTCAAGGTATATTGCCTCAGAGCATCGTGACCCCCCCTGCATGTATGACCTTTATATAAAAACTTCGCGTTGGTTCCCAGTCCTTGTTCCACAAAAAATTTTGCAACAAAAATTTAAATGAATGACGATAGCCTAAAGCATATTCCCGAAGAACTCTTGACCGAGCACCTCGAACTATCGGAACGATTGGCGGAGCTCCAGAAGAAAGAAACCATACAAACTAATTTTTTACCTTTTGTCAAAACCATGTGGTCGGACTTTATAGAAGGTGAGCATCATCGGATCATGGCGAGGGCATTCGACCGTATTGCCTCTGGCGAACTAAAACGGTTAATTATCAATATGCCACCACGACACACCAAAAGTGAGTTTGCCTCTTACATGTTCCCAGCGTACCTCGTTGGCAAAAGACCAGGACTCAAGATTATCCAGGCAACACACACAGCAGACTTGGCAGTTAGGTTTGGTCGTAAGATTCGTGACCTTGTCGACAGCAAAGAGTATCAAGATGTTTTCCCGAATGTCGAACTGAATCCTGAAAGTAAAGCAGCAGGTCGATGGGAAACAAGAACGAAAGACGGAACAATGAACGGTGAGTACTTTGCCTCTGGTGTCGGAGGTGCATTGGCAGGAAGGGGTGCGGATCTATTTATTATTGACGACCCACACTCGGAACAAGATGCCATGAGTGCTAACGCACTTGACGATGCCTATGAGTGGTACATGACAGGACCTCGGCAAAGGTTACAGCCTGGAGGTGCCATTGTTATGGTTATGACACGGTGGTCTAAAAAAGATTTGACTGGTCGTGTTGTGAAAAAGATGATGGAATCTGACGAGACCGATCAGTGGGAGATTATTGAACTCCCTGCCATTCTGCCTTCAGGTAAATCTCTTTGGCCAGGATATTGGCCACTTCCCGAACTAGAAAAGATTAAGGCATCTATCTCTCCGAGTAAATGGGCAGCAGAATACATGCAAAATCCAACAGGCGAAGGGGCAAGTATTATTAATCGAGAGTGGTTTAAAATTTGGGATCGTGACCATGCTCCGAATGTCGAATATATAATACAAAGTTACGACACGGCTTTTTTGAAAACTGAAAGAGCCGACTTTTCTGCGATAACTACATGGGGTGTCTTCTATCCTGAAGGGATGATAGGCGAAGAACAGTACACAGGCAAAGAAGCACATATTATACTTTTGAACTCAGTTCGCGAGAGGCTTTCTTTCCCTGAACTCAAAGCGAAAGCGTTACAACAATACAAAGATTGGGATCCCGAAAGTGTCATTATCGAAGGCAAAGCATCAGGTATGCCTCTTACCCAAGAACTCAGAGCTATTGGTATCCCTGTACAAACATTTACGCCAAGTCGTGGGCAAGATAAGATTGCTAGATTGAATGCATGTACTCCATTGTTTAGTGGTGGGTATGTTTGGGTGCCAGAAAACAACTGGGCGGAACAATTAATGGACGAAGTTTCTGATTTTCCTAACGGTGAACATGACGATTTAGTCGACAGTACAACTCAAGCACTGATGAGATTTAGGCAAGGTGGATTCGTGAGGCTAGATTCAGACTACGAGGAAGAACCGACCTATCGTAGAAAACGAGTTTACTATTGATGACTTTATACCGTATGATTTGAAAATATAATGGCAGTAGAAAAAACAATTTTAGATTCCATGCTACAAGGCGAGGGCACAGAAGTAGAAGTGCCTGAACAAATGGAAGACATCCTGCCTGAAAACATTGTGATCGAAGGTGAAGAAGAGGAATCTATGATTGACATAGTTCCTGACCCTCTTGAAGACTTCAATCAGAATCTAGCAGAAGTTATAAACGAAACCGACCTTAACACACTTTCTATAAATCTAGTTTCAGATTTTGAAGAAGACGAAGAGTCAAGACGCGAATGGTTAGAAACATTCACTAAAGGTCTAGACCTACTAGGTATAAAAACTGAAGATAGAACTGAACCTTTCGCAGGAGCTAGTGGTGTACATCACCCTTTACTTTCCGAATCTGTAGCACAGTTTCAAGCACAAGCCTATAGAGAACTGTTACCTGCCGATGGACCTGTAAAATCACAGATTCTAGGTGTTGCTGACGCAGCAAAAGAAGAGCAGTGTCAGAGAGTCAAAGAGTTTATGAACTATCAGATAACTTACAACATGGAAGAGTACGATCCAGAACTAGATCAACTACTTTTCTACCTACCTTTATCTGGTTCTGCGTTTAAAAAAGTTTATTATGATCCTTCTAAGGCTAGAGCAGTTAGTAACTTCATCATGGCAGAAGACTTTATTGTTTCTTATGCTACTACAGACCTATTAGATTGCCCTAGAGCTACCCATGTTATACAGATGTCGGAAAATCATATCCGAAAAATGCAACAAGCAGGTGTATATAGGGATATAGAGATTGGACAACCAAGTATTGGTTCAGCTGAAGACTCTGCAGGAGTCAAACAGAAGATAGATGACATCACTGGAGTCTCTAAACCAGCTAGTCCTGAGACATTTACCGTCCTCGAGATGCATGTTGATGTAAATTTAGAAGGTTTTGAGGACACACTTGACGGTGAAGAGACTGGAATCGCTCTACCTTATATCATAACGATCATAAAAGAGAGTAATCAAGTCCTTTCTATTCGTAGAAACTTCAATCCAAACGACCCTTTGAAGAAGAAAATAGAGTACTTTGTTCACTATAAATTCCTTCCAGGACTCGGTTTTTACGGTTTTGGGCTCATCCACATGATTGGAGGACTAAGTAAGTCAGCAACTGCTATACTAAGACAGCTTGTTGACGCAGGTACTTTAAGCAACCTACCAGCTGGGTTTAAGGCTAGAGGTATGCGAATTCGTGACGATGATACTCCTATAGAACCAGGAGAATGGCGTGATGTCGATGTTCCAGGTGGAACTATACGAGATGCACTTATGCCACTACCTTATAAAGAACCAAGTGGTGTGCTTGCACAATTATTAGGTGTGATTGTTGAGAGTGGTCAGCGTTTTGCTAATATCGCAGACATGAAGATTGGTGACATGGGACAAGAAGCTCCTGTTGGTACAACGATTGCGATGCTAGAGCGTGGCAGTAAAATCATGTCGGCTATACACAAGCGTTTACATTTTGCACAGAAGATGGAATTTAAAATTCTTGCTAGAGTTTTCTCAGAATCTCTTCCCGCAGAATATCCATACGATGTTGTTGGTGGCTCTCGTACAATTTACGCAACAGATTTTGATGGACAAGTAGACATCATACCTGTAAGTGACCCAAACATTTTTAGCATGAGCCAAAGAGTTGTTCTAGCACAGACACAGTTACAACTAGCTCAAAGTGCACCACAACTACACGACATGAGAGAGGCTTACTATAAAATGTATTCAGCTCTAGGTGTACAAAACATAGACGAAATACTTACACCTCTTGATGAAGCACAACCTAAAGATCCTATACAAGAAAATCAAGATGCTATGATGGGTATGCCACTAAAAGCCTTTATAGAACAAAACCATGATGCACATATACAAGCACATATGGCATTTATGCAGAATCCAGCAGTACAACAAAACCCTGCTGCTGTTGCTGCACTACAGGCACATATACAAGAACATCAAGCTCTTAAATACAGATTACAAGTACAAGAACTGCTAGCACAACAAGGTATAGAACTTCCACCAGAAGGACAACCTGTGCCAATGGAAGTACAGAACCAGATTGCTATGATGGCAGCACAAGCTACACAAGAAATTACTGGACAGGAACAAGCCTTAATAGAAGCACAAAGAATCGCACAGCAACAACCAGAAATAGATCTAGCTAACAAACAACTAGAACTACAAGGTATGGAAATACAAAGAAAACAAACAGCTGATCAACTTCGTGCACAAACAGAGCTAACTAAGGCAGAGATGGACGCACAAGTTGCGTTAGCAAAAGCAGATAAAAACGAAGACATAGCTCAACAGAAAATTGCAGCTGCAAGAGAAAAAGATGCAGTTGACGCAGAGTTAAAAGCACAAAAATCTTATGGTGAAATATTAAAACAAGTTAAAGATGCTGAGGAGGCAAGTGAATAATGGGTAAAGATACGCATGTAACCAAGGATGGTAGAACTGCTAAGAAAGGTCTCTACTACAACATCAACCAGAAAAAGAAAGAAGGTAGAAAATCTAGAGCCAAAGGTGCTAAAGGTGCTCCTTCCGCACAAGACTTTAAAGACGCAGCAAAAACTGCTAAGAAAAAAGATGGTGGGTTGTATACAATGCAAGACGGAGGTTTATTCGTACAGAGTAAAGGCTGTGGTGCAGTTGACAACAAACGCAGAAAACCAACAAAAATTACATAGGAGAAAACTATGCCAAAAGGTAAAAATAAAAAATACTCATCTAAACAAAAAAAGATAGCAGCAATGGCTGGTGATCCTAAAGTGTTAGAAGGTGAAGATTTCGCAAAACTTAGAAAAATGAAAGATGGTGGTATGTACTCAGAGATGGGTGACGGTGGTTCTTACAAAGAAGAAAAGATGGGTCACGGTGGCATGCCTTCAGGTAAAAGGATTGTTAAAACTAGAGGAACAGGAGCAGCCACAAAAGGTTTAAATTTCCACAGTTCTGATTAATGGATTATATAAAAGTTGTTGAGTATCTACTCAAGAAGTACAGAGATCGTATTTCCAGTTTAGAAGAAACTCTATCCTCAGGGAGTGTTGCTAATTACGAGCAATACCAACGCGTCGTCGGAGAGATATCAGGTCTTCGCTCTGCCGAACAAGAAATAATAGACCTGCGTAAAAACATGGAGAAAGAAATTGACGACTAAGAAAAGTAGCATACCAGATCAAGTTTTAAATTTTGACAAAAAATTAGAACAAGAAGTACCTAAACAAAAAACTGCAGAAGAGGTAGCATCACAAGTAGATGTTCTACCACAACCTACAGGCTATAGAGTACTTATACTGCCTAGAGGTAGATCAGCAGTAACCGATGGTGGAATACAATTAGTTAAGAACACTATAGAACAAGACACAGTATCCTCAGTTGTAGGATATGTTATCTCTCTTGGACCAGACGCCTATAAGGATACTGCGAAGTTTCCTGAAGGTGCTTGGTGTAAGGAAGGCGAATGGGTGCTTTTCGGCAGATATGCTGGAGCTAGATTTAAGATAGACGGAGGAGAACTTCGTTTATTAAATGACGATGAGATTCTAGCCAGAATACCTGACCCAGAAGCAGTCGATTATTAACCACCATGGAGGAAACCATGCAACAAGAAGAAAATCTTGCCATAGAAAAAGAAGAGGAAGGTTCAGTAGAAGTTGAACTTCCTATTGAAGAGAAAGAAGAAAAAGACGGTTTAAGTGTTGTTGAAGAAAAGGAAACTGTAGAAGCTTCCGATGAAAAATCTGAACAAGAAGAGTATAGTGATTCAGTTCAGAAAAGAATCAACAAACTAACATATAAGCTCAGGGAAACTGAGAGACAAAACGAAGAAGCACTTACTTGGGCTAAAAAAGTTCAAGACGAGAACGCTAAACTTAAGAAAAAAGCAGACACTGCTAACAATGCAATGTTTACTGAGTATGACAGCAGAGTCAAAACAGAACTAGAAACTGCTAAAGCTGAGTATAAGGATGCATACGAAAGAGGTGATGCAGATCAAATGATTGCCGCCAATGAGAAACTCTCTCGTCTTTCTGTAGAGTCTGAAAGTTTGCGTCGTGTTTCTGAAAAAAGAAAACAAGCAGTTGAGAATGGTGAAGAGGTTCCTGTAAATGAAACAGTAATCCCACCTACACCTGCTGCTCCACCTGAACCTGATCCAAAGGCACAAGAGTGGGCAAAAAATAATTCTTGGTTCGGACAAGATCAAGCATTAACTTTTGCAGCTTTTGGTATTCATCGTGAATTAATGGATGAAGGCTACGATGGAGCAACGGATGACTATTATAAAGAATTGGACAACAGACTTTCCAATTTTGGAAATAGGAACTATACTGAGTCCAATGAACAAATTTCAGACTCTCCCGTGCAGAGAGTCGCTAGTCCTACAAGACAAGCAAGAACTAATAAGGCACGCAGTAATAAGATAAAACTCACACAGAGTCAAGTAGCAATAGCGAAAAAACTAGGTGTGCCTCTTGAAGAGTATGCAAAGTATGTTAAACAATAGGAGTAAACTATGACAGAAAAAAATACAACTAACGAAGTAGAGCAATCTGTTGGTACAGATCGGTCTCCTAGATCTGCTCAATCTCGAGATAAAACATCTCGCAGAACACCCTGGAAACAACCTTCTGCATTAGATGCACCTCCAGCCCCTTCTGGTTTTAAGCATCGATGGATTAGAGAATCTATACTAGGTCAGGACGATAAGACTAATATGTCTAAGCGTTTACGTGAAGGCTTTGAGCCTGTTCGTGCTGAAGAGTATCCAGATTTCGAAGCTCCAACGATACTAGACGGAAGACATGCAGGTGTTATCGGAGTAGGTGGGTTAATCCTGGCAAGGATTCCTGAGGAAACAGTAAATGAACGGAAAGATTATTTCGATGGTCTTACCGCAGACGCGATGCGTGCTGTTGACACAGATTTGATGAGAGAAAGCGATCCTTCTATGCCAATTAGTAGACCTAATAGGCAAAGTAAAGTGACTTTCGGAAAAGGTTCTTAGGTAAAACTAAGATTTTTAACAACATATTTTATAGGTAAAATAACATGGCAAATGTAAATGACCCAGACGGTTTTACTCCTGCATATCATATGTCTGGTGGAACAATCAGACCAGCTGAGTTTGCAATAGCAAGTGCTACTAATGCTTCGATTTTTTCGGGTGATGTAGTAAATCTCTCAAGTGGATTGGTTATTCAAGGTACTGCGACAGGTACCCCATTAGGTGTATTTGCAGGTGTGGAATATACAGCAACAACAGGAGAAATCATCTTTTCGAAGATGTGGACTGCTGATACTGCTACTTTAGGTTCTGCAAATGCGAAAGCGTATGTTTATGTTGATCCAGATATTGTTTATGAGGCTCAGTCTACTGGTACTCCTACTCAAGCATCAATCGGAACAACTAATACGATTTCGACAACTGCAGGTGATACTTCAAACGGTCGATCAAAAGAAGGTGTGACAACTACAACTTCTAGTGGTATTGCGACAGTAGTAGGCTTCCCAGATAAGCCATCTAATTCTATTGGACAATACGCTAGAGTGTATGTGACATTCCCAGCTTCTGTGTTCGGCAACAGCTAAAAGGTGAACAATAATGGCAATTAATAGAGCACAACTAGTCCAAGAACTAGAACCAGGATTGAACGCACTTTTTGGTCTTGAGTATAGCAGATACGAGAACGAACATACTGAAATCTTTGATACAGAGAATTCAGACAGAGCGTTTGAAGAGGAAGTTATGCTTTCAGGCTTTGGTGAAGCACCAGTGAAAGGTGAGGGTGCAGCAGTCAGCTATGACTATGCGCAAGAAACTTTCACTGCTAGGTACTCACACGAGACTGTAGCATTGGCTTTCGCTTTAACAGAAGAAGCTATAGAAGACAATCTGTACGATAGTATATCTGCTAGATATACTAAAGCATTGGCTCGTTCAATGAGTCAAACTAAGCAAGTAAAAGCTGCGAATGTACTTAATAACGGTTTCTCTACTTCCTTCCCAGGAGGAGATGGACAACCTCTCATGACAACTGGTCACCCTACCTTAACGGCAGGCGATCAAGCGAATGAGCCAAGTACTGCTGCTGATTTGAATGAAACTTCTCTAGAGAATGCAATGATAGATATCTCTGCATTTAAGGATGAGCGTGGTTTAAAAACTAATGTTCAGGCTAGAAAGTTAATCGTTCCACCAGCACTTCAGTTTGTTGCTGACAGATTGATAAACACTCCTAACAGAGTTGGCACATCTGATAACGATATTAATGCTCTTAGAAATATGAGCATGCTTCCTGACGGTTATGTGGTAAACCACTTCTTAACCGACACTGATGCGTTTTTCATTAAGACAGACGCACCAAATGGATTAAAGCATTTCGTTAGAAGTCCAATGTCAACTGGTATGGAAGGTGACTTCGAGACTGGAAACATGCGTTACAAAGCTAGAGAAAGATATTCTTTCGGCTTTAGTGACTGGCGTGGTATTTACGGATCCCCTGGAGCGTAAATAATCCATTTCTTTGTAAAGGGGAGCTATATGCTCCCCTTTCTTTTTTTGCAGAATTGGTATAGACTAAGGGTCTAGGGTTTATTAATTTTGTTCTACAGACTGACCTAGCAGACAAGCCAAGACGGTAGAACTTTTTTCCTAGGAGGAAATTATGGCAAAATCAACCTTTTCAGGTCCTGTAAGATCATTATCAGGATTTATTTCATCAGGTAATGCTAATGTTGTTAGTTTAACTGCAGACACATCCTTAACAGTAGATGCCCACGCAGGTAAAATTTTAACAACTAACGACGCAGATGGTAAATTTACTTTACCTACTATCGTTGCTACTGCTCCAGGAAGGGACGATGATCCTAATCAAACAAATAATTTAGGTGCATCATTCTTTTTTGTAGTAGAAACTGCAGCAACTGACATGGACATCTTAACAGACGGTACAGATAAGTTTGTAGGTGGACTTTACACTGGTGTAACAGACGCAACAGGTAAAACTTTTATTTCTGGTGCATCTAACGATGTTATCACTATGAATGGAACCACTAAAGGTGGACTTGCAGGTAGTATCGTTAAAGTTACTGCTATGGCAAGTGCTAAATACTCAGTAGAAGGAATTATTCTAGGGTCAGGAACTTTAGTTACACCATTCGCTGACGCGTAATATAGGAGTTTAATATGGCAGACGCAGTAACTTCAACCACTCTGTCAGATAGTGATAGGTCAGTTGTTATTCAGCTGACCAACACATCCGATGGTTCAGGTGAGGCAGCAGTAAATAAAGTTGATGTAAGTGGTTTAGCAACTAGAACTAGTGACGGTAAAACATGTACAGGAGTTAGATTAGCTAAAATCGTTTATTCAACTTTTGGTATGAGTGTCAAACTTTTGTGGGATGCTACTACTAATACGATCTGTTGGGATCTTAATGCAGATTATACAACTGACGAAGATTTCTCAGAGTTTGGTGGAATCAGAAACACTTCAGGTAGTGGAAAAACAGGAGATATATTACTAACAACTACAGGTCACACGAGTGGTGACTCGTACGTTATAGTACTAACTCTATTTAAAGAGTTTTAAGTAAATGGCTTTTTCAGGCACTAAAACTTTTGCCTTAGATATAGCCGACACTATAGAAGAGGCTTACGAACTAGCAGGACTAGAACAACGTACAGGGTACGATGCTAGAACTGCTAGACGTTCTTTAAACATTATGTTTGCAGACTGGGCAAACAGAGGTGTTAATCTTTGGACTATAGAAGAAATCTCTTTAGATTTAGTTCAAGGCACAAATCAATATAATATGAACGCATATGATATTGATATACTTTCTGCTGTTATACGAGACAGTAGCACCAGTCCTTCAACAGATATTGAAATAGACAGAATAGGTAGACAAGAATTTTTAAATATTCCTAATAAAACTACTCAAGCTAGACCTACTCAATATTTTGTAGATAGACAAATTACACCAGTTGTAAATATATGGCCAACACCAGACAGTTCTAACTACAAATTAGTTTCTTACAGAATACAACGTATTGATGATGTTAATACGTCAGCTGAAAATCCTGAAGTACCTTCAAGATTTATACCTTGTATGGTAAGTGGGCTGGCTTATTATATCGCATTAAAAAAGAATCCTCAAAAAGCAGGGATATTAAAACAACAATACGAACAAGATTTTAAATTAGCAGCAGACGAGGATAGAAATAGGGCTTCATTAATGTTGACGCCTTCTAGGAGATTTTACTAATGGCTTACGCTCAAGGTAAATACGCACGAGCGATATGTGACCGATGTGGTTTTGATGTACCTTATCTTGATTTAAAAAAAGAATGGACTGGTTTTAAAGTTTGTGGTGAGTGTTATGAACCTAAATCACCCCAGTTAGAACCGTCTCATCAAGTTACTGATCCAGAGTCTCTTCATCAACCAAGACCTACAATCCCAGCACCCACTACAGGACAAGGTCATGTTATAATTTCTAACCCAAAAAATTCTCTGGGTGTAAGTTCTCCTATTATGTGGGCAGAAAATAGTGACACAATAGGCTCGATGTATAATATGTCTGCATTAAGTGGTAGTGTAGGAGAAGTAACTCTATCAGGAGTAGCAGCAACTCCTAGCCCCACACCAGCTCCAACATACCCAGCAGTATTACCAAATACATTTACCACAAACCTATTATCAGT
>CAACVF010000302.1_pt1 | contig 10713 bp, 5 predicted proteins | sample 2381781 | NCBI WGS metagenome assembly CAACVF01 (sample SAMEA5211967, study PRJEB30684) | marine metagenome | biome: Marine; feature: Epipelagic; material: Water | collected 2015-10-15 | depth 60 m | reverse complement strand
GATATGACTTTTGGTTTGGTAGGATACACAGGAACAGCAGTAACTGGTGATAGTACATTGGAAACTAATGAGCAAAATATTACTTCTAATGAAGTAACTGTTACTACTGCACAAAGGCGTTTCGGTATTATCAATGCAGGTAATTTTGACGATAGTAAAGTGCTTTATAACTTTCGTTCAGAAGCTCTTGCTCAGTTAAAAAGACAGTATGCTGAAGATCACGATGCACAAATTTTTAGTGCATTAACAAAAACATCAGGTGCTGGTGCTTATCTAAGAGCAGATTCAGCAACTGCTGGATCTGTCTATGCTGACTCAGATCCAAAAGCTGCTGTTGCTGCCACTGATTTAGCTACAGCAGAGGATATTTCTAAGCTAAAGAAGATGGCTATGCTTGGTACTACTAAGAGTTACAAGATGAAGCCTATCAGAGTAGATGGAAAAGATCACTATGTTCTTTTAGTGCATCCTGAAGTAGCCTATGATCTTGCTAAAGATGACACATGGCTAAACGCTCAGAAAAATGCAAATGTCAGAGGATCTGAAAATCCAATTTTTTCTGGTGCTTTAGGTATGTATGATGGTGTAATCGTGCATGAGCATGAAGGAATCACTACCGCAGCAGATGGTGGTGGAGCTTCTGTTGTTTATGCTCGTAACCTATTTCTTGGTGCTGGAGCTGCTTGTCATGCCAAAGTGGATGAAATGAGCTGGGTTGAAAAAACCTTTGATTATGGAAACAAACTTGGTATTGCAGCAGGTCAAATATACGGAGTAGGAATGAGTACGTTTGACAGCAAAGACTACGCTGTTATTCAGTATTTAACATCAAGAACTGATCTGTAATCAGTAACTAACTAAGGGGCGGGTATTTTGCTCGCCCCGCCTTAGAGAGATTATGACATTAACTCAAATTAGAACCGAAATAAGAAATATTACTGGCGTAGAAGATACCAGTGTGGTTGCAGATGCTGTATTAACAGATTTGATTAACAAAGCTCAAATTATTTTAGCAGATGAAGCAAATTTGTTTTATGGATATGCAACAAGAAATAGTGTTGCAGGTACTGGGGAATATCAGCTTGTTAATGGAAATGGCAATACGATTAGTTCTTGGACAAAAGTAGAAAATGCTGCTTCCGCAGGTAGCTCTAATCTGGAAAATATGATTCGTATTTATCGAGTAGACTTTGACAGCGATCAAATGACTCGCATTGGTATGGATCAGGTTTACAATATTTCCAGTGATGTCGGTGATGTACAAATGCCTTCCGCTTATGGATATTATATTAATGATGTCAACTTAGGAATATTTCCTATTCCTCAAATAGTCAAAGAAATCAAGGTGTATTACTATCATTTACCTACTACACTGTCTGGTGATTCAGATGTACCTATGATAGATACTCGTTATCACGAATGTTTAGTCTATTATGGCTCATGGAAAACCGCAGAAAGACTGAGAGATATGAATATGATTTCCTACTTTAAGAATGAATGGTTAGAGTGGAAAGAAAAAGTAGTCATGGATCGTCAACGCAGAGCAGGAGAACCCAAGTTCAGTATTAATTATAAGGACTTTTAATGCCAAGATTACGGATTAGGGATTTCTCAGGTGGTTTGGTAACAAATCAATCTGAATTTGACATATCAGAAAATCAATACACTGCTTTTGAAAATGTAATGAATAAAATGCCTGGGCGTTTAGAAAAATTTCTAAATGATTCAGATGCAAGTGGTGGTATTACATCTTTAAGTGATGTACAAACAGAACTTGTTTTATATCGCACAGAAAAAGATTTAATGAATAATGCAAATTCCACTCAATGGTGGGTAGTAGGGAATGGAACTATATTACGAAGGCAAGCTACTTCCGCTGGTACTGGTGGCACATTTACTGATATTACTACAGGTTGGAGTAATTATCCTCAATATGACTTTTTAGTACATAATCAAATTTTGCGAATATCAGATGGTACTTTTTCTAACGCTACTAAATGGTATGGTCATATTAAAAGAGATATTTTTGGACAAAATATTACATTAGGTGATGCAGGTACGGATACCAGTACGCAAGTACCAAGATATGCTATAGTCACTCATAATACCACTATTAATAGTTGGTATGTGCAAAATGCTGAATTAGCAGCTCCAACTGTTGTAAAAATGAATATGGCTCACGATGGCTTAATTTCTTTAGCAGGTTGTAGTTATAACGATAGCACTGCAATCGCTACATCCAATGATACATTAGGTCTATCTGTTGGTATGGAAGTCTCTGGAGATAATATACCTACTGGAGCAACCATTACTCAAATTACAGATGATACAAATTTTGTTATTAGTGCTGCAACAACAGGTGGTAGTTTAAGCGGAAAAACTTTAACCTTTACTACATTAAGTAGTGATACAGATGTTGGCTTATTTGTCTATGAACCAAGAACAAAGTATTCTGTGACTTCTACGCCTGATACAGAAAGTGATGAGCATAATGCTTGGGTTAATGCTATGGATAATGAAACTTTTGATCCAGCAGACAGATGGGCAGTCACCTATCTTTATGATTATGTGCAGGAATCCTCTTTATCTCTAAACCGAGATGGTGAAATAGGAATTACTGGTTTTGAAGTAGAAAAAGGCTCAGATGAAGAATCAGATAGCACTGGCACTACTACTGAAGCATTGGATCTTACAGAAGATGATATAACTGTATCAGATGGAACGTTATTTTCAACCTATACTTATATTAAGATTGATGAAGAAGTTATGTTTATTACTGCAATAAGTAGTAATACATTGTATGTGAGAAGAGGTCAATTAAAAACACAAGCTCAAGAACACGCAACAGGAGCATCTATTTTTTACCGTAGCTCTCCACAAAAAGGTCGCGCTATTAATTTAGTGCTTAATGGTATTACTTCATCTGGTTATCACAATCCAAGAATAACTGGAATGAATATTTATTGGCAACCTAAAGATGATGTAGACTGGTATTTAGTGGATACTTTAGATATAAATAGAGGGTATTCCGATAGTCCTTTAGCTAGTGTGCCTAATAATGAAGTTAATGGTAGCAACACTTTATTCCCTTTTTATTCATCCAATGTGTACAATGAGTATGCACTAAAGAATTATGGTTATTGGTTGCCATGCCCTAGTTCAGTTGCAATAGACGATGTAACCAATGCAGTGGATGGCAGTGCGCCTCAATTCACCTTAAATGAAAGCTACTGGGGTGGGCAAAGTAATGATTTTAGAGCCACCAGTGAAATAAGCGGTACTGCAATCCTTTCTCGCAAAGAAACCAATGATAGCACAGATTTAAAAACTCAGTTTAATAGATTAGGCTCTTTCTTTGTACCATTTTCTTCTATCACTGCTTCTTTTTCAAAAATAAACTTTAGAAAATATAATAACATTAATCGTGTAAATAATTATGCTGCTACTACAGCTAATGTGATTGAACAAAATCGTATTTCTACACATACTGCACTCAGTGATAAGGTCACTACATGGTATATCCCTTTTGATGGCTTAAAATTAGCTACTTATAATTCATTAACTGGTAGAGCTGCAAAAACAAAATTAGCAGCAATTAAGTGGAATACATCTGCTGTGGTTAACAATCGTGGATATTATGCAAATATAGATACCGTAGATGAAAATGATCAGACAGCTAGAGAACAAAACAGAGTATATTTTACTGATCCATATAAGCTAGACGAAGTATTACCTGGAAGATATTTTGATATAGGTAGGAATGATGGCGATAGTATTACTCGCCTTTGTTCCTATCGAGGTAAGTTATTTGTTTTTAAACCAAATCACACTTATGTGTACAATCAAAGACATCAATTAGAAAGAGTATTTCAAGGTGTTGGCGCAGTGCATAAGCACGCAGTAATTGAATCACCACTGGGATTAATATGTGCCAGTGAGGTAGGTGTATTTAGTGTAACCCCTACACAGTCTAGGGAATTAACATTTAATATTCGATATACTTATCAGGCATTAACCTTTGATCAGACCTCAGTAGGTTATAATGCTAAAGATAGTGAATTGTATATTATGTATGATGCGGATGATTCTTCAATTTTTGTTATGAATCTTGATAATGGCAGTTGGGTAAAACGATCTATTGATGCTACGAATATTCGCACTAGAAGTAATTATGTATATGGTGCTGGTTTGCGCGCTCAGTTTTTTAATGTTACTTCAGGAGCTTCTACGGTAAGAAGAGTGGGAACTGGATCTCAAAACTCAGACAGTTTTACAGTGACTACTAAAAGGTTTGATTTTGGTGCGCCAGAGTTACAAAAAAGATTTAAAAAAATTAATATAACCTATCAATCCGCATCTGCGCTAACAGTAGAAATTTATGCAGGGGAGGCGGGTACAGGATCATCTGTAACTGAAACATTAACCTTTCCTGTGAAAACAAGTATTGTAAATGTTAGTAAAGCTATGCGAGCAGTAGGAAAGACCTTAGTAGTAAAAATAACCTCTGCTTCTAATGAATTAAAATTAGAATCTATTGATATTGATTATGATATGTTAGGGAGCAATCCATAATGGCTGATGTAACTCAAGATTTATTGACTACGGAATTAGAGACAAAGCAAGATACTTTGTTGCCATTAAAACAAGGATTGTATTCTAGTGGAGAAGGCAATGATGGGGATATGTGTGTATGTATCAACAATGGGAAGAAAATATTTGGGGTTAAGTTTCAAGGAGAGTGGAATTATACTGAATTAACATTAGAATCGGATACATTTGATAAAGGAGTTATACAGGAAGAGATTAATAATGACTTTGTATCCTTATTAACACGATATTCACAAAATATTTCAAGAATTTTAAATCGTACCATTCCAAGAACCTTTAATTTTCCATTTTACGCTAGATCTTTTACCGATTCAGGTAGTGGAGATACCTATATTGGTACAGCAGTCATTGTTCCAGGTGTACAGGATCAATCATTAATGGATAAGATTATTAGTGGGACAGCAACTGCTACTTTAGGTAGTGCTAATGCTCATGCGGTTGTTCCATATAAATGTAAATTAAAATCCGTGATTATTACCGCTACTCATCTTTCTTCTGGAGCTGATGATCGCAGCTCAACAAGCATTATAATGGCAGGAAATGCTTATGACACTTCTTTATCCAGTTTAGGCTCAATGAGTCAAACATTATCAGCTACCGTTGTAAGCTCTTATACAAGGTATACAAATGAAGATTTTTCTAATATTACTATTCCGAAATTTGGACATTGGACTATGACAGCTACTGTTAGTAATCCTACAAATCGTAAAGTAGCATCATTAAATGGAATTATGATATTTGAAGAGGTAATATGAAACTTAATAAAAATAATAGGTTATATAACAGTATAGAGGTAATCTGATGAGATATACAAAAAAAGCAAGAAGAAATAGATTTGGGAACACAACCAGAGTAGATATTATTGACAACACAACAGGGCAGGTAGTTGCTAGTTTTCCTACTACGGGTGGACAAACACGAAAGCAAGGTGTTGGAATTGCCAATAGAAATGCAGATGCAGAACTAGCGAGGTTAAATGCTGCTGCTGAAGAGGCTGGTGAAGATTACGGATCAAGAGAAGAAATGAAAGCTGCTGAAAATGAAATAGAGCGCAGAGAAAGATTAGATGAAGATGTTGCTAAATTTGAAGATCGTATTACCGAAGCAGGAAGATTACGAGAAGATCTTGCTCAGAATGTATCTGCTAGAAGGACAGGACAACTTCTAAGTCAACTTCAAAGATCTATTTTAGGAACTGGTGGTGATGTACAAACGGTAGAAGCACTTACTCCTCAAATTCAAGAACAATCCAATAGATCTTTACAAGATTTAATAGCAGGTAGTCAGGCACAAACTCAACAGCAATTAGCTCAATTCATTCCTACTGAAATTGGAGCAAACTATAATCAAGACAATCTTTCCGATGCTATGAGCAGATTTCTAATGGATGAAGAGACACAACGCGCTCAGATACAGGCTGGTTTAGACAGTCAACCTGAATGGTGGGAGACTGTTTTAGGTCAAGGAGCGCAATTAGCTGGCAATCTTGCTGTAAAATATGCAACTGGGGGGATGGTATAAATGGCTTTCAAGTTTAAAGTAAAGAAAAGACCAAGCATGGGTCAAGCAGTTGCAAGTGCATTTGCAGCAGGAGCAATACAAGGTGGCACTACCGCTTTGCAAAATGCTATGAAGGAAAGGGAAGATAGGAGGAATAATAGTACAAAGGAGTTAAATTTATTTAGCAGTGCTATTGCTGGTCTAGCGCAAACACCAAATAATTTATCAAAGATTATACCAATTAAAAGCCAAATCGTTAAAGGTGAAATTAGTGGAGCTGAAGGACTTGATTTATTAGGTGTAGATCTAGACTATCAAACAACACAGCAAAAAAATGCTGAGATAAAAGCAAGATCGGATGAATTTTCAAATCTTGATAGCGATCCTGATATTGTTGCAGCAGAAAGAAGAGCAAAGCAGTCTATTGGTATGGTTGGATTACCAGCTACTAAAGCCATAGAAGATGTAAGAAAAATAGAAACTCAAATTGACAGAAATGTTAGGCGAGATCCAATGCAAGTTAATCCGAATACTATAGCTTTAATGAAAAAAAGAGAAATTGACATTAGTAGAAATGCAGTTAAGGACATATCCAAAGTAATAGAGGATCTTGAAGAAAAGAAGCAAAATGCGATAGCGTTAGAAGGTTCAAAGTTTGCAATACCATTTACATCCCAAGATCAGGAAAGGTTAGATACTGCAAGAGCAAAACTTCCAGAATTTCAGCAAAAATTAAGTAATGCTTTAAATCAAGATTCTGTAACAAATGTTCAGGATATTAATCAAGAACCTGATCCATTTGAAGCGTATTTAGATACAAGTCAGTAATAGTATGGCTGAATTATTTTTTGTAGGAAAGAAAAAATATAACATACCTGCTGATGTTCGTGATAAGTTTTTACAAACCTATCCTGATGCAGTGCCAGGACTTACTTTAAGTGTAGAAGAAAAAACCTATAAAATACCTTCTACTTTAAAGGATTCGTTTATGCAGCGTTATCCAAACGCTATTTCTAATGATCAACCTCAGCAAGTGTTGCCTATGCAGCCAAGAATGAGATCTACAGCAGAAGTTTTATCATCTCCACCAGAATTAGTGACTGCTCAACCTGCAACCGTGTCTGAAACCGCAGGTATCGCACCTGTTTTAGATCCACAAAGTGAAGCTGCTGAAAGAAGTACAGGACTACAGACAGATAACAACCCAAGAGACAAATTTGTAAGATTTAGAGCTAATTTATTAAGGGAAGGCTCTTTGGGTTACCTAGATATGGATTTAGATGAACCTCAAACAAAAGCTGAAACTGTTGTAGATATTTTTGGTTCTGTAGCTGGAACAATAGCTCCTTTATACGCAACAGGAGCAGGTGTAGGAGCAGGATTAAAAGCAGCAGGGAAGAAGTTGCCAAGAGTAGTCAACTGGATTAATAGCACAGTGGGGAGCAATAAAACTGCTAAAAAAATAGGTTTTAATACTGCAAGAGATTTATTGAACTTTAATATCTATGGTCAAGCCTACAATAGACCTGATATAAAAACCTTAGAAGATAGGTTGGATCTTGCGTTAGAAAACACAGTTATCTCTTTAGCGTTTAGTGGCGCAGGAGCATTAAATCATTTACCAAAATACGGTAGAACTTTAAGTACTTCTGGTGTAGGAGTGATTGGTTGGGAAATGGGTGGTGAAACTTTTGAAGAAAAAGCTGTCAGTGCTATTGCTATGATGGGTGTACATGGTCTTTTAAATAGAAAGCCAAAAAAGAAAGAAGTAGCAAAGAGTAATGAAGATTTATTAATGGAGTTATACCCAGAGTTATCTCGATCTGAAGCAAAGCGTATTAGCAAAAAAATGGTAGAGAATATTTTACGAACTCGTAATAAGCTACCAGAAGATCTACAGTCACAGCCATTTTTATTACTACCTGAAAGAGCAGAGTCAATTCGTTTAGCAAGACCAGTAGGTAAACCGTATGACCCAGATATAATGCCATTTGGTAGACCGATTGGATTACCTAGTGCGCGTACTACTACAGGATTTGAAAAAGGAGCGCAGGTACGAATTAAGGGTGCAGGAAAATACTCTGGGTTAACTGGAACAGTGAGAGAACTGCGACCTGATGGTAAAGTAAAGGTATATATAGAGACTAATTTTCCTACAGGAAAAGGTAAAGATATAGGATTAGCTCTGCAAAGCACTGCAAAGAAATTTAAAGGTGAGCGTTTATTCACTACAGATAAATTAGAAACGCAATCAGCGATACCAGCGCGAGGTCAAGTCAGGTTATCTAAAGCGGATCAATTAGAATTTGAATTGCAACAAGTGAAGAAAGCAGTAGATCCTAAAGGTAAAAAACCGCAACAAGGTAAACAGGCACAAGAAGAGTATCGTCAGCTTAGAGAATCGGTAACAAATACAGAAAATATCTTACAGAATCCGAACCTTACTCAGCAACAAAGAGTTGCGTATGAACATTCATTAAATCAACTCAAGAAGTTAAAACAGGAAATGCTAGATGCAGGTTCAATTAAATTATACTCAGGACTACCAATACATGAATTATTTAAGTCCAGACGAACCTCTTTAAAAGATTTAACTTCAAAAGAAATAGATTTACTGTACAGAGAAGCAACAAAGCAGCCTTTAATTGATATTAATAAGATTGGTAAACCTAAAGACACTCCATCGGTACTAAAAGATGTCAAAACAAACTTGGGTGTTTTTGGTAAAGTAATTGATGTTATGAAACAGGCTCGTAATAGAGTCAGTCAAAAAGAGAGCAAGTTACTGCTTAGAAATATTGAAGAGGCAGATGAGATATGGCACAACTTAGGTGGTGGATATATTGAAAGAATGAGAAAGCTCGGTTTTGATAAATTAACAGAAAAACAAGGTATTGAATTAGGTGATGCTTTGAAAAATGGAACTTCTCCACAATACAAAGCTATTTTAGATGACATTGTAGGTAATTTGAAAAGTGCTGGAGTCAAGATAGGATATATTGAAAATTATTTCCCAAGAGTGTGGAGAAAAGAAGTAGCAGACCAAGTATATGATGATTTAGCTAAACTGCAAGAAATAATGATTAAGTCAGGAAATCAATCAGATCGTATTATTGCTAGAAACTTAAAAAATTATTCTAAGGATACGATTGACCTTGTTAATCATTTAATTAATACTGGTCAAGCTAAATCCTACTCAAGAGCTATCAGTAGATTAAAAAGAGATGTGTCTACAGAGTTATTTCCTCAAGCAAGTTTTGAAAAACAAAGAAGATTGCAATTACCTGCATCTATTTTTGAGAATGATGCTAGAAAAGTAATTCCTTATTATGTAGATGTAATGACCAAAAGAATTGCTTTAGCTAAAAAATTTGGAGCAGATGGTAGCAAGGCAACTCGCATTATTGATCGAGTCAATAAAAAAGATTCCAATGAGGCTGGGTTACTACACGAAATGATTGATTTATATACAGGGGAAGCTGAAAGGGTAAGCGGATTTACGGGTCACGCAAAAGACATAGTCAATGCTTTTTACGGTTTTCAGGTAGGGACAAAAATAGGACTGGGAACTGCTACAATTCCAAATATTACCCAGTCATTAGTATCTACCATGCCACAATGGGGTGTTTTTAGATTAATAAGAGGTGGTTTAAAACTCCTTGATCCACAAGTACGCTCAGAAATTAGAGGAACGGGTATTTTACGAGAATCTTCTATCAACGCTTTTGCAGGTGTAGAGCCAAAAGGTGTTATGGGTAAATTTGCAAAGCTCACTACGAAATTAGGTTTTGAGCAAATTAATAAGGCAAATCTATACTTAGCTGCCAGTACCTTTAGAGTAGGTGCAAAAGATTTAATGAAGGTCGCAAATAGCAATAGTCCAAGAGCAGGATGGGCAAGAAAGACTTTAAAGAAGTTTGGTATTAATTATCGCAATCAACTAACAGATGATTTACTTGCAAAGAAGATGTATCGTTTTGCAGTAGATAGTCAGCTTCAGAAAAATGTCTTACGAGATCCACTACTTTTTAATGATCCAAAATGGAGAGCATTGTTTTTATTTAAAAGATTTGGTGTAAGACAAGCTACCATGATGAAAGATATGATGATGGAAGAATTTAAAAATGGAAATCCAATGCCAATACTAAGGTTAATGGCAGGGGGAGCATTAGGTGGCGAATTTGTAATCTGGGCAAAAAATAAAATAAAAAGTGAAGCTACAGGAGATGCGTATTATCGTAAAGAAGATTTACTTACTGTAGAAAGATTTGTAAATAATTTAGCTGCTGTAGGTTCATTCGGTGTTGTTAGTGATGTAATGGGTGTGGAAAAACTCAGTGATTTAGGTGAAACAGTTAGGTTCACGATAACTCCTGTCTTAATTGATGATATTGCTGGGGCAATAGATACTTATATATCTGTCACTCGTGATTTTGAAAAATATGGTGATGAGTTTTTAGCTGTCAAAAGAAATGCTGATGATTTTGCAGGAGTATTTGGTTCTATACCTCGACTTATTGCGAAAGGTAAAGCAACGCAACAACAACAGACAAATAGGGTTTCTAATACTTGGTTGTACGCCTTAAATAAAGCTATACCTAATCC
>CAACVF010000260.1_pt1 | contig 10730 bp, 13 predicted proteins | sample 2381781 | NCBI WGS metagenome assembly CAACVF01 (sample SAMEA5211967, study PRJEB30684) | marine metagenome | biome: Marine; feature: Epipelagic; material: Water | collected 2015-10-15 | depth 60 m | reverse complement strand
ATACTTTCTGGATTAAAAGATGACTTGGAAAAAAGACCAAAGAGATATGCAGAAACACACTAAAATATATATGAATTTTTTTGGTTATGAAATCAGTGACACAATTTTGTGTGAGATGTGCAGTTCACCATGTCAAGACATTCATCATCTAAGTCCAAGAGGCATGTCAAAGTCAAAAGATTACATTGAAAATCTTGTTGGATTGTGCAGAGATTGTCACATCAATGCAGAGAGTGACAATATGTTCAACATGTTTTGCAGAATAAAACACCTTGAAAATGTATGTCATCAAGTGTATGGACTAATTGAATTTGAAAAAAAATATAGAAAAAAGATTAAATAATGAAAATAACAAATAAAAAAGCAAAAGACCTCAAACCCTCAGAATACAATCCAAGACAGATTTCAACAAAGCAATACAAAGATTTGAAGAAATCAATTGAAACATTCGGTCTTGTTGATCCAATTATCATCAATTCTTGTGGCACAATCATTGGTGGTCATCAAAGGTTTAAGATATTGCAAGAAATGGAAACAGACAACATTCCTTGTGTGGTTCTTGATTTAAGCAAACAAAAAGAAATGGAATTGAATGTCAGATTGAACAAGTCTGGTGGTGAATTTGACATGGATTTACTTGCAAATTTCTTTGATGTGGACTCATTGGTTGACTGGGGTTTCAAACACATTGACCTTGATGTCAATATTGATAAAATTGAAGATGAAAAACATGATGGTTGTGTCATAACAATAAATGAAGATGATGTAAATGTTGCTAATAAATTATATAAAGAATTAAATGATAGAGGTTTAAATGTTAAAATAAAGTTATAAATCGGTATAAAAACGGAATAAAATGAATAAATTTCCAAACAAATCAACACAATTTAGTTCAACAAATCAACCAGAAAAAAGAGGCAGACCAAAAGGGGTGCGAAATGTTGCAACAGTATTGAAAGAATTATTGTCAACACAAGACAAAAATATTGGTGGAATCGGTGACTTTGGTTCACCACTTGCAAAAATGTTGATTAAAATTGCATTTAGTAATGATTCAAACAACAATGACAAACTCAAAGCAATCAAAGAGATACTTGACAGAATTGAGGGTTTGCCAGAACAGAATGTCAATGTGAGTGCAAATGCACCATCATGGATAAATGAACCAGACATTGAACAAGATTATGATGATTTAACTGATGAAGAAACAAGCGAAACCATACTATGATGTAAAAAATTCAACCAAACGCATTTGCGTATTGCAGGGTGGAACAAGGTCTGGAAAGACATATTCCATTTTACTTGCATTGATTGAGTTTGCATATAAAAACAAAGGCAAAGGTTTATATATAACAATTGCAAGACAAACATTTCCAAGTTTGCGTTCATCTTCAATGCGTGATTTCTTTGAAATTTTAAAAGGTGAAAACTTGTATGATGAAAGATATCACAACAAATCAAATCACATTTACACACTATACGGAAACAATTTTGAATTTATAAGTGTTGAAAATGGTTCAATGAAAATTAGAGGTCGGAAAAGAAGTGTTCTGTTTCTTAATGAGTGCAATCAATTTACACTTGAAAATTTCATTCAATTATCATTAAGAACAACATTCAAGGTCATTATTGACTTTAATCCGTCAGAAGAGTATCATTGGTTATATACACACTTAATTGATGCAGACAGAAATGATGTTGACTTTCATATTTCAACATACAAAGACAATCCATTTTTGCAACAATCAACAATTGATGAAATTGAAAGATTGAAAGATGTTGATGAAAACATGTATAGAGTTTATGCAAAAGGTGAAAGAGGTATATCAACAGAAACCATCTTTCCAAAATTTAACATTATTGATGAGATACCAGAAAATGCAAAAGAAATTTCATGTGGTCTTGACTTTGGTTTCAGTGCCGATCCGACATGCCTGTGCAGAGTTTACAGACATGACCTTGATATTTATGTTGATGAACTTATATATGAAAAAGGATTGACAAACCAAGACATTGCAAACAGAATCAAAGAACTTGGAATCACCAGAAACACAGAAATTTTTGCAGATAGTAGTGAACCCAAATCAATTCATGAAATCTTTCTAATGGGTGGCATCAATATAAAACCAACAAAAAAAGGTCATGATTCAATCAGAATTGGCATTGATATTTTGAAAAGGCACAAAATAAACTTGACAAAAAGAAGTGTCAATTTGATAAAAGAATTTAGAAACTATAAATGGATAAAAGACAAGAACAACCAAATCACAAACAAACCAGTTGACCATTGGAATCATGGAATTGATGCAGTGAGATATGTTGCTTTGAATAAACTGATGGTGTCTTATTCTGGAAAGTATTATATTAGTTAAACAAAAAGTGAATAATTATATTTATAAAAAATGAAGAAACTGAAACTTAGTGTTCCAAACAATTGGAAAGATGTCACAATTCAACAATACCAAAGATTTATGGAATTAGTTGAATCGGACGAGAGTGATGAAAAGAAGATGATTGGTGGTGTTTCAATCTTTTGTAATATAACCACAAAGGAAACGAAGCAAATTGGCTTAAAAGACCTTAAACACATATATGGAATAATCATCAAAATGATTGACACAGAACACACAGAACAACAAATTGAAAAAAATATTATGTTTAACAATAGAAAGTATGCAATGATTCCAAACATGTCTGACATGACAACTGGTGAATTCATTGACCTTGAAACATATTGTGAAGATAGCATGATGAAAAACTTGCATAAAGTAATGGCAATATTATATAGACCAATTGTTGATGATGTTGACAGGTTTAAAAGATACACAATAGAACCATACAAACCAACACCAGAAAATGATGAATTGTTTTTGTCTTTTCCTATGCACAATGTTCTTGGTGTGTTAAGTTTTTTTTTTCATTTAGGCGAACCACTTTCAAGAGATTTTCACAAATATTTGGAAAAACAGAAGTAGTGCAAAATGAGGGGAAACCAAATGAAAGGAGAGTGACAACAGAAACAAGATATCAAGAAAAGTGGAAATGGTATCCAATAATATATGAACTTGCAAATGGTGACATTTTAAATATGGACAAAGTAACTGAATTAAAATTATATCAAGCATTAACCTTTTTGTCTTATAAACAAGACAAATTCATTCTTGAAAAAAAACAATCTAACCCAAACCAAATTGCATAATGGCTATAATATACAATTCACCAAATAATATCACATACAGAAACATTGTTGACACATTCAAAACAATTGCAGAAAACCATTTTCAATTGAATTCTTTCAAGTCTGGAAGTTTGAATGATGTTGATATTGACAAAATGGACTTGGACAAATTTCCATTGCTATATGCAGAACCACAACCTGCAACTGTTGACATTGGAACATTGACATATACATTTGATATTATAGTTGCAGACAGAATCAAAGAAGATTTGACAGACCTTGATGATGCCTATTCTGAAACCTTACAAATAATGAAAGATGTGATTGCAGAATTCAGACAAGCAACACAATCAACATCATGGGCAGATAGTAGAACAGACATTGTCTTGCCTATAACATTGACACCATTCACATCAAGATTTGCAAACATGTTGACAGGGTGGGGTGGAACATTTTCAATTGTAGTTAATAACAACAACAACCTTTGTGTTGTTCCAATAGAACCAAAATCATAATGGCATTTGAAAATTCAATAAGAGTGATGCAGGGGTTTGCAAAAAAACAAATAGCAGACACAAAAAAAAAGGCAAAGGGATCAAACCTTGCCAATGAAATCACTGCAACTGTTCTTGGTAGTTTTGAAGATGAACCAAGAGTGAAGTTCACAATGCCAGACTACACGGGTTTCATGGATATGGGTGTGAAAGGAACAGGACAAAAATTCAAAAATGGCAAACCATTAAAAATGAAAACACAATTGCAAGGTCAACAAAGTGCCTTTGCAAAAGCAATATTTGGATTTAACAAAACACCATCATTCTCTGGAAACTTTAAGATGATTAATCCAAGTGCAATTGACAAATGGACAATTCAAAAAGGTATTGAGGGGACAAGAGATGCAAAAGGTCGGTTTGTTTCAAGGCAAGGAATCAAAACTGCAATTGCAATTTCAATATATAGACAAGGACTTGGACAAGGTGGTTCATATAATTCTATTGCAGGAACTGGTTTCTTTTCAATACCACTTGCACAAAACCTTACAAAGATGTATGAAAATTTAGAGGGTGCGTTTGCACAAGACCTTATTGATAATTTAAAAACAGAAGATTATTTCGTTTAATTATGGCATTACAAATCATTCAAATACCAACAGACAAATCAACAACATACACAGGAACATCAGTATATGACGAGATGATTCCAGTGAATTGGAAACCAATTGCACCAGTCACAGTCAAACTTACTGATGACATATCATCTTATTTTAAATTTAGATATATTTTGAGGGTTTATGTTGGTAGTGTCGCAGATGCAAATTTACTCGCAACACTTAAACAAAGACCAAACAACTTTTCAACAACTACAAATTCAAATGCAATCTTTGATATTAAAGGAATATTGAACACACAAATTGATGCAACCTTTCCAGACTCAAATGCCACATCAAAAGAAATTCACAAAGTTGGTGAAAATTTAACATCAACAATATTCAGCTTAAACGATTCACAGGTAAAAACAATAGTAATCAAAGCAACATATGAATATGCAACAACATCAACCTCTGCACCAATAGAGGTCACCACAGGATATGTTCAAATATCTATGGATTGCACAATGGCATCATTTGGAACATTTGAATACATCAGTTATGCAAACCCATTAGACCAATTTTACAATACATCTAACAATCAAAAATATTTGTTTACAGACCAATATGATGAATTTGAAGATGTCAGACAATACAATCAACAAGTTGGTGGTGGTTCTATTTTAAAAGGTAGATTGAACTATGTGACAGGCACATCAGATTATCACACACTTGCATTCATGAACAAGACTGCATTTGGTTCAGATGGAAACTTTCTTTGTTTGAAATATTATGATTCAAGTGGCACACTGTTGGAAACTTACACATTTGAAAATGACACAACTCAAGGTGGTGAACCACCAAGTTCTGCAACTGAGCCATCAAAATATCTATTGTATGCAGGTGTTGGAACTGCAAATCTTGAATCTTATGTTGGCGCATGTTACAAAAATGGTGTTGCATTGACACCTTTTGATGGTCAACCATCTTCAAAAGGGTGGGCATATTATTCAATATTTATGTGTGATTTGAACAGTGGTGCATCAATAAGGTCAAGAACATATTATTTTGTGAAAGATTATATTGACAATACAAACTGCAAAGACATTGAAATCATCAGACTTGGTTGGACAAACAGTCTTGGTGCATGGGATTACTTTAATTTCAACGCAGGACAAACACAAAGAATTGAAAGTGAACGCATGAATTATGGTCAATTATTGGGGACACAATTCCTTGATTCTGCAAATAATTACAACTATTATAATTGGCATGGGGGAACAAGAACATTATACAACACTGCAAAACTTAGAACATCACTCACAACACAATACATCACCAAACAAGAGGGTGACTTGTTAGAAAATTTATTCAAATCAAATAATGTGATGATTATTGAATCTGGTTCTGTTGTTCCTGTTTCACAGTCAGTTGTTTTATCAAATAAATCATTTGTAATTAAAGAAACTGCAAAAGATAAATTGCAAATACAATATACTTTTGACATTGAATATTCTAATGAATTAAACACAAATAGTTAAATGGCACAGAAAATTAGACTTGTTGCATATAGAAATGATATATCATATCCTTTGGATTTGTTAGACAATCCAAATGTTTCATTGAATTTTAAATTCAGTGACATCAAAAACCCTGCATCAAAACAATCAAGTTATTCTCAAACATTTAAGTTGCCCTTTACAGACAACAACAATGCATTCTTTCAAGATTGGCACAATTCAAATGTGACTGAAATTGCAAATGGTTTTTCAACAAACAAAGAAAATCTTGCATCTTTATTTGTAAATGAAATTGAACAATTTGTTGGAACAATAATTTTGAAAGGAACATACAACAAAGCAAAATATTATGATGTTTTATTGTTGACAGAAGTTGCAAACCTATTCACAACAATGGGATCAAAGTCTGTGAAAGATTCTTTTATTAATTATACAACTTTAAATCACACACTAACGGAAACAAATATTCAAGCATCATGGAACAACACAATGGGTGCAGACTTTCAAGACACTGTTGGATTGTGTTCTAAAATTGTATATCCTATTCAAAGCTATTCACAACCACTCTTGTGGACTGATAATGACTATTTGAACAATGATGGTTCATTGACTGACTTTTCTGTCTATGATGAAGAACTTGGTTCAAATATCACAATCAATGGTTTTTCACCTCACAAAATAAGACTTGAAAGTCAAAAACCTGCAATTCAATTAAGAACAGTTCTTGAAAGAATCTTTGCAACAAATGGTTTCACTTGGACTTCTACATTTTTAGACAGTGTATATTTCAGAAGATTATACATGACCACATGCAATTTCATGTCAGATGCAAATTCACAACCACCTTTTGCAAATTCAGACAGTGCATATGCACCAACAATGTTTGGTCAATTTGGATATACAGACATGCGTTGCATATTGTGGCAAGCATATGCAGGTGTAAGTTCACCAGAACAATGCAGTGATGCATTCAATTTGAACACACCATCAACACAAACATATGCAAATGTTGATTGGTCTGATTCTTATGTTGCAGGAACAACAAATGCAACTTATGGTGGTTTGACAGTCAATGCAGATGCAACAATCAATCCAGACAGTGCAGGATTTTTGACTATACCAACATATCATGACATTGGTGAATTATCAATTCAAGTTGACACAAATCTTTCTGTGATATGTGAAACAGATGGTTCAAACAAATTGCAAACACCACTTGATGCATCATCAAACTCAAGTGTTCTTTTCCAAAACACACCAGAAACTTTTGTTGGTTTAAAGGTTTCAATAATAGATGAAAATGACAATGAGATTGGTTCAAATGTAGATGGCAACAATGGAATCATCAAATTGGTTGCAGGTAAACCACAAGCTCTAAATACCTATGCAGGACAGGTTGCATCTGGTTTTCCTTTTAATGACATTAGAAACAATTTATCAACTACATCTGGTAGTGCTTACCAATCTGACTTTCAAAATATTTCTGTTGTTATTACAAATAATTTAGCAGAAATTCCAATTGACACAAAAATCAGATTGAAATTTTGTCCTGTTGTTACAACAATGAACAACATTCAGTTTCCAAATTCAATTGCATATTTAAACAGAAATATTGCAACAAATCAACCAATCTTTTTGATTGGAAAACCATCATCATATATTGGAACAGTTAATGGTGTTGATTGCACAACAAGAATCACTGTGTTTGGAAACACTCTTGACCAGTTGAACACTTATGGACTTGAGGTGTCAGTTCCAAATTGTATTGATCCATCACTATCACAAAAAGGAATGTTGAAAGATTTATCAGACAGATTCAACCTTGTTATTCAACAGGACCCAAATTCATCATCAAATCTATTGATTGAACCAATGACAGACTTTCTTGCATCTGGTGGTGATACTAAGTTTTGGACAGACAAACTTGACACATCAAAAGAGGTTATAATTGAACCAACAACTGCATTGAAATTCAGTGAAATTCACTTTCAAGATTTGCCAGACAAAGATTTCATGAACAAGTTTGTTGCAGATTTCTTTGCATCTTCAAACCCTCATGGTCGTTTTGATAGATTGTATAACATAAACACATACAACACAGGGGGAACACTAAAGAATGAACCTATTTTTTCACCTTATATTGTTGAAGAAACACCAATCAATGTTGATTCATCTTTTGTCAATAATAGTGCAAGAAGATTGTTGTTGCATAGAACATACAGTTATGATGACAATGGCAATTTGAGTTATCCTGCAACACAACCAAAATTGTTCTATTATGGAGGTTCACCAGTTCAATTGAATGAACCTGCAAACACAACATTCAACATCTATTTGCATTACACAAACAGTGCAGGTGCAACAGTTCCAGTCGGTTTCAATGAATATCCACTTTGCAGTGCGTTTGATGTAGATGCAGACAACACAGTTGATGCAGGAACAACACAAATTTCATCATCAACAAAAGCATTGAGATGGGACAATTCATTCATTTTTGGGGGTGCAAATGTTCCTTTCAATTACAATGAAGAAATCAGAAACACATTTTTTGAGATGTATTGGTCAAATTATATATCACAATTATACCACCCAGACACAAGATTGCTTGTTGCTTATTTCATGCTCAATGAAGTTGATATTGCACAATTCAAATTTAATGATTCAATATTCATAAAAGACTCATATTGGAGAGTTGTGTCTATTGAGAATTATCAAGCAGGTGCAGGTGCAAGTGTCAAAGTTACATTAATTAAAATTGTTGATAAATTAACACAGTTAAATGACTATGCAGGTTGCAACTATTATCCAACAGGAAACACATTGTCACCTTTGTTTCCAGTTGTTTATTGGACAGATGCAAGTGACAACACAACTCAAACTTTCTTTGTTGACCAAGAATGTTGCACTGGAATGGGTTTCAATTCCTTTGGACCATATTCAAGTGGTTTATACATATGTGTTGACCAATTAGGAACTTTAAACGATTAAAATGGGATTAAAAAAATTCATATCACAAAAAGACATTGACAGGGCAAAAAATACAAAATTGCCTGTTGCAAAAAATGGAAAGTTTCAATCTGTGCGTGGTGAGGGAACAACACAGTCATCAAGGTTTCCACAATTGGAAAGTAGTTCATCAACACAATCATACTACAACCCAAAAGACAACACCACACCACCAATCTATTTTGAATCACAAAAAGTGAGTGTGTTTGGCAGAACAATCAAAACAACAAAAGATGTGTTGAGAGTTGGTCAAGGAACTTTGAATCTTCCGTTCACACCAAATTCTGATGGCATTGTTTCAGTAGATGCAAACATTCAAGGTGTCATTGTAGGTGGCACAGATGGTTATGTTGGAGAGTGTTTCTTGTATAATTACAAAACAATGTTCAAATTCACTGATTCTGGTGTGACACAAGTTGGAACTGCAGGGGGTATCAAAACAACATTCTTTGAAGAAACTCATGTTGGTTCGCCTAAAATTTACATATCATACAACACTATAAATCAAGACACAACAAACAAATCAACAAATGGTTCTTTTGTGTTTATGATTAGCAACACAGGAAACAAAATCACAGAATGGAGTGGTGATGTGTCTTTGAAATTAACACAATTAAAATTACACCAGTCAAATGGTGGTGGTGCTATTTGGCAAGATGGCAACCCTTTATTGTTTCAAAATTTTGATAGATTATTATGGAATTAAAAAAATATATCAACGCAATGGGTTTGTCTATGATGGCACAAATCAAAACCATCAATGAGTTTGAATTGCATGGTCAAAAAGAATATTTGTTCTTGTATGGTCACAATGAAAGACACACAAGTTTGAAAAGAATGTTTAACGAAATTAAAAGAATCATAATATGGCAGAAGATGTAAATGTTTTTATAAATGTAAAAGGTGCAGAGAAAGGAAAGAAAGAAGTTGATGAACTTGCAAGTGCTATTAAAAAGGCAAAAAAAGAAGAGGCAGACTTAAAAAAAGAACAAGGTGAATTGATTGATTCATTTGGTGGTTTTGGAATGACAGTAGGTGGATTAAAAAAGAATTTTAAAGCATTGACAACTGCATCAAAATTGATGTTCACATCAATCAGTGTTGGACTTAAAGCAACAGGAATTGGATTGTTTGTTGCAGTGGTTGGAACATTAGTGTCTTATTTCACAAGCACACAAAAAGGTGCAGAAAAACTTGAAATCATATTCACCAAAATGGGTGCAACATTTAGTGTTCTAAAAGACCGAATGTCAGAATTTGGTGGTGGTTTAATCAAGCTATTTACAGGAAAAGGAAAAGAGGGTTTGCAAGACATGAAAGATTCTTTTAAAGGCATAGGTGAAGAAATAAAAAATGATGTCACATTGATGACTGAATTGACAAAGTCTGCAATTAAACTTAGAGAGGCAGAAAGACAAATCAATCTTGAAACTGCACAAAGGAGAGCAGAGGTGGAACAATTGAAATTGATTGCAGAGGATCAAAGCAAAGCAACAGAAGAAAGACTTGTTGCATCAGAAAAGGCATTTGCAATAGAAAATGACCTACTTGCAAAAAGGGTTGCAAACGCAGAAGAAAGTGTGCGAATACAAAGAGAGCAAATGTTGATATCAGAAAATCTTGAAGAGGACCAAGAGAAACTGAATCAACTTGAAATTGGTCTTGCAAATATTAAACAAGAGTCATTCACAAAACAAATTGAACTTAACAACAAAATTAATTCAATTAAAAAAGAGGCACTTGCAATTACAGATGCACAGAAAAAAGCTGATGAGGACAAAGCAATCAAAGACCAAGAAATTGCAGACAATGAACTTGAACTTTTAAGGACATCAAATCTTTCAAAACAAGAACTGGAACTTGATCAAGCAAAACAAAAATATGAGAAACTTCTAGAACTTGCAAACAAGTATGGACAAGACACAACAAAACTCACAGA
>CAACVF010000086.1_pt2 | contig 10778 bp, 17 predicted proteins | sample 2381781 | NCBI WGS metagenome assembly CAACVF01 (sample SAMEA5211967, study PRJEB30684) | marine metagenome | biome: Marine; feature: Epipelagic; material: Water | collected 2015-10-15 | depth 60 m | reverse complement strand
TCTGCAAACGGCGGGGTATCTACCCCTTGTGCGTTAAACATCGGGGCGATAATCTCCCACGCTTCTTCAGTTGGAAGCATCCATTGAGACCCGCCGAAATAATGGCCGGCCATACCTACTTTCCCTAGTGCTTTGTCTATTTCCCGATGTGTGAGGCCGCTTTCGTCTCTCATTTCGCAAAGCGTCAAACGTAAATCTTCGTAAACGTGGCGCATAGTTTCGTGCCGTACGTTTGCTCTAAATCTAAAAAGGTCGCCGCCCTGATCTTTTGTTTGTTCAGCTAATATGATTCTTTCGCTAGTTGGGAAGAACCGGCGCATACTTGATTTGTCCATTTTTCCTAGTCGGCCGGTTCCTTTGGCCCACGTTATGTGATTTAAATAGGCGTAACGTTTCCGTACTTCTGTTTCAACGCCGCAAGCTAAATCAGGGTGGCAGAATACGCCAATTGTTCCCCGTTCAACTAAAAGCGGCCGTATTAAATCCAACGTGTGGCCTATCCAAGTAAGAAAGCCGGCAACGTCGGCGCCCCACTGGTTGTCCCAATCGTCATCGACTATACGAAAGTAAGGTGGATCGGTAGCGCAAAGGCTGTAAGTATCGGGCGGCAATAGTGGCATAATTTCGTGGCAGTCGCCGTTGTAAATTGTTATGCGGTCATCTTGATAATATGGTTCTGGTATCATTGCGCCCGCCTAGTATCAAAATATGCAAATGTAAAAATAAAAGCAAAGCCGGCGTGTAAAAGTAGCCAATCAAAGAAGGCAACATTTCCTAAGCAGGCAAGTTCTGCAAATACAAGAGCGGCAAGCCACAAACTTTTTCCTATAAATTTCATTAAAACGGTTCTCCTTGTCTAAATTCGTTTAGTAACTTTTCCCATTTTTTGAGCTGCGCTTCGTTTAGTTCAGCCAATAAAGAGGGCAACTTTTTTTCCTTAACTAGGTCCTGGACATGCTTTTTTTGTTCTTCGTCAAAGCCCCCAATTTTTTCCCTTAACAATTGGCGGCGCTTGTTTCGTTGTTCTGTTTCTTTTTGTTCGTCGGCTACTTGCTGCATTTGTTCCCTTGTAGGGCCGCCGGCTTTGCTTACATATCCTAAATTTTGTAACGCACGCCCTACTGCGCTTGTTTCCGCATTTTCTAAAGCGTTTGTTTTGTTCACTGGGCTGCTGCCTATGATTTCTTCAGCCCAACCCGTTGCTACTATTTCGCTTTTAATAGTTACCGTGCATTTGAAGCGGTAGCCGGTGCCGTCAAGATCGCCGACAAGTTCCGTTTCTATTCCGCTTTCTGCGTGGTCGTTTCTGAAGCGCACAATTCGGTCGCTTACTGGTTCGTAGTCGTCAAGATTCCACGCCATTGTTGCCCCCTATTTTCTCTATTTGTTTTATTAGTTTTTGTAGTTGCGCAATAACTAAATTATCAAAATCTGTTGTTATGGTTTGTTTCTCCAAAGCTTCTAAATGCGCTTTTAAGTTTGTTAATTCGTTTGTTGTCATCGGTTTATGTTTCTTTCGTACACTTCCCAACCTTTAACGGTTAACTGTTGTACTTGTGCGCTATTGCCGCCGGTTGTTGTTCTTTCTTCTATTCCTTCAGCGCCTACCAGATACTCAACGTGGCCGCTTTCTCGTAGTTCCAATAATCGTGTGGCTATCTGGTTTTTTGAAATAGGTTCTCCGGCTTTGTTTAATATCTTTCCGGCTAGTTGGTAAGCCGTCATGTTTCGGTTTGGGTCGTTAGCTATGCGCCGTATTATTTGGTCTTTCTGTGTGCCGGTTTTAACGGTACGGGCCGCCCGTTTACTTGTCTGCGGGTAGTTGTACCCGACTTTGCCGCCGTAACTGTTGGCTGGGTTGTTTGGTTCCCAGAGTGTTGGTTGGTTCATTATTGCCTCCATTGATTTTCTAAATATTTGATTTGTTCGTCTCTTATCCAAATGTTCAAAGCGTCCGCTAAAAAAGTTAGTTGAGCTTCTGAACCTGCAACGCCTAAACGCATTAATGCCCGAAAGCCCATGCCGTCGGCGTCAACTATTGATATATCTGTTTGTTTTTCTTCCCCCTTGTATTTGTAAATTATGGTTCTTGTTGTTGGGTGTTCTGCTTCTTTAAAAATTATGTGCATTATTGGTTGCCCGCTGCGGCCGGTTGTTGCTTTTCTATCCATTAACAAATGCCGCCTGTCGTGTTCGGCATGTTTCGCCTATGCCTTTACTGCTGCAATCGCACGCAATAAACCAACCGTTCTTTTCTACCGGTGTTTTACAATGTGGACACATGAGGGCCGACCATGCGAAATGGTAAACCGTCACGCTTTTGTTACAAGTAGGGCACGCTATCATTTTGCCGGCTTTGCCCGCTCTTGTGTGCTTGTTTACTTTTCGCATTTTGTAGCCTTTCAATTTGTTGAATCTATGCGAAATCCGTAGCGCACATCTCACGCCCTTCTTCGTCTACCTGCATTGCAAAGACTATCTGTTCGCCGTCTCTGCTATCGTCGGTGTTCATTGCTGTAACTTCTATAAGCATTGCGGTACGGGTCCGGTGTGCTTTTATGCTGTACTTTGCCGCTAAGTCGTGCGCTTCTTGCTCAGTTAGTGTGTGCGTTGTGGCGGCTTTGCCGTCTATCCACACCATTTGGCGGGCCGGTACAATCTCAAAGGTTTCGTTCTTGTTTATCAGGTGTAAGCCTTCGGTTCCCCTGATGTTGTCCCGCAAGCTAAATAAATAGGTGCCGTTTTGCTTATCTTGTTTTGCTGCAACAACTAACTCGCGACCGTCTTTCATGATCCGGTTATTTCTTTGCAGCTTGTGTGCTGGTAGTGTTTCCATTTTGTAGCCTTTCATTTTATTAACTATTTGTTAATTGTGAGCTGGTGGGAGTAAAAGCCCAATATCCCACCCACTCAGGAACCTTTGGTTCGTAATTATCTCTATTACCTTCTGATAATGTAAAGAACCACAAATTACCAGCTAGATCTGAGCAGATGTTAGTTAGTCCATGAAGATCTTCATATTTACTTAGTTCATTAACTTTGTTTAGACCTTTAGCAATGGTTCTAATTGTTCTCTGTATGGCGATAATTTCAATTTGCATTTCTCGGAAGCTTGCACCCGAAAGGTTGCGTCCAGTTTCAATTTGTAGATTTACTATGTCGCTTGCTTGAGCGTTTAGGAAATCAGCTCTGTTTTCTAATGTATTGACGATTGTTTCCCACACGCTAATTGCTAGGCGATTAGTTCCCCTATGCGCTGAAGGGCCGGCAAAGATATTGCCAGCTTCTAGTGTTAAACCGAGAGTTAGGAACTTACAGTTTTTCCTTATTAATTTTGCTTGCATAGCGCTTATGTATATGTTTCGCATTTTGTAGCCTTTCGTTTTGTCGGCCGAACTGTTCAACCGATATAAAAAAGCTACTATAAAAAAAGCTGACGTTCAAGAATCACGGCTCTTTTTCTTATATTTTTTTAGAACCGCCAAAAGCTGCGTTTATTTCTTCAGAGTCTAAAACGCCGTCATCAATAAAACCGGCGGCTAGCTTCTGCACTACCTGAGCTGTGGCGCTCAAACCGGCCAAGAGTGCGGCGTGATGTACGGGTATTGAATCGCTAATAATGGCCGCCCCCCCAATAACTGCGAAACATTGGTAACCAAATACTGCAACTATACGCAAAACAACGTTAAGGGCTGGGTGCATCTTCTTCTCTTTCTTCTTTGTGTTCAATCGCAACGCCGACCATGTGGCAAACTAGAGCCGCTACTGAAATCCAAATACCCATCCGCAAAAGGTCGTTGTTAAAAGTTATAAGCACCAAAGCGGTACCGGCCAGAGTCCAAGAAAGGTAAAAAATTTCTTTAGTTAATCTTTTCAACATTACCGTTTTCTCCTTGCTCTGCTTGGAGTAGTCGGTCCGCTGGAAGCGGTGGCAGCTGGTTGTCGGGATATGGTGGCGGTTCTTGTTTGTGTTGCTATCGCTACTGTTGATGTTACCGCAACTATTGAACGGCGCTCGCTAACGCTTACGTTTTGGTTTGCTAGCTCAAAACTTTCCCAATCGCCGGACCAAATATCAACCGTTGCTTGTATTTCTTCTTTTACTTCTTCGGGTGCAGCGTTGAATATCTCCGGTTGTTCTTCGTACAATTCGGCCAACTGCGTGTTGTCTGCTTCTTCTATAAAATCTGGGTTATCTTCTATAATTTCCTCAAGTACTTCTTCGGCTTCTAACTGTTCTATTATTTCTTCTAATTCTTCGCTTTCTATAAGTTCTTCAATTTCTATTTCTTCAAAGTCATAATCGGGTTCTTCTTCTGGTGTTTCTTCTGGCGGTTCTTGAGCGGGCAAAATGTCCGGTTGTTCTTCCGGTTCTATATCTTCCAAATCAATGTCCAGGAGTTCTAATTCTTCCTCCTGTATTTCTGGTAGTTCGTCGGGTTGTTCTTCTATTTCTATAATGTCCCAATCCTGTGGTATGTCGTCAAAGTCAATCTCGCCCCAATCAATGTCCCCCTCTATGTCAATGTCTGGAAATTCAAATACGGGTAAGCTTGGTGGCGTGGTCGGCGTCGGTCTTGGAGTAGGGGCCGGCGTCGGCTCAATAATTACGGGTGGCGGTTGGGGCGTGGGTTCCGGTGTCGGTTCCGGTGTGGGTTCCGGTGTGGGTTCTGGTGTGGGTTCTGGTGTGGGTTCTGGTGTAGGTTCTGGTGTGGGTTCGGGTGTGGGTTCGGGTGTGGGTTCGGGTGTTGGCTCTGGTGTTGGCTCCGGTGTTGGCTCCGGTGTTGGCTCCGGTTCTTCTGCTTGCCATGTAAACCCCCTAATGTCTAAAGAATAAGCGCCGGTTTTATCTTCGTAAATATCGGCTTTTAGTTTGTACCCTTCGCCGGCTTGTAGTGTTATTTCAATATGAGCATCCCAGCAGAAGTTTGTGTTGTCGTTGTGCGCTGCTGCGTCGTCATCTTCTGCTAATAGTTCCCCGCTTGCGTTGTATAAGTAAAGGTACGGGTCTGCGTGTGTTCCGTCGCTTGTTTCAAAATCTGAACATGTGAGGCTGGTGTAACTGGTAACAATTACGGTGGTTTCTTCCTGCAAACTAAAAGTAAGCTCTGGGCCGGCGCCGTTTTGGTCTACTTGTATTGTGCATTCAAGGACCGTTTCTGTTTGTTCACAGTTTACGGTTTGTGCATACACTGGCGTAACCCATGCCAAAAGCATGAGGGCGGCAAAGCAAACCCGTGACGCTATAAAAAAAAAGCGTTTATTGTGTTTCTTCGTCACCGAACATTTCGGCCAATTCTTCGTCTTTGTTCTTTGGCCGAATTAAAGAACATGATGTATCCGCACCGAAGCGGCTTGCAACGTAGCCTTTAACCATTGAAAGAACTGCGGCAAATCCTGAAGCGGCCAAAAGTTTCCATTCGGCGGCGCCCATATCTAACGCTTGATCTACTGAAAGCGTAGCCACTGTTGCTTGTATAAAAGTGGCGGCGCTTCTTTCTGCTAAATCTTTGTAATCTATCATTTTTGTAACCTTGCCCAAGTCTTGCCCCCACATATACCATCAACGGGGCCGGCTTTGCCTTTCTGGTCTTTCTGAAATTGTCTTATTGCTCTTTGCGTGTACCCGCCGGCTATACCGTCCACGCCGTTGCTTACTTTCGGGTTTCTGCTGAGTCGGTAACCTTTGGCCGCTAGCAATTTCTGGCATAATTTAACGTGTGCGCCCCTGCTACCTTTTTTAACTGTTGGAATTTTTGAAGAAGCAGGGGGTGTTGTTGTTGTTGGCGGGTCTGCTTTTTTAAGCTTTGCGCTTTCTTTACCTTTAAGCGCTGGCGCTGGGTACCAGCCGTATTTGCCGCCCCCTATGTTGCCGTAAGCTTGGTGGTGCCACCATTCAGAGGGCACCGTTTTTTTCAAACCGTATTCTGCCGCTATCTTGTTTACTTCTGTTGTGCTGATTTTTCCAATGATTCTAAAATCAACGGCGAAAGCGTAGCCTTTAAGCCCTGCCGGTGCGTCGGGTTGTTCCATATGGAAGCTACCTTTAAATTTAAGTGCGGGTCCATGCCGGCGGTCTGGGTTTGCTACAACGTTTGGAAACGTACCGGCCCGATATCTTCGGTAGAGGTCGGATTGTGAGGCGTAGGTTCTGCAACCGCTGGAAACTATTACTTTTCCTTTTATGCGTTTGTCTGCAAAGAAAGCCGAAAGCCTTTCTTTCATAGCTGGGTGTATTTCTTTAAGTCTTACGTGGTTGCCGCTTGTTGGTATGCTCATGTTGGCGCATCCGGTAGAGTTGCCGTTTCTGCGGGCGTCCAATTTGCGGGATGATCACGCAAGGCTTGGCGATAGGTTGCCCACTCTTGTTTCTTTGCGTCTGTTAGCGGGCTATCTGTTGTTTGTGTCCAGTCGCTTTGTGCAAGTAGTCGGTTTCTGTGTTTGCGTAATCGTTCATGTAACCAATCGTTAGGGATTGTTTCGGGATCTTCTCCGCTTCCGCTTCTAAGTTCTAGTTGCATCATGCAGCCCTGTAAACCATTACACTTCGGATACTGTCACCAGATGCAAACGTAAACGGCTTGGTGGCTGTCATTGTTGCAAAGTCGTTGTGGGCGTTGGTTGTAAAATCAATGTTGGCGCCACTGTCTCTAGTTCTTGGGCAAATAGCGAACACATCGTCGGCGCTTACATCAACTGCACACCCTGTGCCGCTTACGCCGCTTAAAGTTGTAAACCCTGTTATTGGTGCAGCAGTAATAACCAAAGCGCCGCTTGGTGTTGCGTCTAATGTGTAGTTAAATTGAAGCACTACTAAATCATTTATTCGCATACCGTAAGCTTGACCAAAACTGCCGGACCAGTTAGCGCTTGGACTCCATGAGAAATCATCGGCGGCCCCGATAGCGTTTAGCTGTGCAGCGGTTAGAGTGTTGCCGCTGCTGAAATTGAATGGATTGGCCATGCTTTTATCCTACCCTGTTTGTATTTAGTACGCCGATTGTTGTGTCGTCAAGTTTCAAACTTGAGTTATCAACGCCCGATAAAAGCCTTAGGGTTATTTGTGTTCCGTTAGGCGTTACGTTGAATGTACGGCCGGTTATAACGCTTACATGGGTTTGTGAACTGCTAGCGCCGGTCGGTGTGTACGTTATTTTTGCAATGTTCCAAAGTCCGGTTGTTACGTCTATAAGGTCGTGGTAGTTGTCTTGGCTGCTTGCGTCTATGTTCGGGTTTGTTGCTTCAACGCTGAGTTCTAATTGTTGAGGCGTGAAAGTTACGGCGTTGTATCGGTTAGTCCAAAAGCTACCGATGAAATCTTTTCCGGCTTGTGTTAAGCCGCCAAATATGAAAGCTATTATCTTGTCAAAACTTATGGACCTGATTCCTATTGTGTCTTGGCTTGTTGAGTTGTTGGTTGTGTTTGCGCCTTCGCTGCCTACTGGGTACACGGCTTGAACAACGGCCTGATTAACTGCGTCTTTTGTGTTCATCTGAACCGATAGGCGCCGAATCGGGTATTTGTCGGCGGTTGCGGTTTCTGTAAATTCAAATAAGCGGTAGTGGTTGGTGCTGCTAACTGTTTCTTTTGTTAATAAGCGGTTGACGTATGCGGCGTTTAGTGTCCAAGTGTTGCTGCTGTAAGTTGCGGTAGTTGGATAAATTAAACTAGGCCCCGATGGTAAAATCTGCGAATTTATGTGGTCTTTTGCTGTACCTGAAAGAAACTCATCGATAATACCTGCATAACCCAACGGCACTGTTTCGCTAGATACTTGCGGGTCCACGTTATTTTTTTTGTTGATAGCTGAAACCGTTGCGCTACTTGCCCCAAATTTTGGAAACGCTACTCTTGTTATTCCTGTTGCACCGTTTACGATTGTTTGGCTTACAGCATCAAGAGTTCCGTACGCGATTGCTACATCTATTGCTTCTACTGCGTCACGGCTTGCATAGGTGAAAGGGTCGGCAAGAATTAACTCAACGGTGGCTTTTGCCCCGTCGTCGTTGAATCGTATATCCTGGACCACCAAATATGCGGCTTCCGCTGTTTTTGTTGTTTCGCCTACGGCAATGTCAAAAGTTAATTTTACTAATTTTTGAAACCAATTAAAAGAAGCATAAGTGCCACCGGCGTTTGGAGTGAATAAATTACCCGTATTGTCTAGGGTCATGTTTCCGTAGTAACTAGACATTCTGCCTATTTGTAAATTTTGCGTTAATGAGAAACCAAGAACGGAACTTGTCAAATCTGTGGCGGCGCTTGCGTCTACAAATTCAATCTGCCAAGCCGTAGTTGTCATTGCCTAACCAAATTATTCACGGCAAGCGGTATGCTTCCGTTTCTTCTAACGTAATTTTCTAAAGCTGCGACAACATCCTCGCCGCTGCTACCTGCCGGCATCGTTATATTTATCGTTGTTGTTCCCATCCCTTGAGCTTTGTCTAAAGGAACCACCATTTCTGGGCCTGCCTCACCAATTAATGCAAGAGTAGGGGATTTGACCAAACCTCCTTCTGCAAGTCTTGGTATGACTTCGCCGGTCGCTGGGAAATTTATTGTTGGTCCTAGTAATTTGTCTAATACATCAACGCCGAATTCTATCCCCGCGTTGAGCGGGTCCGCTACTACGTTATTCCAAACCGCTTTGATTGAAGCCATGAAAGCATCGGCGAGGCTATTACCTAAATCAGCAAAGAAACCGCCTACGCTTTGTAGTCCATCAATAAACGAATCTATTATTTTTTTCCCTAGAGTTTTTGCGCCGCTTCCTGCATCGTTGGCAAAGTTAATAAGCGCGTTGCTTATCTTGCCGGCTAATTGTTTGGCTTGGTCTACAACTGGGTCGATTACTTTGTCTTTAAATGCGCCTGCTACTTCTTTTCCAATACTGCCTAAACCTTCCAAAATATCTAAAGTAAAATTAAGCAAAGCCGGCACCAATTTTTCTCCAAGTTTGCCGGCGGCCTCAACCACTTTTGGTATTACTTTGGTAGCGATAAACACGGTTATGGCTTTTATAATGTCCGGCATTTTAACCAAAAGTTTTTTAATCATAGGGCCAACCCAATCTAAGAAAGCGGCGGCAAGTACGCCAATTTTTTCTCCTATCATTGGCAATTTCTCCAATATAAAAGAACCAATAGCTTTCGCCCATTCACCTAGTTTGCGCAACATTGGCATAATTAGCGGTTTGATCCATTCAACAAAAAGCTTTGCGAATTTCTTTAATTGCTTGGCTGCTTTTTTTGTTAAATTAATTATTTGCTTTTGAACTATCGGCCAGAGTTTTTTCATTGCTGCAACTGCTGAACGTACAACGCCCGTAAAGCCGCTTTTGTTGTACATTTCGCCAACTCGTCGCCCGAAAGTTATTAGCTTGTCTATGACCTTAACCACTTTCATTGCAATGGGTATAAGTTTGCGGCCTAGTTCAATTCCTAAATTTTTGAAACGGGCTTTTAAGATTCTGGTCTGATTTGCTAATCCTGAGCTTGTGGCAGCGAAATCACCGAGAGCGCCTTGCTTCCCTAATTGTTCGTAAATAAGTTCTGTTCTTGCTAGTATTTTGTTTTGTTCTGATAGTTCCCCGTTTGAATCAACGAGACCCATTTCTAACGCTTTGGCTTCAACTTGCGCCGCATTGATTAAAACGCCGATGCTTTGCAAAGGTTCGTTACTGCCCCGAAGTCCGGCTTGTAATTTTTCTAGCGCTTCTTCAGGTCGTAAATTATTAAAACTTGCAACGTCGGCGGCTACTGTTACTAAATCTTGACTAAATGAGGTAAGTTCTCTACCGCTCAAACCTGCGGCTTTTCCAAATACGCCAAACGAGGAAGCGGCGTCCAAAAATTCAGATTTTGAAAGCCCAACTTCTGTGGCTGCGCTTTTTGCGCCTGCTTCTATAAAGCCTGCAGCGTCTCCAAATATGGCTTTTGCTTTTGAAAGCCCTTCTTCAAAATCAACCGCTAAATCAACAGCTTTTTTTCCAAGTCCTGCTATTGCGGCGGCTGCAACTATTGAAGCTTGCGCTCCTGCTTTTGCAAAATCGGCGATAGACGCACCGGCTTTTCTCATACTCTTGCGAAACTTTTTTGTGTCTCCTGCAACGAGTACGTTAATAACTGCCGAACTTCTAGACTTTGGCACGTCGTACCCCTGTGTTTATTATTGTTTTTATTTCGTCATCGTATTGTTTAAAAACGTTGTTGGCTTCGTTGTCTAAAGCTGAATAAAGGAAATTTGTGGGTTCTCTGCCGCTGCTAAAAAATTTGCGTGGTATTCCGAAATGAGCAACGCCCGCATAAGGTACCCTTTTAAAACCGGCCCGTACTCTTGCTGCGGTTTTTGTTCCGCTTGGCCGTATTGTGTCGGCTAGTTTTCCGGTTCCAACTGGCACTAATGATTTGGCTTCTTGCGCAACGGTTGTAGCAATGTCCAGGTGCAGGTCTTTTAGTTCTTGCGTTGCGCCTTCAATTTGTGAAAGTGCTTTCCTTAATTGACGGGCGCCGGTTACTGTAACTGCCGGCCTTCTGCTTTGTTTTGCCATTATCTTTTTCGCTTCTGCTCTTTCTGGATATCATTGTGTGCTTTTATTATTGCACTTATTAAGATTTCCGGCATCAAGAGTAGGTCCGCTAGTGGTTGGCCTGTAATTAAAGCCAATCTTGCCAACTGGTAAGCCGTGTGCGCTTGGGTTACAAAGGGGCCGTTTGTTCCTCCTCAACGAAATCTATTCCTTCAATCCATGAATCGGTCCATTCGTCAATGGTTACCG
>CAACVF010000103.1_pt2 | contig 10798 bp, 13 predicted proteins | sample 2381781 | NCBI WGS metagenome assembly CAACVF01 (sample SAMEA5211967, study PRJEB30684) | marine metagenome | biome: Marine; feature: Epipelagic; material: Water | collected 2015-10-15 | depth 60 m | reverse complement strand
GCCCATGTCTACCTCATGTCCCAAATCGGGGTGAGTTGGATTTGAAGCAAGTTCTAAAATCAAAGTATCTATTTTCATGAAAAATGATCCAAGTATTAGATTTATTTTCAGGAATAGGGGGGTTCGCTTTAGCAGGCCAGTGGGTAGGAGGTTATTTCACTATGGGATTCTGCGAAATTTCAGAATATTGCCAGAAGGTTCTAGCAAAAAATTTTCCTCAAGTTCCTATTTTTGATGATGTTGAAAGACTCCACCCAACTGACGTTATTCCCAGAGATGGAAGGATCGACCTCATCACCTCCGGCTTCCCCTGCCAAGACTTGTCAATTGCCGGAGTCCAAGCAGGCATTGAAGCAGACAGATCAGGTCTGTTCTTCCAGATCATGCGACTTAGTGACGAGTTCTATGCCTTTAGCGGAACTAGACCATCGCTCTTGTTGGAGAACGTACCAAACTTGCTTGCTGGAAACGGGGGAGATTGGGCAAGAACAGTTTACGGAGAGTTGGCCTGTCGAGGGTATTGTGTTGAATGGAAAACTTTGGGGGCAAACCATGTGGGCGCACCTCACCGCCGTCTTAGATGGTGGGCAATCGCTTACATGGCCGACTCCGACAGTCTCAGACACCGAGGGGGGGCTAATCAAAAACGTGGAATTGGAAAACGGCTCATTCAGCAGGAAGAACTCGGACGGAGTGCGTTGGGGGGTAAAACTAAAAGATGCAGTAAACCACATAGAACAAAAAAAATTCCCGACACCAACAGCAAGGGATTGGAAAGACACAGGGGAAAATACAAATTACGAAAAGATGAAAGAGAAGCATCGTCTAGCAGGATTCACGGGGGATGGACTAAACCCCGATTGGGTGGAACATTACATGATGGGTTATCCGCGTGGATGGACGAGCCTTTAGATATACCAAGAGTGACAAAAGTTAATAACAACAGGAAGGAAAGGTTGATGGCATTGGGAAATAGTATTGTTCCAAAGGTTGCCATGATTCCATTAACCAGGTTTAAAGAAATTTACTATGAAACCAATACCACTCCAAAAATCTAACTTCAGAAGCAAGCTTGAGAAGCGTTACGCCGAGCTTCTGGATCTTCATGTTAAGTCAGGTGTTATTTTGGACGCTAGATATGAAGCCATGAAGCTACGTCTAGCTGATAACACTCACTATACACCAGATTTTTTCCTGACATTTCCAGACAGATTTGAGTTCCATGAGACCAAAGGTTTTAAACGAACATCTGGAATGTTGAAGATTAAAATGGCGGCACAGCAGTATCCACATTTTAGATTTGTTATGGTCGAAGCAGGAAAGAAACTAGGTGAATATATTTACACGGATTTCAAAGCTTTTGAGGAAAAAAATGGGATTAATATTAGAGCGTAAATTAAACGAAGAAATTATCATATCATCAGACGGGCAGGAGATTGCTCGTTTCGCAGTAGTTCGGAAGATGGGTCAACGCCGGTTTCACATCCTTATCGAAGCGGATCAAAATGTTGGAATTACCAGAGGTAAGAAAATCAAACCTGAATTTGATGAACTCCCCCCAGTGGACACAAAGAGATGAGACTAATTATATCGTAGTCCATAGCTCACTTACCAAAGGAGCCGATGACGAGGGCGTAGACTTCATGCGCTCTGTCCACATGAGACAAGGGTGCATTGATGTTGGCTATCATTTTGTAGTTAGGCGCAACGGAGTGGTAGAAACAGGGAGACCGATTCATGCTCCCGGCAATCACTGCGGTAAAGCTGATGCTCAGTCTGTTTCAATCTGCTTGATAGGAGGTGGTGATAAGAATCGAAAAGCCAAAGCCCCAGATTACACTATTGCACAAATGACATCCCTTGCTTACATCTGCTTGTGTCTAGTGAGGATATATCCTGAAGCAGAAGTCGTGGGTCACAACCGATTCAACCCAGAAAATAAATGCCCTGTTTTTAATGTTGCCGATTGGTGGGCCGAAGTTTCTTATGAACAAAAACTAATAAATAAGGCAGTTCATGCGGATCAATTTGCCGTTATTTGATAACCACAAAAGGAAGACTGAAACTGTGGAAAAAAAGATTTCATTACCCGGTAAAGATTGGGGTATTCAGGAGCATTTAATTACTGAACTACGCCGATTATATCCAGATCAAGCACCTTCTATCGACATGGAAATGAAAGATATTTTTTATCGTGCCGGTCAGGTTTCAGTAATTAGGAAACTAAAACAAATGCAAGAGGAATAACATGAGTTGTGGAATGACTTTTGCGGCTTTAGCAACACTTTATGCCGCCTACACTTCAAACAAGAGCCAAGAAAAAAACAGGGAACAACAGCAAAGAAATCAAAATAAGCGTGAAGCTTGGCAAACTGAAAACAAAGCAATGCAGGAAGAACTTCAGGAAAAAGAAGACATTATGCAACGCAATGAAATGATGGAACAAGGCAGTCCTCAACTCATTACAAAGGCTAAAGGTCTTGGTTTGAAAAACAGGGTTCGCAGAGACACACTTTCTCCAAAACCAAGTAGCGGTTTACAGAAGCAGAGTTATGGGTTTAACACTGGTTACGCTAAGACTTAGGAGAAAATATGTGTGGAAGTTCAGTTGCAAAATTTGTTGAAGACGTTAAAAAAAAAACTAAACCGAAAGTAGCCGTTACTGTTCCACCCCCAAAAATAATTCTAGACGATTTACCAGATGTAGCTGGTCAAATAGATGATCTTTATCAAGGTTCTGATGTGGATAAATTTATGGAAGATGTCGAAGATGGAATCAGAAACCCAAAACCCACTGGTGGAACAGGAACTCCGACTACTGGGTTACTTAGTGATCCTTTAATTGATACTTCAATAGCTCCTGAAATTTTGGATTTAATTGACCCACCTAGTGAACCAGATATTGAATTACCACAAATAGATGATGGTGATTTTAAAAGATACTCTGAATCTTCGGAAGATTTCGGGAAGCCATCCCTAGACACCCAAGCAAAATTTATGAGGCGCAAGCTTGTCAAACGCCCGACTCTTTCTCCAAGAAAAGGGTTGGCATTAAATCCAAATTACACTGGAACAACTGGGCTTAACATAGGATACAAGCGTGGATAAAAAAGATTCTTCTGTCAGAGCGCAATACGAGCTAGGAGCAACGCAACGACTGCCGTTTTTAGAACGTGCGAGAAAGTGCAGTGAGCTTACTATCCCGACTCTGCTCCCAAAAGAAGGTTCTTCTAGTGCAACAACATTCCCAACCCCTTATCAAAGCCTTGGTGCAAGAGGTGTGAACCACCTTTCAGCAAAACTACTGCTTACACTGCTTCCACCAAATGCTCCTTTCTTCAAGCTCACAATCAGTTCTGAGCTAAAGCAAGAGATTGGTGAAGAAATGTCTGCCGGGGCAATTGACGAATCCATGAGCAATGCTGAAAGATCTGTGATGCGTGAGATTGAAAACTCTGCAACCAGAGTTCAGGCGTTTGAAGCTCTGAAGCACCTAATCGTTTCAGGGAATGTTTTGATGTGCTGGCCTGACCCGGATCGTGGCAGGATGAGAGTTTATCCGTTGGATCGGTATGTGGTTTATCGTGACCCAAATAACAACGTGACAGACATCATTATCAAAGAAGGTATTTCTCCAATGATGTTACCAGAATCAGCCAGAGCGTTAGTTCCAAATGATTCCAATGTTCCCGATGACCCTGACAGGGAAATTGATTTATACACTTGCGTCAAGCGACAAAAAGAAGGGGGGTGGTCAGTCTATCAAGAAATTGAGGGTAACACAGTACCGGGGTCTCAGGGATTCTACCCCGAAAATAAAACTCTGCCGTGGTTGCCATTAAGATACGATTTTATAGATGGCGAAGACTATGGGCGTGGGCATATTGAGCAGTATTACGGCGACTTGTTAAGTTTAGAGAAATTAACCAAAGCCATTGTCGAAGGATCGGCGGCGGCTAGTAAAGTTTTATTCTTGGTTTCTCCCAACGGGATGACATCAGAACAGGATCTTGCTGAGGTTCCTAACGGGGGAATCATTGCAGGCAACGCTCAAGATGTGAGTGTCTTGCAGATGGAGAAGTTTAACGACTTCAAGATTGCAGACATCACCATTCAAAAAATATCAGAACGACTTAGTTATTCTTTCATGCTGAACTCTGCGATCCGCAGGGATGCCGAGCGTGTGACAGCAGAAGAAATTAGATACATGGCGCAGGAGTTAGAGTCTTCGTTGGGTGGAGTCTTCTCTTTGCTCTCAACCAGTTTTCAGCTTCCTTTGGTCAAAATTATTCTCGATAAATTAGCATCAAAGGGCGAGTTACCACCACTCAATGATGAGCAAGTCCAACCTCAGATCGTTACCGGCTTAGAAGGGCTAGGCAGAAATGACGACCTGAACCGGCTGACCGAGTTCTTAAACGACATCAATCTCCTTTCACAGTCACAGGGTATTCAGGCAGAGATGAATCTTAATGAGATCATCATGCGTGTCGGTGCGGCAAGAGGAATTGAAATGAAAGGCATGGTCAAGACCCCGGAGCAGAAACAACAAGAACAACAAGCGGCTCAAGAAAGGTTGCAACAAGAGCAATTCTTTGAGCTTCTTAAATCAGCATCACCTGAAATCATTAAGCAGTTCGGAGGACAATTTGGTGGCGATCAAGCAATGCAGGGGATGCCTTCACCGCAACAGATGAGTTAATATGCCAGCAGTTCAAACCACACCTGAAGAAGTCCCAGACAGTCAAGAATACATTGACGGAATGGTAGCCAAGGCAGATGCCGAGCAGGAAATGCCAGAAGGATTAAATGGGCAGGCAGAACAGCCCGAAAGACCAGAATGGTTGCCAGAAAAATTTCAGAGCGCAGAAGACATGGCGAAAGCCTATTCTGAGCTAGAGACAAAAATAGGTTCTCAAAACCCAGACCCCCCAGAGACCCCCCAGTTTTCTGAGATGAATCAGAAGCAGGCAAGCGAAGCTCTGGCAGAAAAAGGTTTGGATTATTCCAAGTACCAAAAAGAATTTAATGAGAACGGAAATCTCTCCCCGGAGAGTTATAAAGAATTATCCGAAAGTGATCTTCCGAGGGAGATGATAGACGGATATATAAAAGGTCAACAATCGTTGGCTGAAGAGTCCCAAAGAAAGGCTCACGATATTGCAGGAGGTGAACAAGAGTTCAATAAAATGATGAACTGGGCAGAGCAAAATCTATCTGGTGAGGATATTGAGGTGTATAACAATATGCTAAACGATCCTAATCAGAATACGAGTTTTGCAGTTCGCTCTCTTGCGGCATTGTGGAGACAAGAAAATGGGTCTGCTCCTAATTTAGTTCAAGGAAGAACAAACTCTGCATCAACTGGTTATGCTTCATGGGAACAAATGACAGAAGCGATGAAAGATCCTCGCTATGCCAAAGATCCTGCTTACAGAAAAACAGTTGAGCGCAAGGCAATGGCTTCCAACCTCGGTTAAAACTTCACTTCCAAAGTAGCATACGCACAGTCTGACCCTCTGAGGAGGATAATCTTATTGTAGCTGAGTGACAGAGGAAGGCGTTTCAAACCGTCTTTTTTATCATTTCAAAACAATAGGAATACTATGACAGCGGCAACAGTCTCTCGTTTAGGTCAAGTAAACGCATCGGGAGATGCTTTAGCGATGATGCTAAAGGTCTTTTCTGGTGAAGTTCTTCAGACCTTTGATGAAATCAATTTAATGAAGGGTTTAACGATGAACCGAACTATCAGTTCGGGGAAGTCGGCAACTTTTCCGATCATCGGAACCAGTGCGGCAGAGTACCATTCCCCCGGTGCTGAAATTTTAGGAACGGCAATCAAGCACAATGAAAGAGTCGTGCATATTGATGGTCTCCTAATCTCTCATGTCTTCATTTCCAATCTGGATGAGGCACTAAATCATTTCGATGTTCGCCAACCATACGCTCATCAACTTGGTCAGGCACTTGCGAATAAGTTCGACAAGAATTGTCTGATTCAGGTTCATAATGGTGGTGGTCAGACGACCAACATCACAGGAGGTAAGCCATCTGCGGCTAATCAGATAGCACTTGCGTCTGACAGTGATGATATTGACGGCGACAAGCTTGCCGGTCATATCATGACAATGGCGAGAATGATGGATCAGAATGATGTTCCAGAAAATGATCGCTATGTCGTATTTGACCCAATCCAATACTACAAGATCGTTGAAGGCACTAAGGCCATCAATCGTGATTGGGGTGGATCTGGTTCATTTGCAGAAGGTGAAGTCCTTAGAATTGCAGGAATCAACGTCCTCAAGTCTAATCACTTGCCTTCATTGGCTAACGTGACAAGTCACGACACAAACATGATCCAAACTAGCAATAGCTATATTGGAGATTTCAGGAAGTGTCTTGCAGTTGGTTTCCATAAATCAGCCATCGGAACAGTTCAGTTAATGGGCTTGAAGGTGGAATCTGAGTATGACATTCGCCGCCAAGGTTTTTTAATGGTAGCGAAATTCGCTCTTGGAACGAACTGGCTTCGTCCTGAGTCATGCTATCAGATCAATTATGGCGCAAACCAGACAGTAAGAACCTAATTTTACTTCTTTAGGGGGTCATTCGGCCCCCGTTTCCTTCTCTTATATTTCGATATGGCAACAGTTGTAACCAACCCAAAGTTGGAAGCGGTCAACATCATGTTAAGCATGGTCGGGGAAGCTCCTGTTAACAGCTTAAAGTCAGGTCTTGCTGATGCTGAAGCGGCTGAAAAGATCCTAGACAGGATTAATCGTGAGGTGCAGACCGAAGGGTGGCATTTCAACACTAGGCGCAAATATCCACTAACACCAGATTCAGAGTCAAAAAAGGTTACGCTTCCTAGCAACACGTTGAAGGTAACGATGGTTGACTCAAGCTTGGATTATCCTTTGACCCAAAGAGGTCTGAGGCTTTATGACTATGAGAAACACACCTACGAAATAGGTGAAACATACACAGAGGTTAAGGTCGATATAGTCGAGGAGCTTGATTATAACGATGACAATAACCAAGAGAATGGGCTTCCAGAATATGCGAGAAGATACATCGCACTCCGAGCCGCCAGAGTTTTTGTTTCCAGATACTTAGGCGCACAAGAAATCTACGGATTCAGTCAGAATGATGAAGCTATGGCAAGAGCCGAGTTGAAACAGGCTGATGGTCTAGTTTCCAAGCGTTCCATATTCGACCACTATTCCCGTGGAGAATACAACCGATACGAAGCTTATAATCGCTTTATATAATGTCATTCATAAACGACAGTTTTCCTAATTTTGCTGATGGGGTTTCTCAGCAACCGATGGTTCTTCGGATGCCGACCCAAGGAGATGAGCAGACCAACGGCTTGTCCGATCCATCTCAGGGTTTAAGTAAGAGACCGGGTACAGAGCATTTAAGTAAAATTGGTGATATTGCTACTGCCAACTCGTTTGGAGCAACAGTCATACGCTCCGACACAGAAGCATACTTCTTACTTATCACACCAAACCAACCCCCTACGTTATTTGATGTGGCAGATGGGTCAAGTGTGACTGTTAACGTCACTGAACCAGACGATCATGCAATCAACAGCATCACAAAAAGCGGGGCAACAGCTACAGCAACCACTGCATCAGCGCATGGATTAAGTCCAGGGGATAAGGTGCAGATCAACAGTGCTGAAGTAACCAGTGGGACTAACCATTATAATGGACAGTTTACGACCATTTCAGGAACAACGGGTTCCACAATTAAATACACAATGGCAGGAACTCCGTCAGTTAATGCTTCTGGTTCTCCCACATTTGCCAAGGTTTATGAATCTGGTGGGGATTACAATACAGTTTGTGACTACATTAAGATTGCTGATCCACAGACAAATCTTCGTGCTGTCTCAATTGCTGATGAAACTTTTATCTGCAACAAAACAATAGATGTTGAGAAGTCCAGCACTGTAACAACAAATCGTGATTTTTATGAAGCGGCAGTTTGGATTAGAATCGGCGACTTTGGAACGACTTACACGATTACAATCACAGAATCGGATGGAACAGTTAATAATTTTACCCATTCAACTCCTGACAGTGGAGCAAGCCTTACTGAAACAAACACATCAACCAAGAAAATTGGCGAAGAATTAATAAAAGCAATTAACAACAATTCTGCTCCAACTCCTTCAGGTGGTGCGATTACAGTTGCTACTGTTACTCATAGTTCAAATGGCGCACTCTCATCTCCTGCAATATCAGCATACATGAGAGAAGGAGAGTCAGTTATCTATTTTAAGACAGCCAACAGAACAACAGATTTTACAATAGAAGCCAAAGACAGTCGGGATTTTGGACACATGAGAGTGTTTAAGAACACAACTCCTGAGTTCAGTAAACTTCCAACTAAAGGGCCAGCACAAATGGCTGATTTTGAGGTCAAAGTAGCCGGTGATTTTACTAAAGACCAAGATGATTATTATGTTAGAGCGCAATACAACTCCACAACAAGCGAGATTACTTATAAAGAATGTCCAATCGACAACACAACACACCAGTTTGATGCGAGTACATTGCCAAGAAGGTTAGTCCGTAACTCTGATGGAACGTACAGCTTAAAACTCACAAATTGGACTGCCCGATCCGTTGGTGATGATGAAAGCAATCCTTACCCGGACTTCGTTGGGAGGAAGATTTCAGACATTTTCTATCATCAAGGCAGGCTTGGATTTTTAAGTGAAGAAACGCTTTATCTAAGCCAAACGAATAAGTCTACAAACTTTTGGCTGACTACCGTTCTGTCGGATCTCGATACTCAATCAATATCGGTGTCTTCTGCTGGTACTGAAATCAGCAACCTTGAGTACGCTATCCCCCACCATGAGAACTTAATCATGTTCTCAAAGCTTCAGCAGTTAGCCCTTCGATCCGAGTCAGTCCTAACCACCAAGTCGGCGGCAATTAAGACAGTTACCACGTTTGAGACATCTATGAAATCGGCCCCTACCAGTTCAGGGCGGTTTGTCTTCTTTGCAGAAAAAAGAGGTGGTCATACGGGAATCCGAGAGTATTACGTTGACTCGACCACGAACACGATGGATGCCCAAGCGATCACGATGCACGTTAATAAGTACATTGCCGGGGAAGCAGTGCAATTACTGGCTTCGTCTAATGTGGATATGCTTGCGATTCGGACTGATGACACAGATTCCGAAGACTCTATATATGTCTATCGCTACACTTGGGTCGGATCAACCAAGGTTCAGGCTTCATGGTCTAAGTGGAAGTTTGATGGAAAAGTTAGAGCAATGGGATTTGTTGAAGCAGACTTGATTTTGGTGATTGAGAGAACAGTAGATTCAGCAACCAAAAGCTATCTTGAAAAGATCAATCTGGGCCGAGATACAGCAGAAACCGAAACTTCTTATAGTGCGCCTGTCCTTCTGGATCGGAGAGTAAAGCTGACAAGCAATTCAGCATATACCAACTTTGCAACACAGCAATATGGAGATGCAGGCATCAGTAACGCAAATCTTGTTTATGTAGATAAAAACGGGGATTCCAAGTCTGCCGCACAAATTGCCTTAATGACACTCTCTAGTAGCAACCCGTTGTGGGCAGGGATTACCTATGACTTTCTTTATAGATTCAGCGAGCCGGTTGTTCGTGTCAAAGAAAACCAAGCCGCAACTACGGCAGGAAGGATTCAGTTACGAACAATGAGCGTAAACTATTCAAATACGGGATTCTTTAAGATTGTGGTAAAGCCCCAAGGTCATGATGTGACAGTCGATGGGGAAGTAGTAAGATCGCAAAGCACTCATACCATGAACGGGAAGCTCGTTGGTCAAAAAGAGAACAAGACAGACAACACGCCAATAGTTTCAGGGACATTCAGATTCCCAGTTTATTCCGTTTCAACAGGCGTTCAGGTAGAGATCCAATCCGATGCGTTCCTGCCATGCAGTTTCCAAGGTGGTGAGTGGGAAGCCCAGTATCATCAGCGAACAAGGAGACTATAAATGTGTAGATATATTGGTGCTGGAACATCCCTATTACAGATATATGGTGCAGAACAGCAATACGCTTGGAATGTTGATCTTGAGGACAGGAAATATGAATTAAAAGAGCGTGAGATTGCGGCTAAAAAGAAGGCCGCAGGAAAAGCCGCCGCAAATAAGATGCTTCAGGCCAAGTTTGAAGCAGAAAAGGAGCGAGAAAAGGCATCCGAAAAGATGCTGGAACTCTCAATCAAGCAAGCAGAAGAACAGGCAAAGGCTGAAGCTATGTCAGTTGCTAGAAATGTTGAGGGATTTAGTGTTGATAACGCCAAGCGGTTGCTTACAAGTGCCAACCTAAAGCAGATGACCAAAGTTAAAGGAGGTCTTGAGGATATTAGAGTTTATCTTGCAAAGCAAATCTCAAGCACCCAAGACGAATACGATGCAAACATTGAAGCTCTCAGTTTTGCGTTGGAAGAAGCCAAGATGAGTAAAGATGAAGAAATCGGCGATTACAACATGGTTCGGATTGGTCACTTGCTCTCAATTGCTTCTGGCTATGTTACAGACAAGCAACTTGGGGATGATTGGAAAGTTGGAGAATGGTTTAAAAGCTCCCCCAAACTGACAAAAAGCAAAGGCTTAAAACTGCAAAGCCAAGTAGTTCCTACCAAATCAAAATACTTTGAATTAAGACCACAGAGACAGTCAATAAGAACCATGCGTAATCAACAATCTTTTTATAGACAACTTCGTTCAGGTAAGAATTAATGGCAACACAACGAGGGCAACAACTCAGGA
>CAACVF010000297.1_pt1 | contig 10802 bp, 4 predicted proteins | sample 2381781 | NCBI WGS metagenome assembly CAACVF01 (sample SAMEA5211967, study PRJEB30684) | marine metagenome | biome: Marine; feature: Epipelagic; material: Water | collected 2015-10-15 | depth 60 m | reverse complement strand
AAAACAAATGACCTCATCAATTATGCAACAACAAGCAGATAAGGTTACTAATTTTGCATTAAAGACTTATGAAAAAAATCAAATAAGAAAAGCTCAGGAGGCAGCTGTTCAAAATCCTGAGGGAGTATTATCACAATATGGAGGAAAGAAACCATTAACCTCAGCTGGAGCAGCTGCATTTGAACAAGCATCAGTTCTTTCAGCCGCTAAATTAGAAACACAAGCGAGAAATGATTTAAGTGTTTTATTAACAGATTGGGAAACGAATCGTAAAAATCCACAAGAATTACAAGATAAAATAGATAATTTAAATACTGGTTATTCCTCAGCATTACAAAATCTTAGTCCGATTGCCGCAGCTGAGTTAAATATGAAATTATCCATTTTAGGCCAAAGTACAATGAGTGACTATATTGGTAAATGGTCTAAATGGGAAACAGAAAAAGACCAAACTGATGCATTGATGGGATGGAATAGAAGAAAAAAAGATGGTGAATTATTTGCTGCAAACCAAGGATTAACATTACCTGATGAGAAGTTTGATGCAATTCTTGAGATGGATTTAGTAAATCATAGAAAGTTTCTTGAGGCGAATAAATTTAGTGGTGAAAAAGTTGCCAAAGAATTATTAGATTATCAAGAGGATGTTTATGCATCTCAGGTTATTGCAAAATTTAATGCAGCTCCTGATAAAAATGCATTTATGGATAAAGTGTTTGAACCAGCAACCACTAAAAAAGATGGTTTGTTAAGAGGTTTAAATAGAGATGCTATTAAATCTTTAAGAGCTAATTTTAACAGAACTATCAGAAGTCGAAAAAGTGAATCTAATTCCGCACTAACAGTTTACAATAAAGATTTTACTCAAATAAAGTCCGGTATGTTTAAAGGTTATGATGTTATTACAAGATTGTCTGAGTTAAAACAAAAAGTAGAAAATGAGGCTAATTCAGATAAAAAAGCATTAATGATGCAAGAGATAGAATTATATGAGGCCTTTGCTCCTGGAATAAAAGAAATAACAAGAATGCCAGTTTCAGAAATAGATAGTAATGTTTTAATACTTAAAAATCAATTAAAAGAAGATGGTGTAACAGCATCAGAACAATTAATTATGGAGGCTTTAGATAAGGTAGTGAGTGAGAAAAAAGGTGATGCTAAAGTTGTAAAAGATAAAATTACTGAAATAGGAAACATTATAAAAGCAAATAATACTCCTGACCCAAAAGAGGTAATAAAACTTAATGAGATGGTTGAGGGATTAGATGACCCAAGTGTTACAAAAGAATATAAAGATTTAGATAAATTTTTTAAGCTGATCAAAACACAAAACAAAATGTCTACTACTGATTCTGAATCAGAAATACAAAATTTAAAATCAACAATGAATAATAATGGAATGACAAATGCTGACCAAACTTTAGTTGAGGCCTTGGAAAAAATTATTAAAGAGAAAAAAACTGCATTAATAAAAGACCCGGTTGAATATTATCAAAACCAAGATGAAAATTTTCCTGAATTAAACATTTCAAATATTATTAGAAAAAACACTCAAGGTACTGGAATAATAAACGATACAAATAAAAGGTATAAATATATGGTTCATAAAACTGAATTAGAAAAAGGTTTAGTTCCATTTCAAATATTAACAAAAGATGAGGAAACACAATTATTAAATGAAATAGAATCAGCACCTACTGCATCACAAAAACTAAATATTTTAAATAATATAAGAGTAGCATTTGGAGAATATAGTGATGAATTATTTAGTACAATGTTTTCTGATTCCAACCAAGATACCGCAAGAATGTATTCACTTATGGGAGAATTATCAGGAAGTAACCCTGGGTTAGTTACAACTGTTTTAGATGGTTTAGATAAAGATATTAAAAAATTACCTTTTCCTAATCCCAATATAACAAAAAACGATATTAAATCAAAAACAGCAGATGTTTTAAATGATCTACAAATAAGCAATAGTTTAAAATCTTCTATTAATGATGCAGTTTATTATTCAGCTTTAAATAAAGGAGATATAAAAAGTAATGAATATGAATTAAGAGTTAATGAATTTCTTGGAGGAACCGGTGATTTAAAAAATGGGTTTGGTGGAGTTTATGAAGATGATGGCCATAATGTAATTGTACCAAAAGAAGTTCATAAAAAAGAATTAGATAAAGTGCTTAATAATTTAGAGGTAAGTGTTTTTGAAAAAAGTTTGCAATCAACACCTCATTATACAGATGGTGAAATATTTCCAATAGAAAAAATTATTGATGATGGAGTTTATTTAGTTAATTCCGGAAACCCTAATATGTTTTATATTACTAACAAGCCAATAGATAATGAGGTTAATCCTTTTCTATATACTGATGCATCCAATAATCTTATTCAGTTAGATATTACAAAATTATTAGGATTAAATAAAGATTTTGAAATTCAAGAGGAGATAGAAGAACAAGAAAAATTGATGGAAGAAGTAGAATAAAATGCAGCTTACAGAAAATTTTAGTTTAAGAGAATTTACAAAATCACAAACAGCTGACCGATTAGGAATCGATAATACTCCGCCTGAGGAAATGATTCCTAAACTTACTTTTTTATGCACTCAAATTTTAGAGCCGCTAAGGAAAAGAATTGAAAAACCAATAATTATAACCTCAGGTTACAGATGCCCTGAGTTATCAAAAGCTATAGGCAGCTCTGAAACTTCTCAACATTGTAAAGGCGAGGCAGCTGACATCGAGGCCCTTGGGATGAGTACATTAAGTTTAGCTGAGATGATTATCAACCATTTTGATTTCGACCAATGTATCCTTGAATGTTACAAGCAAGGAGATATGCAATCAGGTTGGGTTCATTTTAGTTTAACATCAGGAACCAATAGAAAAGATGTTTTAACTTATACAAAAGAAAAAGGGTATGCGAAAGGATTAGTTATATAAATGGTTAATGCATTTAATAGTAATCAAGAGGCCTTAGAATCTATTGGGTTAGATAGAATACAAACTTTTGATAGACCTGAGAGTACCTATAGCGAAAGTTGGAATAAAGTTAGGGAAATGCATAAAATTATGAGTTCTCCTAATTCCAGGGAATATGGATTAACAAAAGTTTTACAGCCAATATTAGATGATGTTTTTGAAAAAACTGGTAAAAGATTTGATAATTTTGGAAATGCTCCTAAAGAAAGTTTTGTTTCAGGAAGTGGTCAATATGCAACAGAAAAAAGAATTGATAGTTTTGATGAAGAATTAGCAAAGTTAAATAAACATATAAAAAATTCTAAATTACCTGGTTATGAAATTATTACTCAACAATCACTATTAGAACAAGTTGGTGTATTAGCAAGGAGTGCAAAAGCTGATGTAGCTGAAATATCAAAAGCTGGTGGGCCATTTGGTTCCCAGGCTTTGCCTACAATGGCTAGTTATTTTGGTGATATGGTAAGTAATCCACTTTATTGGCCTTTTTTATTATATGGAAATATTCCTGGTCAATTTACTAAGGAGGCAATGGCAAAAGTTTTTGTTCAGCAATTTGGAGCTGGAGCGGGTTATGAATTAGTTACTCGACCTCAAGTTAAAACTTTTAGAGAAAGTATTGGAGAGGAATATACATTAAATGATATGGCAAAAGATATTGGTATTGGTGGATTATCAGCTGGAGTTGGTGGTTTAACATTAAATACAATATTTGCTGGAGTTAAAAAAGCGATACCAAGTTTTAAAGTTCCTGAAAAATTATCTAATCAAGATGCTCACAATGCTTTAAAAGAGGCAGTAAACTTATTAAGTCCTGACAATCCTAATGGACATAAAATTTCTAAAAATCTAAGTGAAGAATTAGACCCTATGAATGATATTAGTTTATTAAATCATTCGCTTAAAAGTTTAAAAGATGATGAGGATATTATTAATGCCAATCCATTTAGAGGTATTGATGGTGAAACTGAGCATATTAAATTAGTTAATGAAAGTTTAAGAAACTTAGGTGAGTATCCTGATGCAGCTCCTATTAATAAACCTACATCACCATTAAATACAGAAAAATTTCAAACTAAAGAAAGTGTTGTTGAGGCCACTTTACCTGAGGATCAAATTAAATTTAACATTGATGAATTAGAAGTAGATGCAAAAACATTTCAATTTAAATCAGGTACAGATGAATTTGGTTTATCTAAAAAAATGAAAAATGTAACAAAGTGGGAACCATTTCTCGCTGATAAAATATTAGTATTTGAAAATAAAGCGGGGAAAAAAATTGTTGTTGATGGTCACCATAGATTAGGTTTAGCTAAAAAAATTATAGCTCAAAATGATGGACAAAAACCAGCATTATATGGCCATCTATTTAGAGAGGTTGATGGCTTTACAACTCAGGAAGTTAAAACGATTGGAGCTGCAAAAAATATAGCTAATATTCAAGAGTTAAATCCTATGGATATTGCTAAAGTTTTAAAGTTAGATAGAAAAAAATTAGAGTCAATAGGTCTTGATAGAACATCAGAATTTTATAAGCAAGGTAATAATTTAAGTAAACTGGGAGATGATGCCTGGTTAATGATGGAGAATAAAGTTATTGATGAGAATTATGGAGCTTTGGTTGGAAAAATGGTTGATGATGTTGATAAACAAGCAACGATTATAAAATTATTAAATGAAACAAAACCAAATAATTTATTACAAGCTGAATCAATTATTAACCAGGCATTAAGAGCTGGTTTCAAAACCGAATCTCAAGAAACCTTATTTGGTAATCTAAAGGTTACAGAAACTTTATTTAAAGAAAGAGCTGTAATATTAGATGAAACTTTAAAAAGGTTAAAAAGAGATAAGCAAGTGTTTAAGACACTCGTAGAAAATCAATCACAAATTGAATCTAAAGGAAATCAATTAGTGAAAAATATTAATAAAGAAATGGAGATAAACAATGCGACAGCAGAAGAAATACTCAAACGACTTGCTCACACCACCGGAACAATCGGTGACGAACTCACCAAAGCAGCTAAAAAGTTTAAAGAAACAAAAAGTAAACGAGCAGCTGTCGATGACCTCTCAAGAGTTATCCGACAAGAAATACAGCGAGGCAATATCTCTAGGGATCTCGATGGCAGAGTCGGAGATGTTATTGAAAATCAAAAGGCAGAAATTATGGACCCTATCCCGGAAAGAACAAATATTCAGGGATTCGAAGAACCAAGAAAAGGAAATGTAGTTCAGGAACAAGCTGACCAATTAGAAAATGTATTAAAAGAAGAAATTGGAATAGATACTCAATCGCCTACAAATCTTTCGGCATCTAAAACTGAACCGACAGTTAAAGAGGGAGCTGGTTTCCAGGATTTAGATTCTCTATCAAAAAATACTGGAGCTGCACCACCATCATCAGTTTTTGCTAAAGATATAGGAAAACCAATATCTCGAACACCAACAGAATCAAGTGGTTTAATGGGTGATACAAATTTTTCTGACATTATTACCTATCATAAAGTTAGTAACCTAGATGAATTATTTAAACTAGCTAATAAAAATAAAACTAATGCAAACAATACACTTACAAATATAGCACGAAAATACAAAGATGGTAAAGCAGAAATTTCAATTAAAGAAAAACAAAAATTGTTAGATAATATTGCACAAAAAAAGAAACTAGATTCAACACATTCATTCTTAAATGAACCGGATATATTTAGAGGTAGAATTATTGTAAACAATATTGATGATATTCAAAAGGTAGTTAATGATATTAAAAAAGATTTTGGAATTGTTAGAGAAAAAAACCTTTTAAAATCACCCACAGATACTGGTTATAGAGGGTATCATTTACAACTAATAACTAAAGATGGATTAGGTTTTGAACTACAAATACATCATCAAAAATTATTAGATAAATTAGCACAATTAAAAAAGACACCTACTTCAGCATATAAATTTGACAAAAAGTTAAGAGCTAAATTTGCTAATAAAGTAAAGATTACAAAAGAGGAGGTAGATTTACTAGACCAGTATAAAGCTAATGAAAAAAAAATTAATGATGAATTATATAATGAAGTTATTCAAGAAGAAAAAATGGTAGATGAGTTACTTACTGACATTGAGGCAAGAAAACCAATTCTTGATGAATCAATAGAATTTCAAGAACCTAGTTTACAATCAGCTGATGGTGTTATTTCAAAGAATCAAACAGTTCGAGAGGTATTTGAAGAATTTAATAAAGATAAAGAAATGTTAAATAGATTAAAGGATTGTGCCTGATGAGTTTTAAAGATTGTGTAGTTAATGCTAATAAAGAGGGTAAGATGAGCGATGAGCAAAAGGCTTATGCTGATGAGGTTTATGACCAATTAGAAATGGAATTTGCTAAATCATCGAGTCCTGAAAATGCAGCCTCTCGAGCTGCAAAAGAAACTTTTGATATTTTAAAAGCAGAAACAGCTCATAAAAAAAGAGTAAAGCTCTTACAGATAATGACTCATAAAAGAATAATGGATTTTATTGATCGCTATCCTGGTAATCCGGGAAAAGCTATGCAAGCTCTTATTGCTATAAATGACCCATTTGCAAAAGGTGTATCAAACCTTGAGGCGAGAAGTGGAGCTATCAATAGATATTATCTTGGTTATATGAATGAAGTATTAGCTAAGTTTGGTAAAGGTGTAAGTGGCCGAACCAGGAATAAAGCTGAAATTAAAGATATGGTTAGAGAAATATTTGGAGAGGATAGTGGTAATGTATCAGCAAAAGAATTAGCTCAAGCCTGGAAAGATACAGCAAATAAAATGAGAATTAGAGCTAATGAGGCTGGGATGAGAATTGCTAATAGAGAGGATTGGGGATTGCCGCAGCTGCATAATAATGAATTAGTTTTATTAGCTGGAGAAAGAGAATGGATAGATTTTATAAGACCATTACTTAATAAAGAAAAAATGATTAATGAACAAAGCGGTCTTAAATTTAGTGATGAAACTTTAGAATTAGCATTAAAAGATTCATTTGAAAAGATTAGCACTAATGGATCTGCAACAATTAAACCTGGAGGCTTAGGTGGTCAGGGTCAAAAAATGTTAGCTAATCGTTTACAAGACCATAGATTTTTAGTTTTTAAAGATGCTGAATCCTGGATGAAATACCAGGAACGATTTGGAGAGCCTGATGCTTTTAATGTAATGACTAATCATATTGAAAGTATGTCGAGAACTGTTGCTGAATTAGAAGTGTTAGGACCTAATCCTACTCAAATGATGAAAAACATAAAAAGAGAAATTGAAAGAAGAAGTGCTAAATTAGTTAAAAAAGAAAAAGACAAAGTAACATCGGCAGTAAAAACAGCTGAAATTTATTATGACTATTTTCAATTAAGAGTAAATGACCCAGTTAATGTCCGAGTCGCAGAAACAATGCAAGGTGTAAGAAATGTATTATCTGCATCTCAACTTGGTAGAGCATCTATCTCAGCATTAACTGATACACAAAACGCTAGAATAACAGCTCGAATGATTGGGTTGCCACAAGTATCAATGATGACTAATTATTTTAAAACTGTATTTGCTGGATTAAGCTCACGAGAAAGAGCAAAACTTGCGGCTCGATTAGGTGGTGGTGCTGATAACTGGATAGATACTGCAATTTTAACAGCTCGATTTAATGGTGAAAAAGCTGGTCCTGGATGGACAGCAAGAGTATCGGATTTTGTTATGAGGTCAAGTGGACTAGCTCCTATGACTCAGGGTGGTAGGCACGCTTTTACATTAGAATTTACTGGTCATTTTGGTAGTCAGGTTGGAAAAAAATATAATGAATTAGATAAACTATTAAGAGAATCATTAGAGCGATATGGTATTAATGCTAGTGATTGGGATTTAATTAGAACAACAAAATTAGCTGAGGGAAAATATTTAGATTACCAGGCAATAGCAGCTCGAACAGATTTACCAACTGGAAAAGCTAAGGAGCTATCAACTAAAATATTAGAGGCGATTGTTACAGAAACCGAATCAGCAATTCCATCAACAACATTTAGAGCTAAAGGAACATTATTAGGAGGTTCGAGAGCTGGTACTATATCAGGGGAATTAACTAGAAGTTTTGCTCAATACAAACAATATCCGGTAACAATAATGCATACTATATTTGGGCGATTTATGAACGCTAGAAGTAATTATAGAAAAGCAAGTTTAACCGCTGATTTTGTTATAGCTGTAACTTTAATGGGAGGTGTAAGTTTACAATTAAAAGAAATGAGTAAAGGCCGACAACCATTAAAAATGAATACAAAAGAATTTTGGGCCAAAGCATTTTTACAAGGTGGAGGAGCTGGTATATGGGGTGATTTTATTGGACAATCTGAGGCTCGTTATGGGAAAGGATTAGGTACAATCGCTGGAGGACCAACAGCTGGATTAGCTACAGATTTTGCTGATTTAACATTAGGTAGTCTTTTTAGAGCAGCTCGAGGTGATGATACAAATATAGGAAGAAAAGCTGTAAACTTTGTTAAACAATATACTCCTGGTAGTTCGCTTTGGTATTTAAGTTTAGGATTCGAAAGAATTGTTTTAGATAATATACAAAGAATGATTGACCCTAAAGCTGAGAAAAGATGGCGTAAGCATCAACGACAAAAATATAGAGATTATGAACAAGAATATTGGTGGAGTCCTGGAGAGAGTGTTCCCTCTGATACGCCAAATATCGGAGCCGCTTTTGAGTAAGACTATATTTTTAGGTATATTTAATCAATGTTTTAGAGGTATTCGCTAATGGCAAATTATTCAATAACAGCTGTTGATAGGCGTGTTGTTTATACTGGTTCTGCTGGAACCGGCCCATATTCTTTTTCCTTTCCAATATTGGCTCAAACCGATTTAGCAGTTTATATTGATTCTACAAAAAAAACATTGACCAGCGATTATACTGTTTCTTTATCAACTACTACTGGAACCGGTTCCATTACTTTTACCTCTACTCCTACTACACCAACTGGCTCAAATACTATTACTATTGTTGGTGGTAGAACAATTCAAAGAACAACTGATTTTGTTACAGCTGGAGATTTATTAGCCAGCTCACTTAATACTGAATTAGATTCATTAACAATTTTTAATCAGCAAATTTCAGAGGATACAGATAGAAGTATTAAAGCTCCGGTGTATGATCCTACAACTATTAATATGACATTACCGGCTAAAGCAACAAGAGCCTCTAAATCATTAACTTTTGATTCTGATGGAAATCCATCGGTAGCAGCTTTATCAGTAGCCTCAGTATCTGTATCAACTGGTTCAGCTGGCTCATCAGCATCAAGCTCATACAATACAACTACTGGAGCATTAGCACTTACAATTCCTCGAGGCGATACCGGTGTAACTGGAGCAGCTGGTGAAATGGTTTCATTTACTTTAGCGGGTTCTTCAGGTTCAGGCCAAACAATAACCAATGGGAATACTGTAACCATAGCAGCTGGTGAGGGTATTACTACAACTGGAGGAGCAACTGATACTGTAACTATTGCCGGTGAAGATGCAACAACTTCAAATAAAGGTATAGCCTCTTTTGCTAGTGCAGATTTTTCTGTAGCAAGTGGAGCTGTATCTTTAGAGGCAGCAGTTCCTAAAACTGATGAACAGAACACTTTCACAAAGGCTCAGTTACCCTCTACATATACTGGAACTGGATTGACATTAGATTTTGATACATACCAAAATTTCATTATAACTTTAAGCTCAGGCTCTAATACATTAGCTGCACCTACTACTGAGGCATCTCAAATAGGCCAAACTGGAGTAATTATATTTATTCAGCCAGGAAGTAGTAGTGCTGGAACAGTAAGTTTGCACGGAGATTATGAAACACCAGCAGCTGGAGGATTAACTTTAAGTTCAACTAATAGTGCCTATGATGTTGTAGCGTATATCGTAAAGGCTGATAATTCAATTTTGCTAAGTTCCCCCCAACTTGCATTTGGGTAGATTATGTTTAGTAGCGAATTATGGAATAAATCTTCTAGCGTTAGTACATTCTCTATAGACCAATCAATTAGATTTAATAATAATGATACAGCCTATATGAAAAGAACTCCTAGTTCTAGTGGAAATCAAAGAACTTGGACTTTAAGTATGTGGGTAAAAAGAGGTGAATTAGGTAATTATGGATTGTTTGGAACAAGAACTGGAAACACTACAAATTTCTTTATAATTGAATTTAATAGTGATGACCTTTTTGTTCAAGGCTATGCTAGTAGTTCACAAACATTACGATTTGAAACTACTGCTCATTTTAGAGACCCATCAGCTTGGTATCATTTAGTTTTTGTAGCTGATACGACAAATGCAGTTCCTACTGAAAGAATTAGAATTTATGTAAATGGTGAAAGAGTAACTTCTTTTGCTTCTTCAACATATCCAACACAAAATTATGACACACATATAAATAGTTCTTCTTATGAAAATGCCATAGGCTGTCATGATACTGGTTCAGATAGAGTTTTTAGTGGCTATATGACAGATATTGTCATGCTTGATGGAACTGCAGCTGACCCATCTAGCTTTGGTGAATACAACTCATCTAATATTTGGATTCCAAAAGACCCAAGTGGACTAACATTTGGCACTAATGGTTTTTATCTTAAAGGTGCAGACTCGTCTGCTTTAGGAACAGACAGTTCAGGTAATGGTAATAATTTCACGACAAGTGGACTTGCTTCTGATGACTCAGTTGGTGATACACCAACAGACAATCATGGAGTTTTTAATGTTTTAGAAAAAGATTTACGATATTCTACAACAATTTCAAATGGTAATA
>CAACVF010000294.1_pt1 | contig 10831 bp, 9 predicted proteins | sample 2381781 | NCBI WGS metagenome assembly CAACVF01 (sample SAMEA5211967, study PRJEB30684) | marine metagenome | biome: Marine; feature: Epipelagic; material: Water | collected 2015-10-15 | depth 60 m | reverse complement strand
ATAATGCAGGATCACAATGGAGGTCAAAATTAATGGACAGAAATATGTTGTGGGGAAACTTTATGAAAGGTGTGGAAAAACAACAGATAGAATGGGACAAAGCATATTCTGATGGGCAGTTATGGGGAGCCCTTAGGTGGGTTGAAAGCATGGAAAGAGATGTTGGAAATATATTTGCTGATACCCCAAACTGGGTAAAAGGTTTATTTACTAATGACGCTGAATACGACTGGACAGATGCTATGTCAGATACCTGGCAATTTACTAAAGATTATGAATCAATATTAATGACTCCATCTATATTAAAACTAGGAAGCGAGTTTCAATTTGTAAACATAACATCAGATTCAGAAGAGGGAAGAACAACTCCAGATGGTATTCATAAGAATGATTTTGATAAAGACTTTAAAATTGTGTTGAGTGAAGATGGAGTAACTCCAATACAGGTTATGACATCAGATGACGTATTAGTCCCAATGAGCAGTCCTATTGCTCAACATCTTATTCAAAAATTTTCACAAGACCCTAGTAAATACAATGTAGAATTAGATGACAACAATTATGCTTGGTGGAACTCTTTAGGGCAAAGTGGAATGGGATTAGCTGCTGATATATTGTTAGCAGGAAGGGTTTCTGCACTTGGAAAAACTAAAAGGGCAAAAAATTGGTTATTTAAAGGAACCATGATGGGGTCATATAATGTTAAGCAATATGGTGAATTTAGACGTGCTTATTTAGATGATATTGGTGGGAATCTTGCAGAGGCTGATGATTATGCGAGAGCACAAACTATGATTGTTAGTCTTACTCAATTAATTAACCCAAATATAGGTTTTGGTAAAGGTTTCAGTACTTGGCTTGATCCAAAAAAATATACTACAGCCTGGAAAAACCTATCCTTAGTTAGTGGTCGTAGAGCACTTTTTAACTCTTTTAAATATAATACTAGCGTAATAGCAAGAAATGCTGGTACTGAGGGATTACAAGAAGTAGTAGAGTTAGAGGTCGCAAGATTAATTAATGCTGGTTACAATTACACTCAAGATGGTAGAGATTTTGATTTAACCAGAAATTGGAATGAGTACAAAGATTCTTTTACTATAGGGGCAGCATTAGGTGGTGCTAGTGGGACAACTGAAATGAGGTTTAAAGGGTTTAAAAGTAGATTACAACAAGAGGCTTTATTTTATGGTTATGAAAATCAAGATGTTTTCTTTAACTCTTTAGATAACCTAGTTGGAACTAAAAACTTTTACTGGGAAGGTAATACAATAGAGTTAACAAAAGAGAAGGCAGCTGAGATTAAAGATAAGTTTAAAAACCTATTCCAACAAACAGATAATTTAATAGCTACATCAGATAAAGACCTAAAAGATGGGCAGAAATTACATATTATGAATCTCCTTGAGCATAAACAACACTTAGAGGCGTTTCAAGGTCATAAAGATCCTAAAATTCAAAAACGAGTAAAAGACACTATATCTGATATAGATGGAAAATTAGAAAGGCTACTAAATGGAGAAAGTGTTGCAGATGTAATGGCTGAACCAAGTGAATTTGGAGACTTAGGAGTTAGTCCTGAGAACATGTCTCCAGCATCTAAAAATGTAATTAGACATAGAAATAATAAAAAAGAGTGGGGAACTGAGGAGCATAAAAACACTGTTAGGGGACTAAAGCTAGAGGTAGATAGATTAGAAAAAATAGAAAACAAAACAAAAGAAGAAAGTAGATTACTCTCTTTGCATAAAGAATTATTAAATGAAGTTCAACAAATAAAACCTACAATAAATGAAGAAACAGACCCAGACCTTGAAAAACACATCAAGGACACAATTAGAGAGGAATCAGGAAAATCTGCCCCTGGGATTGAGGGTAAGACTAAACGAGCTCCCAAAGACAGTGAAGTTAAGAGTATTAGAGAGGCTGATGGAACAACTTCCAAACAAATAACACCTATTAACGATAGGTCTAAAATAAAAGATGTAATAGGTAAAAATGTTACCTATAAAGGCAAGCAAGGAGTATTACAGAGAGACTCTGATGGTAACATAGTGGTTAAGACACCTAAAGGAGACTTTGTTGTAAGGAACAAAAAGGGGTCAGCAACTCAAAACCAAATATTAAAAACCCATGGAATAAAGGCTACAGGATCATCATTTACTATAAACCCTGAGGGCAAAATATCTGTTAACAATAACCCAAAACAAGATATTGTTGGTATGATTAAAAACGAAGATGGGGACCTAGAGTCTATGGTTGTAACAGATCCAAACCTAACAGATAGGCAATCAAAAATTGCTAAAAATAAATTTAAAAGATTAAAGAAGAAATTAGACAATGGAGAAATTACACAGTCTGAATTTAATAATGAAGTATCTAACATTAAGGGTGTCAATCTATTAAATGACCCTGATATACTTACAGATGTAGCTACAGAAAATTTAATAAACGAAATGTTATCCAAAAAAGATACATCTGTGATAGATATGGCTGAGGTTGATGCTATTATAGAGGAAGAGTCACAAATAGAGGCAGAAAAGGAGGCACAGGAAAACTACAGAAAAGAAGCTGAGAAAAAAGGTAAAGAGATAGAGAAAAAACAAACTAATAAAAAGGGAGATAGATATAAGAACAATAAAGAAGATAGAAAAGATTTAAAGAAAAGAGCAGCTACTCATAAAGCTGCAGGTGGTGCAGCGAATAAAAGAAAGGCAACTGTTCTTAAAATGATTGACAAGATTCTTGGGCCATTAGGTCTAGATGTAATTGTACATAATGATAGTGACAGCATGTACAATGATTTAAGAAAGTCTGGTATGACTAGACAAGAGGCTTATGCTAAAATGAATAGTAAAGGCTTTATATTAATGGGTAATGGAGAGATACATATTAATCTAGATAAGGCATCTGGTAACACTGTTTTTCATGAGGCAGCTCACCCATTTGTACAAATAATAAAGAGGGCAATGCAGGCAGAAAAGGGAAAGGGTCCTATAACTAGATTGTGGAATGATATATCTAAAACATTAGAAACTCAAAAAAGGCCAAATAGAGACACTACCTATATGGATTTTGGTGTAATGTCTGTAAGAAACGAGGATGGAAGTTATAATACAGATGACGCTGTTGAGGAGGCCTTAGCTGAGTATTTAGGTGATGCTGGTCTTGACCAATTTAAAAACGATCAAACAGCACTGAATAAAGCAAAAGAGTTTGCTAAAAAAATATTAGAGTTCTTTGGAGTTAATGTTAATAAAAATCCATTAAAGATTTCTATAGAGGACATGAGTAATATAGAGGATGTTAAAAACAGATTCCAATCTACCATACCTAAAGGAAAGGAAATAAATATAGATGAAGATTACAGAAGTGAAGACGTTGATGGAAAACCTGCTTTTCAAATAGATGAATCAAACCATTCAAATGCTTTAGACGCAGTCAAGCACTCCACCATTAATAGGGGTACCCCAAAACAATGGATGGATAATTTAAAAATGGTTGGTGATGAAAATATAGTTGAGGACTTAAAGTTCTTAGGAATGAATAATTTCCTAGAATCAGCAGAGAGACTATACGCTGATGACTTAATACCAAAAGAGGCCTTAGAAGATTATATTACCTTAAATAAAACAAAGGTTGAAGAAATAAGCGATAGTGAAATAAAAATATCTAATCCTTTATATGACCTGGGTAATGTAAGGTATACTAAAAAAATAGATGAGGATGGTAATAGTATAATGTTAGTAGAAGATGTTATAGCACCTGATAATGAGATGTCACCTAACATAGAACCAATAGTTAGAAGACTTGTAAGGTACTCATCTGATTTAGGTTTTGATGGATTAGCGTTTAAGCCAGGTCAAAATTTTGATGGACCAAAACAAACATTTTTTAATGAAACAATACCTGATGTAATTAGAGATGTTACATCAAGTATAGATAAGTCTGCAGGGCCAACAGTTACAAATATAAATGGAGAGGCTCACAATTCTATAGATATAACCAATAAAGTAAAAGCTGCAAGTACTAGAATTAATCTACCATCTTTTCAAGTTGACGAAGGAATAGACCCTGACATGGAGTATGTGCACCAAATGTACAATGGTAAAGTTAGTTTTGCTACAGACTTTATTCAAAAATGGCTTACGCCATCAGGACCAGGTGGATTTGATGCTTACAACAGACAAAGAGAAATGTTAGGTAGAAGAAAAGCAAAAATAGAGGCTGTAAAAGCTGCACAAGAAAAGTTACAAAAAGCAATAGACAATAATGATACTTTTACATTAGAGCAAGTAAATGATGCACTAACTGATCCAGCTACACTAATTGCTTCTCTTAAAAATGAAATCTCTATACTACAGTCACAAATAGATAATTTATCTAAAGGTATGACTGATGAACAGGTTAGCTCTTTTACCCCTTTGAGAACAAGGCAAAGTAAGATAAATGAAATAAACTCTAGGATAAAGGAATTAAGAGATAACCACAGAGGAAAAACTAAAGTAAAAAACTTAGAGTCTGACCCAGAGTTAGCAGACGCTGTTAGAAACGCAAGAGAAATGATTGATGCCCTAAGTCAAAGTTTAATAAATCAAGGTGTTGTTCAAGGGGAGCTGGCAGGAACTGTACTGGCAAATAAGAGTATATATCTTATGAAGCAATACAGGGCTCATCATGATATGGATTATGTTAAAAAACAAATGAACGCCATTGAAATGGCTAAAGAAGCAGGCGAGGGAGAGTTTTATAATTCTGCGACAACCATTGGTAGGGTAACAACATTTGTTAGAAATCAATTACAAGAAAAGTATAACAGGGAACTAGAGCAATATAATAATGGACAAATAGATACAAAACCAAAAAAAGTTACAATGAATATGGTTCAACAAGAGGTTTTAGAAGTATTTAGGTCTGGTAATAATAGTACAGTTTATAATAGGGCAGTTCATATAAATAAACCAAGTAATAAAATATTCAAGAAAAGAAAGGATATGCCAGAGGAGATTGTTGAGTTTCTAGGAGAAATAGAGAATCCATCATGGAATTTTGCACACACTGCTGAGCAAATGATAAATAGCATTGAGTTAACTACATATAGAAATGATATTGTAAAAACATTAATGGCTGCAGGAAATGGTAAGTTTATAATAGAGGGGATACCTACAACTCCAGATTTACAAAAAAAATTAACTGAAACAATAGAGGTAGATGGAAAAACATACTCTGTAACCAAAGATATACACGCACAAATTGAGGGAGCACAAAGAAATACTAATGCAGCCCTTAAATTCTATATGAAGTTTCTTGGTTACACTAAATTAGGTCTTACTGTATATAATCCAGTAACACATGTTAGAAACTTTACAGCCAATGTTGGTTTTGCTGTAATGAATGGCCACATTAATTTCTCTACATTAAAAAACACAACAGATGCCTGGAGTATTGCTACTAATATATTCAGAAAATCTAGCAATGCTAAACAAAGTGCCTTGTGGGAGAGTATGATAGAAGAGGGACTGATAGATGAGACTGTTGGGCTAGAAGAAATAAAAGACTTATTAAGATCAGATGGAAGTGAAAGAAGTTTCTTTGAATCAATAAATAAAACTGCAAACAAAAGTGTGCTTGGAAAAATACAAAGGGGTGTTGAGGGTGCATATAGATTTGAGGATGTAGTATGGAAGGTTACTGGTTTCTTACAAGAAATGCAGACAGCAGAAAAAGCAGGCATGAGCAGGCAAGAGGCAATAAAAAGAGCAGGATACGTTATAAGAAATACTTACCCAAACTATTCAGCAGTTCCACTTTTAGCTAAAAAACTTAGAGTAAATCCACTTGTTGGTTCGTTTGTTTCCTTCCCTGCTGAAGTGATAAGAACAAGTATAATGACTGTAAAGATAGCTAAAGGAGAGTTAGCATCTGGTAACCCAGTTCTTGTAAAAAGAGGGGCAGCTAGAATGACAGGAACAATAATTAATTTAATTGCTATGCCAACTCTTACTAAGTTAGCTGTCTCTGGTATAATGTCCCTAATGGGATTTGATGATGAAGAAAACTATTCTTTAGATAAACAAATAGCTGAGTCTTTAAAATTTATTGGAGCACCATGGAATGAGTTTGGAACCATAATACCAATATCAAATCCTGAAGGTGGAGTATGGTATTCATGGAATATACATGATAACTTGTCTCATGGGTTTTTATACGATATAGCTAACTCAATATTTGATCCACCTAAAGATGACCCAACAAAAGACAGAAACTTTATTATGAGCCTACTTGGTGGTAGCCCAGTTCTATCAGCTCTTTTTGATCCATTCCTTGGAACTGATGTTTTAGCAGGAGCAGTAGAAGAGGCACTTACTGGAGTAGACTCTAATGGTCAAAGAATATTTCCAGAAAACACTAGTACCATTAATAAGGTTTATTCTATGTTTGGGCATATAATTAATGAGGTAAGACCTGGTGTTGTCAAAACAATAGGAAGATTTTTTGATCCTGATGCTAGTTTGAAACATGAGATAATAGGTACGTTTGCTGGTATTAGATTTGGTAAAACTGATGTGGGTCAAGCTGCTTATTATAGAACTAAAGATGTTATTAATAATATAAAAGGACTAGACCCATCTTATGAAAATGACCCTGAGTTAATAAAAGAGGAGCTTATGAGAAACTTAAAGTATTTAGAGAAGATGTATCACCATGCAAAATTATTAGGAATAGAGAAACAAATGATTAAAATGTTTGATAGGCCAGGATTATATACAACCCCTGTTGAAGATGATCCTAATACCCCTGTGGATGAAACAATGTTAGAATTTGAGGCTAGCAGAAAAACAATGGAGAACGCTAAGTTGTCTCAAGCAATTATAAATATATTAGAAAGAAGGGATAAATCAATTCCTATAGAACAATTAGATTGGGATATTTGGATTGAGGGCACTTTATCTGAAAGGCAATTACAAGAATATAATGAATTATTAGAAAAATGAAATTAGAAGTTTTAAGAATATCCAGCGAAAAAGATAGTACATCTGGAATACTATTTGATACAACAAATGATAAAAAGTTTTTATGTTATACACTAGAAGATGAAAAAAGAGACGAAAAAGTTATGGGTGAGACTCGCATCCCAGAAGGTACCTACGAGATCAAGTTACGAACAGTGGGTGGTTTCCACCAAAAATACACTAAGAGATTTGGCAGTATGCACAGGGGTATGCTCCATATTACTAGCGTTCCTGGGTTTGATTATATTCTCATTCATTGTGGAAATACTGATGAACACACTGCAGGGTGCTTACTCGTTGGTGACAGCCAAGAGAACAACCAGCTAATAAAGAATGGCTTTATAGGTAAATCAACCCAAGCGTACAAGCGTATATACGAAATGATAGTAAAAAACCTGATTATTAACAAGAAAGTGTTAATAACTTACAGGGATATTGCATAAGTATAACAATTTTTCACTATATTTAATTGTGTGTTTTCAAAAACAATCATAATTGAAGTTTTTAACTGGTAAATTGGGGGCAAGGATTGTCCCCAGTTTTCTTTACAAATCATGAGAGATTACAAAAAAGAATATAAAAAGTTTCAAAGCTCAGATAAATCTAAGAAAGATCGAGCAGCTAGAAATAGGTCCAGAAGAAAACTAGAGAAAGCAGGCAGAGTGTCAAAAGGAGATGGGATGGATGTTCACCACCCAAATGGTCCAAGAAAAAAATTTGTAAAAGTAGTAAGGAAATCTACCAATAGAGGTATGGAAAACGAAGGTGGAAGGAAGAAGATTCCTAAGAAACCCAGATGAGCCTAACTAACGCCAAGAAGAAAAAGAAAAAACAGTTAGGAATGGATCCTGGAACTGCATCTCATAGGTTAAAAAAATCAGTATTATTTGACTTCGCAAAAAAACTAGACTTAAATTGGTGTTACCAATGTGGTGCAGAGATTAATAATATAGATTTATTTACTCTAGAGCATAAAATTCCATGGCTAGATTCTGAAGATCCTGTTGATTTATTTTTTAACTTAGATAATATAGCGTTCTCACACTCCAAATGTAACTACGCAGCTTCAAGGGGTAGACCAGGTAAACCTTGTCCATCCCTGACAGCCTATAGAAATGGATGTAGATGTGATGGGTGTAAGAAAAAGAAAGCTGATTACAATAAAGAAAAAAGGAAATTTAAAGAAAAGTCAAATGAAAAAAAGTTGTAAGGGACTCCCTGGATGTAGAGAGAATAGTCCTAGTATTCTGACTAAGGCAAAAAATCTAGTTAAGGACACAGCAAAACATATAGTCAATGGAGCAGAAAACCTAAACGACAAAGAGTATCTTGTTAGAATAAACACATGCAAGGCCTGTGATTTATTTAACAAAGAAAAAAGTGTTTGTGAATCCTGTGGTTGCTATATGATAGTTAAGGCTAGGTGGAGAACATCAACTTGTCCAAAAAATAAATGGACCTTATGAGGCTATAAAAACTCCTTTAGTTAGGTCAACATATCCTTCTCCATGCTTTTCTTTTAATTTGTCTGCTATCTTTCTTTCTTTTGTCATATTACCCTTGTACTTAGAGGTCATGTCTGACTCTGTTTTATCTATCTCTTTTATTCTATTTTCTAGACTAATCTTTTCTAACCTTAGTTTACCAAAGTTAAAGGCCATTGTGTTTACCTCTCCTCTAATTTTAGATACCTCTTTAATTATATTGTCTTCAATTTTAATTTCTTTTGTCATTTTATTTATTTTTATTATTGTTATTTTTAATCTTCTCGAGGCCACGAGACCCAAAATATGCACCAATCGTAGTTATCAGACAAATTTCAAGTAAACTTTTCCATTTATCATCAACATGAAAGTCTATTGTGCCTGAGTCAATGAACACAAGAAGTATTGTTGCAATTAATAAAGTTAACAGGACTATAGGTCTTATACTCCTTGTGAGCCAGTTACCATGTTGTAAGTCAGCCTGCCACCTTGCAGTAATGTTTTTTTCCATTTCAACCTCATGTGCCTGAACGATTTCTTTTAACTTTCTTTTAGCCTCCATCTTCTCCTCTTTAGAGGTAGTTAAGTTGTCTAAGACACCACCAACTGATTCAACCAGTTTACCTGCACCACCACCAAATATTTTATCTAATACTCCCATTTTTTTCTTTAATCATTTTAATAGTTTGTAAAACCTGTTTTTTACTACCAGGCATGTAAAGTTCGTAATTTAGGTTGTTTTTAACAAGATATTGTTTAAAAAGTTTCCATTTTAAATTAAACACATCAGACTTTAAACCCTTCACCTCTATAATCCAACCATCTTTTAAGTTAGTAAAATCAGGTATATATGTGACTGAACGAATAGACTTAAAGGCTTGGTCATAAATTAACTTACCTTTTTTCTTCCTTTTTTCTATAGAAACTCCTTCGTAGGTAAACTTATCCATTAGTAAAAACTTTTCTTTTTCGTAATTAAATTTTATACCTGCCCTCCTGAGTTCAATAGAAGTAAAAGCCTCTAGCCTTGATCTGTAGTTAATACCATCAACACTAGTGGCCTTTACATTCTTTATCCTACCTCTCTTTTTCATTATGACCTACTTTACTTTTTTTATATTTTTAAATTCAGTTGATCTTTCGTAATAACCAGTTGAACTATTAAAATTATAAAACCAAACTAGGTGACCATCTTTATACTCCATTCTTTCATCAGGGTATACAGAATAAACTTCCCACCCATCCATGTTTTTTACATACATAGCTGGAAACATTTCTCCAATATCACCCTCTTCTATATATAATCTAAATCCATGGTCATTAAATTCTATAAAGAAAGGCTCTTCATCCATGAGTTCTCCATCATTCTCATAACCTTGGTCATCCCATTTGAATACCCAAGTTTCATTAGATGTATATACTCCTGACTTGATCTGTGCAAAGCCTTGAAGCGACAAGGCTAATAGCATTAAAAAAATTGTGTTTTTCATATTAAATTAAATTTAGTTAAACATAATCTAGTAGATTCCTCTACTATTGTACACCCAGTAGGACTTGAACCTACAACCTTCTGCTTAGAAGGCAGATGCTCTATCCAGTTGAGCTATGGGTGTATTCAGTGGACATCATTACTCATTCCTGCTTTGTTTCTCCAAATGATGTCTGTTATTATTATCTCTACTTTTGTAGAGGATTTTACCTCTTTACCTATACAGCCTTTTAGGTAACCATTGCTATCTAATTCTTCTACAGTGTCTCCAACACTACAAGTGGTGAATGTTCCTTTTTTAAATTCTTTTGTTGGCGTTTCAACTCCCTTTACCATCCTTATGTTTCTCCATTTATAACCAACCTCTAAGTGCCATATCTGTTTTTTCATTTCTTTTTTATTTTACCTATATAACATAAGTCTATTGTCTTAACTTTAGTTATTAAATCTTCAGCACCTGGCCTTGATCCTAACTCGTATACACCCCATCCCACCTTTTTGTCTATACATTTTTTGTGTATAAAGTCTTGTAAATCTTCTTTTTTAACCTCTATCCAATAATCTTTTGTCTCAAAAGCAAATCCATCTGCATCACCATATAACCACCCCTTTTTACCCTGTACATTTCTAAACTCTACAAAATGTATATTCTCATCACTTTTCTTTATGGCTTTTACATCTATTTTTTTACCACCTATTTTTACATCCCAGTGCTCTTGTATGTCTTCTTTTTCTGTTGGCCACTCTACAATATTCTCATTGTAAATACTTGCGTATTCTTTTTCTGCCTTTTTACCCCTAGCCATATCAATGGCTTTTTTCTCTTTAGTTTTGTATTTCATGGA
>CAACVF010000108.1_pt2 | contig 10871 bp, 6 predicted proteins | sample 2381781 | NCBI WGS metagenome assembly CAACVF01 (sample SAMEA5211967, study PRJEB30684) | marine metagenome | biome: Marine; feature: Epipelagic; material: Water | collected 2015-10-15 | depth 60 m | reverse complement strand
TCCTGTTGGCATATGTTAATCATATGTATCTTTCCTTGAATATACTTATATTCTTCAAAGTTTTCAACCCCTTGTGTCAAATGATCAAACAATTGTTCTTTCACAGCTTTTAGTTCTTTTTGATAATTATGTATTACGAAGAGACTCATGTGTATGTATTGACACCAGGTATAAGTTTTTCAAATTGTTTATTCTCCCCGTTCTTTGCAGAATACCAGGTTTGTTCAAAACCTTTATTAGCTCCGTAAGCTTCAACTTGTATTGCACCGAAGCCATCTTGAACTGCTTGTGATACAGAAGCAAGTGAGTAGTCATCACCAAACATAACACCATTAGGTTTAAGTTTGGGCCACCAATTAATTATATCTTCTTTAACAGCATCATATTCATGTGCACCATCAACTAAAACATAATCGACTGTTGCTTCTTGAAACTTTTCTAAAATACCGATGTCATCAGATCTGCCTTGGCATAATCTGACCATATCTCTTCCAATAAAGAATTTTAAATTTTCTCTAAATATAGAAGAAAAGTCTTTGGGTAATTTTATATTTGCATGTTCAGAAGAACCTTCAAAAGTATCAACACAATAAATTTTTACATCTTCTTTACCTGCGTTCATTAATGATGTTCCTAAGTAATGTGTTGATCTACCAAGAAAAGATCCAATTTCTACAATAATACCATCTTCTGGTATTGCATCTACAATGATGTCATATGTCTCGGAGTAATTGAACCACCCAGGTATCTTAAAGTAGGCGTGTTTCATAGTTAAGTTCCTTATTTGTTTGTCTTAACTATTTGTATCTTTTTATAATTTATTTGCAAGCCTTGTGGAATTGGTCCCTTCTTCGGAGGGACTGTCTTTGTTAGCTTCTTTTTTTTCATGTTCACATATCGCACATTCACACATACAAGTTGAACCACAGTGGCAAATGCAATCGCATTTTACACACTTTGTTGTCACTAATATTTTAAACTTATGTGCCCAACAGCTCCTGCAGAGGCAGTACCGTTTTCAGCCCAAAGTTTTAAAGTTACAGTTGTTTTATCAAAGTTAGTTTTTAGTGTAAACTTTTCTGATTGTCCTGTCGCTACTCCTGATTTGTTATGATCAGAACCCGCAGAAGTTTTTACTTCCATTTGCCAAGTTGTTCCATCTGGATCAGTAATTGTTCCTGTAACGTCTACATCCCATCCACCTGTAGTGAAGTCTTTTTCAATTTTTACATATCCACTATCATCTAAAGTGAATTTTATAGTTGATGTGCTACCTAAAAGATTATCAGGTAGTTCGTTTTCTAGTATTGTCATTATTTACCTTTCTTAGTAATGAGGCCCATAGCCCCTTTTGCACCTTTTATACCAAAGCTCGCACTGCAGGCGATGTATAAAAGATGTTTATAATAATCAGGAAGTGAGTGTAGGCTCGCTGAGCAGGCGATGTATAATAAATGCTTATAGTAATCAGGAAGTGAGTGTAGTGCCTCAAAACCTGCTTTAATATGTGGAGTCCATCCAGGAATAAATACTGCCACCGCTGGAACCAACAGGCATATTAAAATTAGCTCGTCTTTCCAAGAACCCTTCATTTGATCGACCGCACTGGCCTCCCACCCAATCGTTCCTGCAATTTGAGCCTCCTTAAGGCTCTTTTGTGCCTTAATTTCAGTTAAAGCAAGGTCTGCTTTAGCTTTTTTAGTCTCAACAAAGCCTTTTACCGCATTACCGACTAAACTTGATAGTGGACCTACTAATAAATTAAACATTTCCACCTCCTTGTGGTGTATTTGTCTTTTGTAAAGTTACATCAGCACGTAAATTAGCTAAATCGTAGTCTTTTTTCAATTTTTGCGCATCAAATTGTTGTTTATAATCAAATTGACCTTCCTTAAGCGCTTGATTTTCACCATCTTTTTGTGCTCTTAGCTCTAATTCTTCTTTTCTAAGGGCTAATTCTTGTTGTTTAAGTAAAACTAAAGGATCCATGGATTGATCTTGCATTGCTTCTGCTTCTTCGGTCACCATTGCTTCAGTTATTTTAATTATTTCTTCATTAATCGCAGATTCTTTTTTCATTTCTAGTTCTTGTATCATTTCTGGTGGTATTTGTTCTCCAAATTCTTGTTGTAATTTTTGTACTTCCTCTTGCAAGGCTTTATTGACAAGGGTAACCGCTAGCATAGATACGTGTTGGTTGATATGAGAAATTAAGGTCACTACGACCATTGGATTTGTTTTAATCATGGCGGAACTCATAAATAATCTGTGAGCTTTTATGTGTTGTTCGTGACTTTGTTGTGGAAAAGCCATAGGTGGTTTGCCCATTAAAACTAAACTGTTTTCCATAGCGGGATCAGTAGGTTGGGGCTCCTCAGGTGGTTTAGGGACAGGCAGAATTTGTTCTATGTCTTTTACACCAAGAGCTATGTACATTCTTCTGTACGCCTCGTACACATTATGCATCTCTGGATTAGATTGTGCTATTTGTAATTGTTGTTGAGCTAGTGTCACACGTTGTGACATTGAGAAAATGTTTGGATCTGATACAGGAAGGATATCTATTTGATCATCAAAATCTGCTTGTTTAATTTCTCTAGGACCGCCAGAAACATTAAATGGATATATAGGAGGAAGAGCAACTTTAAATATCTTTGCGAGTAAATTAAATTCTTTCTTTTGGGCATAGTGTAATCTCTTGTGAACAGCAGACATAACTTTTGTTCCACGCTCCATAAGAGCCATTGTTGTGCCAACAGGTGTTTGCGAACTACCTATCTCAGATAATTGCATATCAGCAACAGTTGCAAACTGTTTCGCGGCATCAACACAGAAACCGAGAAGTTGCATTAACACACCATCGGGTCCTTTGTAAGGTAGAGGCATTAATGCCTCACGTATAATACCGTTAGGTGCGTCTACATCTCTGAACTCACCTGGTTGTAAAGGCTGATCATCATCGCGTATTCTTAATCCTCTTGATTTAAAACCAGCGGGTAAGTTAGAAAGTGTTCCTGCATCTAGTAACTGTCTCAATGCTGATGTGGCAGTTCTTGTTAAGCCACCGATCATGTGAATTAATCCAAAGCCATAAAACCCTAAACCTGGCAAAAACTTGTAATGTACAAAATAATGATTTTTCTTTTTTAGAACATCATTCTCATCATAATTCCTATATATAGAAAGCACCTTGTTTGATGTTCTTTCAATAGTTACTACGTAAGGTAATTTAATTCCACTTGGCTCATTTGTTTTAACATTGACATCTTCAAAACCTTCTAAATCTAAATCTACATGAATTTCATACAATTCAGTAATATCATCTAGGTATGAGTCTGATGGACTAACTCCATCTATTTGATTCATTTTTTCTTGTACTTGAGAAGAACTACTTTCGTTTGGTGAAGTTTCTACATCACGATAAAATCCCGATACTTGTTTTTTTCTTACATCATTTAAGTTCATTTTTAGAACATGTGTTATTCGATCACACGTATCTAAATCAGAGGCATCGTAAGGTACAATAATATCTTCGGAAGGTACAAACTTTGAGGTTGCTCTATTTAATACTTCATCAAAATAAATCTTTTTAAAAGCACTACCTGATAAAGGAAGTTGAAATAACATCTGGTCCATCTCAGGATTGTAGTCTTCCATGACATGAGTGATCTCATAGTTCATGTAATCTTTAACTCGCTCAGCTGCTAATTGTAATTCACTTGAGTTTGCTCCAACGACCTGTGTTCTTACAGGACCATCACTAGGAAGTAATTCAACGTAAGCCATTGCTTGAAATTGTGTTACAGCTTGTGCTAGTACAGGATGATGTACGCTAGCAGCACCACGAAAGGGTCTTGTGCGTTCTTCATACTTAAAACCTAAAAGATCTAATCCTTTTGTGTAGGCTTGTTCCCAATCGTCTCTTGACGATTTATCAGATTCAACTTTCTCTGCAAGATCACTTGCTAGTTCTTGCATATAATCTTCAGGAAGTATTTCAGCTAGGTTGGCCATAAAGCCATTTGCCTCGCTTACTTGATCTTCTGGGTTTACAACTGCTGAACCATCATCGTCAAGCATAACGTCAACTTCAGGTTGATTTGTTTCTAAATTTACTATTGTTCCAACTTTTTCAACATCCAAGTCACCTCTGTCATCTGTCACAGCATCTTCACGTTGTGGATTAGGTACATTGGAATTAAACTTTTCTACCATTAATAATCTCCATAGATATCAGTTATTGAAACTAACCCATCTGATTTGATTTTACCACCATCTTTTTTACGGAATAGGAACATAGGGCCTTTCTTTGTTGTTTCTTCAGGCAGTGTTAAAACATACATTTTTGTTACGGAAGGGTTAAATTCTTCAATTACAACAAGTGGATCAACACCTTCCTTAGCTGGTACTAAATCAAAAGTATCTTCCACGTCAATGTTAAAATTCAATCCTGTTTCTTTATCTACAGGAGCTTTCTTTATTTTTATAGCATAGTCCATTGATTGACCTGGCGCTATTTCTTTTCTAATTATTATTTCGCCAAAATCATAATTTTGTGCAAGTTTTAATATATCATAATTGTAATCACTTGTGTCTTCTGGACCTCTATTAGGAAAAGTTGTATTAGGATCTAATTCTCGTAAATTTTCATATTTACCATCTACTCCTTTTTCTAAAACACGAAAGCCTTGTTGACCTTTATTAGGATCTACAATCTCTTCTATTTGCAAGTTAGCTTTATTGCCGGTGTATTTCTTTGCAATGTTTTTTAATTCTTGTACTGAAATCTTATCATAAATAGTTTGAAATTTTTCTCCCGCAGATCCGTCAGCATCTTTACTCCAACGTTTGTTTACTACGTCAGACGGCATGATTGCAACTTTGTTTATACCTCTGCTCTGTGCATCTTGTATGGTTGCTTTTAACATGAGGTCTATCCAATCAGGTCCTTTACTAAAAGGAATTTGTCCATAACTTTCTACGGGTCTATCGGCAGGAACGTTTGAATTTCTTCCTATTTCAGCAAGATCCTCTGATCTATATACATCGCTAACAAAGGTATCTTGTAAATTATCATCAAAGTTTTTTTGTCTGTTTAAATCAAAAAGATCATTAAATATACTCAAGCCTTTGTCTTGTAATTCTTTTATTTGATTAACATATTGAGGATTACGAACCACTCCTACATTTTCCATGGTCAGTTTATTAATTTGATTTTGTATATCATTCAGTTGTCTAACTAAATCAGGAGCTAGCGTTTCTAAGAATTCAGGATTAGGAGGTCTTGTTAAATCTGTGTTTTCTAAAAATCTTAATTTTTCTTCAGGGTATTGTGCGTTAAGTCTATCTAATTGTTGTTTAGAATAAGGATCATCAGGAAACCTTTCCATACTCTCCGTAAGTCTTCGTTTTTTATTTCTAACAGCATTTACTGTTGCGTTAAGTCTTTCTTGTTCTTTACGTAAGTTTGTTATTAAATCCGTTTGAAGTTCTTGAATAACAGCAACATCATTACCTGTTGTATTTTTGTAATTAGCTACTCGAGTAAAAGCAATAACGTTTGGATCATCAGCAAAGTGTCCTGTATTAAAGAAAGGAGTTTGTTGACCTGGTATTTCTTTTACATTAATTACGATATTTCTGTAATCAGTCCCTCCCTTATCAATTTCTGCGTTACCCATATTTTTATGTTGTGCCGTACCTGTGTAATTTTTATAGTCACCTGATATAGGGAGAGTATCCTGCACAGGAACCTCCGTCTTGACTTTAATTTCTAAATTAGCAATAGGAGATTTTTCATAAACCTTTAGAAGATCTTCCTTAGAAACTTTAGCTCCCGGTAAAAACTTTTCAGCATCTTCAAGATATCCTAGAATACCTGAGTCTTTTAACTCTGCATCAGAAAAGCCTTTGGTACCTCCAAAAAGATTTCTCCAACCTTGCGGTGTATCCATACTAGGAATATTACGATCTGAGATAGTATTAATAAAATGAGATTGAAAAGGAAAATCATCCATATCAATTTTAGTAGCAGCGGGCAATGTACCTGTAGGTGCGTCTGTTGCAACTGAGCCGACAACTTTGTTTGGTGTTGATACAGCAGGTGATTGCCTAAACACTTTAAATAAATTAAACGGATTAAAAGCCATCAGGTTTTCATCTTGTACAGCTTGTTTAAAGAAGTCATCATCTGTAGCTGGGTCGGACGCGAACTGTTGTTCATTTATATTTTCCAACGGATTACCGCCTATGGCCATCTTGACGGGACCACCTTTTTTAAAATCCAAAGGAGCACCCTTCTTGATATACGGAGCACTACCTGTAATTAACATTTCATCTTCCATTTTAGCTCCTAGAGGTTTTCCTGTTGATATTCTAAAAGATTTAGGGTCGGCAATATATTGAAACATTTTCTCACTAAATAAACTTTTCATTTCTTCAAGAGTCATTTCTTCATCTCTTCCTAAAAAAATAGTTTTTTGATTATTGTCTTTGCCTATGTAAACATCTCCCAAAGCATCTTGTAATTTTTTTAATGTTTCGTCTGACATCGTACGATCAGTAAATCGTAAGTAAGTTCTCATGTTGTTATTAACCATATATGAATTAGCGTTTCTTAATCTTGTAAGATTTTTTTCTATATCTCTTCCTTGATTAATATTTCGCACCGCATCTTTAATTACATTTTCAATTCTAGGTTGTACAGCAACATTGTGTGCACCAAAATTAATAGTCAACAAGTCTGGTTCTGCCCCCATACCTTTGAAACCCTCTAGTTTTTTAAAATCTTTTAAAGGAGTTATGTGTGCAAGTTGTGCAGTAAATTGAGATTTATATTTTTTATACATCTCCTCCCAATTATTATCAGGCACATGTGCTTTTGAACCTTTTGGAAAAACTCTATTATACTCCGATATAAATTGATTTCTAAAACCTTCATTATCTCTTAAACTATCATAAAATTTTTGACTAACATCTCTACTAAGAGCATTTGCATCTGCAGATTTTTTTAAAAGTTTATCATAACCATTTTTTTGAGTTAAAATTGAAGCTTGAGCATTATAAAAATTTTGTTTCTTTATTTTATTTGTTTCAAGATTCCAATCAGGATTAGGTATTCTTATCCCTGCCTCATTAGTTATGGTTTTTGGTTCAATACCAAAACCTTTCATAACAGATACAAACTCATTATTGTCTTTAAAGAAATCACTTCTAAAAAAATCTTGAGTCATTGTAGTATCCGCTCTTATCTTATCTGGTTTATTCATACCATAAGATTGTGGAAAATAATCTGAAAACAAAGATTTTTGTGTTTGTTTTTGTGAGACGTAACCTTTTTGATTTCTCATATATTGGCTAAAAGTTTTTATAGACATAAGCGGTCTATTAGTTTGTGGATCGCTATCACCAAATCCAAATTTTTTGTAAAGAGTGTTTATAGTTTCTTCCTTATTAGTTGCTATAAATTCTTCTAGCTGTGTTAATTTTTGATTTAATGTTCTATTGGATGTTCGTAGCACATCAGTAAGACCAGCGTTGCCTTGAGAAACTACAGCTCCAACTGCTCCAAAATTTTTATTATATTGAGGATTTGCTAGTATGAAATTTTTTAATGTTGTTGAGCTAATATTATATTTATCAGTTAATTCTTTTTTATTTTTAAAAATTAAATTAGGATTTTCTTCAAACAAATTTTTAAGAAGTTCGGTTTGACCCTCTGGTTTATCTGACCTAAACAATTTAAGTAAAGGACTATTTTTGTCTAATTCATATTTGTAATTTGCTACTACCTGTCTTTTTACTCCTACGGCATCTGCTATTTGTTGTTGTGTTAAAGGTTCTTTTTGTTTATTTAAAAATTCATTTATTTTTTGTGTACCACCTCCTTCTATTACAACACGCTCTTCAGGAATATTTTTAGGATCTTTTTTTCTAATCATTTGTGTAATAGGATCATTAGCAAATGTATACTTAAAATCTTGGACTGCGGAAGGTTTCAGATCTAATGCTTTAGCAATTTGTTCTACTGTTTGTGGTTCATCTAATGTTTCTAAATAATTTCTAGTTTTAGCACGCTTAGAACCATAACCAGTAGGTGTTGCGGATCCCGTGCCGTCCTCCGTAAGAGGTTTAAAGTTTACTCCTTTTTGTTCTCCAAAGAAAAACGTTGCTGCTTTTTGTGTGTCTTCTGGAAATAATTTGGAGGTGTCTTCTACAATTTTTTGTATAGGTACATTATTTTTTTTTGCATTGGTAACAAAATTTATAAAAGGCTGTCTAAAACCTTTTGTAGCAAGTGCAGATAGTCCAGCTAAATCTAACATATCTAAACCCACTAATAAGGGATCTGTAAACATTTTCTCATCAGAAGATAGTTCTGAGTATAGAGCTTCACCTTTAGCAAGTTTGTTAAAAACTTTCATCTGTGGGACAACTACAAAGTTTTGTAGTTCTCTAAGTATATTAGTATTTCCTGTATATCCTTGTTCTTTCAAAAAATCCATGTAAGCGGGAGCACTTTCTTTTATCATTCTACCTTCTTCTAAGGACCCTGGTTTTGGTTTTTCTTCAAATTGTATTTGTTGATCTTGTAATATTGCTTTGTCTAATTGCTTCGCCTCATTGTATTTGTCCGTTCCCATACCCAAAAAATTATAAATGGGAGACACTACCTTACTTAAACTTTGTGCGGATTTGTCTAAATACTCATCTTGAAGATTATCAAAATTTGGAAATTGTTCTCTTAACTTTTCTATAACCGGACCACCTTTTTTAGTCAAAGCTTCTTGTGGTCTTAGTCCTCCAGGAGCATTTGGTTGCCTATAGGTTTCACCACCCGTTTGCATATAAGCAGGGTCTGAATCTATTACATCATCAAAAGGATTGTAGGCCATTAATAATACTCCGGTTCTGTTCCGTGGTCCGTGGGCTCGTCTTCGTAGTCATCATGTAGAGCTACAAAGTTTCCCTTACGAAACCTCAATAATGCTTGGCTCATAGAGTCTACAAGGTCGTCATGTTCCGCATGAGGGAACATAGCACATTCTTCTATCATCTCTTCTGCCCAGCGTTTCTTTGGTGCCCATACTGCGCCGCTCTCGAAAACGGGAGCAACAGCGTGCACACGTGATAACTTATCATTACCTCTACTAGGTGTAAAGTTGATAACAGGGATACCGACCTGTCGTAATTCTTGTATGAGCGGTAGGCCCGAGGCTTTTGCTTCGATGATCACGGACTCCGGTTCCCAGTATTTATACTGTTCGAGGGCCACTCTTTTTAGTTCAGGGAACTCGAAACGTTCCTTGATACAATCTAATAATATTATATTGGGGGTCACTTCGTCAGGATAGAACACACCCCACGTTGATATAGCACTATAGTCACTAGACTCTTTCTTTGTAAAAGCAGTATCATAAGATTGAATAATGTGTTGCAACATAGGCTTCTCTTCTTTTTCCCAGACATTCCACCACTCTCTTTTGATAATAGCCCCTTCTTCACCTGTGGGGTTCTGTTGCCATTGGGCTTGCCACTTCTGTTCCGATAAGGATGCTTTAACAGACTCTAGTTCGGATAGCTTCCAATACTCTGGCCAGACAGGTTTTTCGTTAGGCATGATCGCAGGAAATTCTATCACGTCCCACTGGTCTGCTTTGACCTCACCCATGGCACGCACGAGATTACCCGTTAAATCTTTTTCACTCCACCTTGTCATCACGCAAACGATACTCCCTCCTGGTTGTAAACGCTGACGAGGACCTGAGGTGTACCACTCCCACGCATTGTCCATGGCAGTTTGACTAAGAGCATCTTGTTCACTATGGGGATCATCAATAATTAATAGATCCGCACCACGACCTGTGATGGCTCCTCCTACACCCGCACCAAAATACTCACCCCCATAATTGGTTTCCCATCTACCAGCAGCTTTGGAATCCTGTGATAATTTTACTTCGGGGAACACGGATTTATATTCTTGCCCGTCCATCATGTTTCTCACCTTACGACCAAATCTATACGAGAGTTCGGCGGTGTGTGTTGTTTGAATGATCTTGGTCTGTGGTTTGTGGCCCATGAGCCAAGCAGGAAAGAGAAAGGACGCAAATTCTGACTTCGTATGTCGAGGGGGCATGTTGACAATTAATCTTTTAATCTCACCCGATAGTACCTTTTCGAACTTCTCACCGATCCTGCGGTGGTGTTCACCTTCCACGAACCCCGGCCACACAGTAGAAACGAACGTTAGAAAGGAGTCTCTTGCCTTTTTAGATAGTTCAAGTTGAGTCTTTCTTAGTTCTAATTTTAATAAGGCTTCTCTAGCCTCTTTATGATCCATAGAGGATACATCAAATTCGTTTTTCATTTCTAGAATTTATATCATACATATCGTTTGTGTAAATCATGCAGCCTGTGCTCTGTGCAAGTTACATAAAGGGCGCGATTTAACCCCCTCCCCCCTCGCGACCTACCACAGGTGGTAGGCGATCGGGAATAGGGTACCTAGATGTAGTGGTTATAAGTTTTTAGATGGCAAATCCAGATGGAAACCTGGAACTGGAGATACTGAGCTGGGGATTTCAGGAGATAGTCAGGGGGGAGTTATCCCCCCTAAGCAGACGTGGTTATAAGATATCTTTCCCCACCATATCATGTAGTTTGGTGACAATCTTACGTGCCCAAGCTTTCACTTGAGGATCATCAACACTACTAATAAGATGAAAAATTTCAGAATTAAGGTAATTGCAAATAGCACGATAATCAACCTCTCTTCTATTTGTGATTTGATCAGCCTCTCTGTCTAGCCTTGATACAGAGTCAAGACGCTCTTGCAAATCAGCAAAAGGTCTATTGACCAAATCGTTGTTGTT
>CAACVF010000293.1_pt1 | contig 10897 bp, 12 predicted proteins | sample 2381781 | NCBI WGS metagenome assembly CAACVF01 (sample SAMEA5211967, study PRJEB30684) | marine metagenome | biome: Marine; feature: Epipelagic; material: Water | collected 2015-10-15 | depth 60 m | reverse complement strand
CCTCTCTGTCAGCAGTAGCTGTATAGGTATCGAACGCATTGGTTACTTTAGCCATGCTATTCTCCTTCTAGTTGCCTAGAAATTAAAAGTTAAATTAATTGTTCAAATACTTTCGCCGCATCTTGGACTTTCCCAGATTTGGCTAATCGTGCTTTCGATTTCTTTAAAGGAGTGCTTGTCTTTTTGCGAGAGACCGAACCAGGTTTTGCAACTCTGTTTCTAGCCGATGCCTTCTGAGTGGGTTTTTTCTTCACAGCTTTTTGCGTTTTATTTTGCATCCAGCTATTTCTTAACCCCACCAACAGGCGGTAATCATACACTTGGTTGATTTCCTCTGCTGTAAATCCCAAATCATTGATTGCGTGATCTCGAATCGCCAATTTTTCTTCTTGTTGGATGGTTTTATCCTTCCACTCAGGAACATGATTTTCCAGTAATTGTTTTTCTCCGTATTGCATATACTTCTGTATTTGCTCTTGCTGTTTCACTTGATCTTCTTCTTGAAGTCTCGTTTGTTCAGCTTGTACGGCTTGCAATTTCTGTTGTTTTTCATTCCATAAATCGCGTTCTCGAACATAACCAATGGGATCGTTAGAATACAAAGTTTCCCAGTTAGGCTCGTCACCCAAACTTTCGCTTAATGCAGCTTCCATTTTGGGCAGCAGTTCCTTATAAATCGCCTCGTTTTTTGCAACCTCGCTTTGTTGTTCTTCAACAGTCTTACGCTGTTGAGCGAGTTCTTGAGTCTTTCGAGTGTAATCTGCTTGTCTAGAATACGAGCTTTGAAGTTCGTCAATGGTGACTTCAACATCTTCGCCGTTTATTTTAACGGCATAAAGTTGAGGTTCACTGACTTCTTCTATCTCATCTTGTTCATCGTCAAGAGTTTCAGTTTCTGTTTCTTCAAAGTCATCGGCTAAGAGTTCTTCTTCTTCGACAATTTCTTCTTCAACAGTTTCATCGGCTTGTAACTCTACTTGTGCCTCTTCTGGGTTGTCCTCTTCAGGTTCCAGGTATTGCTCAAATGAGGTCACAGCCTCTTCCATGTTTGTTTGTAAATCCAATGGTTTTGGTTGAACCGTGTTGGCCATAATATTATCCTTGAAAATTATTGATAATTAGATTGATTCTAACCCCTTGGTATTTGTAAATCAATCACTAGACCATAACTTTTCGGATTCTTCTCAAATTGGTTTGTGTGATTTTTCCCTTTTCAACGATGATTCGTAGATGTTTTTCGATCTCTGGCAACAGCTTGACCGCTGCGTGCATGGATTCTCTGAACGCTTTTTCGTCTTGATTGGATTGCAACCAGAGCTGGATGTATTCCTCGTGCAGCTGTTTAATTGCTTTCTTAAAAACGTCAGAATTAAGGATTAGTTCTGCCTCGTTGGATTCGAGGACTTCTTCTCGTGTACTCATGTGTCTCCTATTTTATTAATGATTGATTGTATGCCACCAAGACTCAATGGTTGATAACCGTTTGGCATTTGTGGCAATGAAGTAATCGATTCAGCCATTGAAGGCAAAGGCGCGAATGGATCATATATCAATGGTGGCCCACTCATTTGTTGCACAGGGGGTGGGTCGTAAACATAAGGCGTATACACATCGTCAAACACCGTATATCCTTCTGGCACTTCTGGCGAATATGAAACGCCTGGTGCAATAAAATCTCTCGGCTCAAAGACGGGGTTTTGTATAGTGAATGGATTGTAATCGACTGGCACAAAAGGTGTGCTGTCTCCATCGAGAACTCCCGCGCCAATACCCAATCCAACCACATCGCCAATGCCGACACCGACATCATCGGTTGTGCCGTCATCAGTATCGCCCGTTCCAGTATCACCTGTGCCAGTATCACCTGTGCCAGTTGGAGTAGGTGTAGGAGTTGGCGTTGGTGTAGGAGTTGGCGTTGGTGTAGGTGTAGGGGTAGGAGTTGGGGTTGGTGTAGGCACTACAGGAGTTGGCGTTGGCACAACAGGCGTTGGCGTAGGTGTAGGAGTTACAGGCGGAGATGGTGGTGGCGTTGTAATAACTGGCGGCTCATCAATTACGGGCGGTGTGTCAATGACAATCGGTGGTGTATCAATAACAGGCGGTATAGGTGGTGTATCAATAACAGGCGGTGTTATGACAGGTGGAGTAGGGGGTGGCGTTGTAATAATTGGTGGCGTTATGACAGTACCAGTGTCGTCAATGATTGATGGAAAAAGCGGTATATCAATCGGAGTCTCTTCATCCGTTGTTGTTTCAAACTCCCAAGGGTCGCCAAGCATATCTTCTTGTGGATTGTAAATTGCCCAGCCTGATTGATGCTCATCAATAACATTTCCATCGCTATCAGTGATGGTTCCGCTTTGAATAAAAACACGATCGCCTATTGCAAAATCAACTGGACTTTGATCGCTGCTGCCTAATGCTTTAATGCCTTTGCCGTTGTCATTTACTTTCCAGACAATGCCTGTGCCTCGATCAACAAACACATCGCCCGCACCAAGATTGTTTTTATTCTTTATGGTTCTTGCATCTCTTTTTTGAGCTTTGGTAACTTGTATCGGGCCACTTGTGACGACTTGTTGCCCAGGGTTGTTTGCTTGACCCAGTTTTCTTGACGGCGTGTAAATTCCAGCGATACCCGCACCCAAAGGGGGCAATCCACCAAAGCCAGTGCCGACTGGTGGATCAACAAGCTCGTTGCTGTATATCAGCTCATCGGGTATGTCGCCAAAAAATGACACTATTTATCTTTTGCCTTCCAAAAATTAAGTGCGCCTAGATCGACTGTGTATTTATAAATTTTACCGAGTAGGCTTTCGGGTTTAGGGGTAGGGGTTATCATGGCGATAACACTACATGCCGCTACAACAAGAATAATTGCAGCAATAATATTTACTAATGTTTGCATATTTAAATCCTCAGTTTTGCTTGGCTATTTGATCCAGTTTTTCTTCAACCTTGTCGAACCGCTTAAACAGCCTGTCCATTTCAGTTTTGATTTCAGTTTTAGTGACGTAAATCGTTGGCAACTCTTCTCGTGTTTTATTCAGCAATATATCGATGCGCTTGGTCTCGGCCATGTTGCTTTTTATGCCCAAAGCAAGTGGCGCATAGACCAAAGTCAATATGATGTTCCAGAATACTATTGAGTTGAGTTCCATATTTACAATTACCAAAGGTTCGTGATAAATATTATCACATTATTGCGCAAGTGGATTGTCGTTTTTGTTTTTCAAAGACTGAATATCGTCATACATTGAGTCAACGCTTGATTGCAGTTTTGCAATGTCGGTTTTGAGTTCAGTGGTGTCAGGAATATCCATAGAGCCAACCTGTTCTTCTATTGCCACCATCTTTTTCTCAATCTCAGCAATGTCGTCTGAAAGCTGATCGGTTGCAGCCATATAATTATTGGTAGCTGACTCAAGGTTTTCGATTCGGTTGACATATGTTGCCCCTGTATAACCAAATCCAGCCAGTGTGCCGACAATCGACACCAGTCCGATTAATTGTGTTGTTTTGTTTTCAAACCAATTCATAATTTTTCCTCATAGTTTGGGTTGTGATTGAACCATGTCTCTCATCGTTGTCAGATTGTTTCCAAACATATTTGAAAACGCTCGATTGTTATCCGATAAAGAAGCATTGGCATAAATTTGTGTGGGTTCGTACCAAGATGTGGCATCTGGAACGCTGACCATACTGTAATTGTTAAATCCTGGCACATAGTTCATTAGGGCCACAAGTTGACTGGAATCAGCGTACTCTCCTGTTTCTTGTTGTTCTTGTTCGATCTGTTCTTTTTGCACCTGTATGTTTTGGGCAATGATTTGATCTGCGATCAAGTCTGCCTCGGATGCAGATGATTCATTCATAACGGTTGCAATTTCTAAACTCATTGTGCCAACAGCATTGTTTTGTGCGCTCACTGAGCTGTCGTTTTGTGCAACGCTAATGTTTTGTTGTTCATTTGAGCCGCTTGTACTGCTTGTTTCAGTAGAAACGCTGGCAACCGTTGTTTCACTGGCAGCAACATTGTTTGTCACGGTGCTTGTGGCAGCATTACTCATTGAGTCGTTGCTATTGCTTGCGACAACGCCATTGGTACTCATCGATAAAACTTGTTGAGTCTGCATTGCAGAACTGGCGACTTGAGCTGAAATACTGGGTGAGTTGCTTGTGCTTATACCGCCACCCGATGATGAACTGGCGACAGCCGTGCTTGCAGCATTAGAAACTCCACCCGATGCAACGGCAGAAGCATACGATCCTCCAGAAGAGATTGAAGTGCCTGTGGCCTGTGCCGATGTTCCAGCAGTTGTGCCGCCGACACTATTACTTGCAGCTCTTATTGTGTTTGCCACAACATTTAATTGCTCTGCTCTTTTGTTGTTTCTTTTGTCTTTGTTCTCTGCGACAGCAATTTCGATATTTTCTTCTCGGTCTTGGCTCTCTTCTTCAACTGTCTCCGCATCCTCCAGTTCTCCAACATCATCTTCATTTGTGTCGGCAATTTCTTCCAACACTTCGCTTTCTTCTTGTTCAATCCATTCCTCCAGTTCTTCTATTGTTTCAAAATCCAGATAATCAATAACTTCTTCTTCAAGGTATTCTTCCATGTGTTCTTGATGCTCAAAGTGATCGAGCAATGCGTTATCTAGGCTCGGCAGATCATAATTGACGACATAAAATTCTTCTGTTGGAAATATGTCTTCATAAACCTCTGTGATGTAATCTACCTCTTCAAAGATTTCAGGTATAAACAGGTCTTCCGTTGGCTCTTCAAAAATTTCAGGCATAAAAACCAGCTCGGTTTCTTCTTCAAATGTTTCGATCCAAATGACATCCTCTTCAAAACTCATTACCTCGTAATATTCTTCAGCCTCATCAAATGAATATTCTTCTTGATAATAATCGTCTGTCTCAAAGTATTCTGTTGAATAAATTTCTTCCTCGTAATAATAGTCATCTTCATAATATGGGTCGGTGTAACCATATTGATCGTCTTCATAGCCGTACATGCTGTCGTCATAATATGTTTCTTGCTCGTATGTTTCGACCATGTAGCCAGGACAAGCGGGGGAGTATTGAGCATCATACGAACACTCGTAATCAAACAAATCATCCCAATAGTTCGGGCATTGACTGGAGTACAAACCATCGATATCGCATTGCTGCGTTAAGTACGCAGCATCATAGCCAACGCAAGCGGAGTTGTTCAATGGGTTGCTGCAATCGAGCGCATTGCCAGAACCAACGCCATACAAACTGCCGCCATTTTCAAGCAGCGTGTTAAAAGCGGTTTGATTCCAAGTCGAGCTGACACAAGTGCCAGTGACGTTGGTTGTGCCTTTGCCGCATTGATCGTGATAGAGATAAGTGTAAAGCTCATCGGATTTGCCTTGCTCTCCGATCAATACATCGTGGTTAATAATATTCAATCCACCGTATCGAAACTCAAAACTGTCGTTTGACTTCCATAAAATAACCTCAAATGTATTGTCCGATGCCCTGTTGTATTCTCGTAAGTTGTACCAACCAAAAACAGATTTGTCGGTAAAGTTTTTGGCCAACACTTTTGAGCCGTTGTCTCGTATTAGATCAGTCCAGAAAGGATAAAGTGTGTATGTGATTTCAGGTAATGGATCAGGTGTGTAGTCGTTACAATAACCTCCTGACGACCCAAAGTGTAAACAACCATTGGTTGCCATTCGAGCAGATGTAAAATCTTCGCCATAGAAAGTAAATGTAAAATCTAAATTAAAAGCATTGGAGACTTGATCGTCACCCGATGCCATGTTGGTTGTTCCTGTTTGACTGGTTAAATCAAAAATGTTTTGATTCGCTTCGTATATGTAATCTGCTTGAATCGGTAAAACACAAAACAGAGCAAATAAACTAACTGCCCTTATCAAATTCACGTCTGCACGTCATTCTTGATTTTTTCTGTCCCGATGTATTGAGTGTGCCAGCACAGGCTGAAATGTATTCAGATTTGGCTTCTCTGTAATCGGGTCGGTCTTGTGGGTTTTCTTGCCAAGCAAGCGCTGCATCTGCACCGATCTTGCCTCTATGTGGACAAGGTGTTCCAGCCATTTCCATTGCTTTAAACACTCGCTCATCTTGGCAAAGTAGGGCTACTGCACTGACCTTCATGCCCATGTCGTATAAATATTTGGACAGTTTCAGTCGTTCACAATTCTCGTCTTTGACGGTTCTGCCCGCAGACAAGCCAAACACTTGGCCCTGAAACGCACCCGATCTTCCGACCGTACACAAATCTTGTGAATACGACATGATTGAGGGTGCTATTGCAGAAGCGGGCGGGGCTTTGGTTGTAATGTTTTGATTGATGGTTTGCTCAGACTTTGACTCATTGATGTTTCGATTGGTGTTGTCAGAAGTGCTGTTGTTCTCGTTTACGTTTTTATTGTTTGTACTCACATTCGAGCTTGACTCGTTGTAGTTCTTATTCGTGTTGTCCGAAGTGCTGTTGTTTGTATTGGTGTTATTGCTCGTGCTTTTCGAAGTATTGTTGTTGTTGTTTGTGTTCGTATTGTTTGACGTGCTTGTACTGGTGTTTGTGTTGTTGTTGTTGTTTGTATTGGTGTTGTTTGACGTACTGGTACTGGTGTTTGTGTTGTTGTTCGTATTGGTCGATGAGCTGGTACTTGTATTGTTGTTTGTGTTTGTTGCAGTTGACGTGCTGGTATTTGAATTGGTGTTGTTGTTCGTGTTGGTCGCAGTCGATGTCGAAGTATTGTTGTTGGTGTTGCTGTTGCTGTTGGTCGCGGTTGACGTGCTGGTGTTGTTATTGGTGTTGTTGTTGGTGTTTGTATTGGTATTGGTGTTCGTACCAGTAGACGTTGTTGTGGTCGTATTGGTGTTGTTGTTCGTGTTCGTGTTTGTATTCGTATTGGTGTTTGTGTTCGTATTGGTGTTTGTATTTGTATTGGTTGTGGTCGTACTCGATGTGGTGGTCATCGAGTTCTGTTCACAATACTGCTCACCAGCAGTACAATCGCCAGTTTGGTCGGCTCTAACCGCTTCTGAATTTAGCAATCCAAGCGTAAATATTACCCCAAATAGTCCTATAAATTTTTTCACCATAACCCCATATTTCTTTTAATTTTTTGATTTTCCACCGCCGTTTGATGCGCCAAAGTAAAACGAGACCACCGCACTTGCCAACCCGCCGAGATAACCAAGAACGAGGTTAATCAAAGCCTCGGAGTTTTGTTCGGGCGGTTGCAGCGTGACCATGAAGATATACCCCAAGAATCCGCCCAATACGGCAATGCCCATGACTCTTGTTGTCCAGTCTTTACTGAATTTCTGCCTGGCATCTTGTTTGTCGGCAGTCTCAAGGGCAAAGATATCAACATCCAGCTCTTTCATTTGTGTCTCAAACTCAAACTCTGCTTTCTTAATCTCTGCCATCTGCTCTGGCGTTGCGTTTTCCATAGCCTTTTGCAGTGCTTTTGGTTCTGGTTTAACGCCCAAAACGTCAGCGATGACATTGGCTGCCATGTTTCCCATTGGGCCACCCAATGCTGATCCAATAGTGGGGGCGAGTGTGCCAACCACGTTTTTAATCACATTAAACTTCATCGCTTTTTCCTCTTTTTATATTTTTTATTTGGCATCAATGTATTATTGTCTCCTCGTGTGATAACAGTTCTGAATCTTCGCTGATGAAATCAGATAAAAAACACAACACGATCTCTCGTGCATGTTCTAAATTTTTAGCTTTGATGCCTTGGGCGGTGTAAACCATGTCGCCCTGGTCATCTAGGAACTCTAAATCGTAGTATTTATCCGCTTCCTGTGCCATTAAACAATCCCGCAGCTTGTGACTTGGCAAGTTGTCGAATGGTCTCTCGATCTCGTTCCATCAATGCATTTATCTCAGCAATGTTGATCTCTGCGCCATACTTGGCAGACAGTTCAGCAGCCTTTAAGCGTATATCCGCTTCGGCTTCATCGCGTTTAAAGTCATCTTCCATAATCAGTTTCATGCGATCCGTCTCAGAATCGATGATTGCCTTTTGTGCTTGCACTTGGGCTTTTTGTATCTCTGCTTGTGCCAACATTTCAGCAGCATCTGGCTTGTCATCTTGTGGCTGTGGTGGCATCGGCGGTATATCGGTGTTGATAAACGCACTCACATCCTTAAATCCAGCCAATTCGATGATCCGACCCAAAGTATTTGCGTATTGTTGCAAGCTCACCATTGGGTTTTGTGGCCCCAAGGTTTGTAAAATCTGCTCTTGTTTGCCCGCCATTTGAGCCAAAACTTGCATTTTCTCTTCATCCGAGCCTTTGGATATGGCGACATTAACCACAATGTCCTTGTTTGCATCCCAGTATCTGGGATCAACAGGCACAAACTCATTGTTTAAGCGAAACACATCTTGTTTGTCTTGGTTTTTAATAACCAGGTTGTTTACAAGCGAATACAAGTCACGCAGACCCTCGCCAAAGTGACGGCAAATCAGCTCGATTCTGCCTTGCGCCCCTGACATGGTGGCAGTAACGGCAGCTTTGGTGGATGATTGCAACGCATCGGCGTTTAACCCCGCGCTGGCTTTGGAAACACCCGTGCGATTCTCTTTTGCCTCGTCTAAATAACCAAGCACAGGAAATGCCTCACGACCTTGAAACGGCGTGGTCAGTTGTTGCACCATACCAGGCGCGCGCATACGAATCGGTTGCCCGATATCGGTATTTAAAACGTCATCAATGTTCACTTGGCCTTCAACGATTCCGAGTCTTGGAAAAATTGCATGTCCCAATGAATCAAGGGTGTCTCGCATGATCTGAGACTTCGCCGCTTGTATAGGGATGAGGTAATCTGCTGGGCATGAGCCAATGGCAGTATGCGGTTCGGGATCGGGGGAGAAGATGGTGATCGGTAGATCATCCCAAGGCATCGCATTGACGATGTTCATGCCATTGCCCAAAGTGCAGACTCGCACTCGTTCATCAATGCCATCGCCATCCAAATCGTAAAATAAATAATGTTCGACATACAGTATTTCTTGACCAGCGGGGTCGGGGCGGTCGGCATACATAACCTCACTCATGGGGTTCCTTGCTTGTTCCGCCTCATACTCAGCCGAGTCATACGCTCCGCCTGTACCCGAATATTGTTCAATCTCTTCTTTTTCATAACCCATGGCAATCAGCTCGCTCATGGTTTTCACCATGCGATGTGCCACATAAGGTGCTGTGTGTATGTCTCTTGCAGAACGAGAAATCAACACTTCTTCGGGCGGTACTGCCTCGATGACCACTTGGTCTTTTGCTTTGACTCGTCTGATTTTTAAATCGTAACTGATCGGGCGTTCCTCTGTGATCTCATCGCCTGTCATTTCGTTTATGATCGTCAGCGTTTCCATTTCCATTTTCTCTTCAACGATCTCGACATCCTCATCCATGATGAGTGCGGTGTAATCTTCAGGTGAGATATTGCTGAACTCGTGGCAAGTGGATGTAATGGAATCATCCCAGTAGGCTTTTACAAATCCAGTTTTACGAATGAGTGCATCCTTAAAGGCGTTATACATGACCTGAAAGCCTGGATTCTTCTCTTGTATGATGTGATTGATATACGCCGTTTGCTGCTCGGCAAAGGGTATGTCCTCGGCAGAGTGCGGTACAAACTCGACCACTTTCTTTGTGCCGAAGAAGGTACGCATGATCGATGGCAACATGAACAACACGCTGTCTCTGACATCGGTCGAGATGTATTCCGATTGCAACTCACTTGTTGCACCCGGTTCTTTGCCTAAATAATAACGAGTTGCCTCGTCACGCTCTTGCCCAATCTGTTCGATGAAATCCTGTGCGGATTCCATTTCGCTTTTGACGACCGCTTGCAAATCAAGCATCTCTTCGTCATTTTTAATATCATCTGACCCTTTGGTATCTGTATATTCCATGTGTGATTATCCCACTCGTATAATTTTTGATTTCAGGGGTTTCTTGAAATTATACCCCATCGAGGAAATCGTGCCACCTGTAAAGGTTGCAGCGGTGCTTGCCATCGTTAGTGCCAGCGCATCGGCTTTGTCGGGAGACTTGATGCCGCGTTTACGCATTGCCTCTTTTGCTTCAATCTTTATCTTGCCAGCACTTGTATAAGTATATTGCGGAGAGGTCAGTTCTGCAATCAATTCATCATCCTCTGGCAAACGACAATCTCTTTTTGTGAGCCAATCTTTGATCGCAAACCACAACTCGGCGCGTAGATTTAAATAGTTTCTGCGACTCGCGGGAGACTCCGCAACATTGACACCGCGCACTGGCATACCCAACTCAGAAAGACGATCCACCACGCCCGAACCCAGACCAATGACATCGACCAATATCTCTTGCGGTTGATTCATTGCGGTCGCAGAATCATAAATATTTTTGACCGCACCGCAAAGCTGCATCAAATCCATCGAGCGAAATGTTTTAATCTCAAATACCGTGTTGCCTTGACGAATACACAGCGCAGAATTATCGCCCCCGAAGCGGGCTACATCCAAACCCCACACAATCGCTTCAGATGCAGTTAATTCCACATCCCGATTAACCGCTGCTCTTGCCAACTCCAAAGAAATCACAGTGTCGTCATCGGCTTTTGGAAACTCACCCATGACCTCGACTCTGGCAACGGTGGAATCCTCACCGTATTGCTCAATCATTTTATGAAACAACGCCTGGTCTGTGCCTTCGACATCGCGTGAGTCAATCTGTTCCGTGTTCCAAAACGCTCGTTTTGAGTGAAACGCATCAAAGAATGGCCCCGTGTTGCGCCTTGGGTTTGAAAACGTCAGCCAAAAACGATTCTTTGTGGGTTCTGTGAAAAAGCCTTCAGACACGGAATAAATCGGTGCGGGAATACCGC
>CAACVF010000291.1_pt1 | contig 10900 bp, 16 predicted proteins | sample 2381781 | NCBI WGS metagenome assembly CAACVF01 (sample SAMEA5211967, study PRJEB30684) | marine metagenome | biome: Marine; feature: Epipelagic; material: Water | collected 2015-10-15 | depth 60 m | reverse complement strand
GCCGGGGTGGTTGCCCCGTTCCGAGGTAGTGGATCACCGACCACCCGAAGAGATGGAGCATTGAGAAATATCTTAGCTGACTTCGGCCCGGATGGGCTAAAACTGCTACCTAAAGAACTGGCTTGATCTGGATTATTATAGTATAACCAGACAATATTGATAGCATCTAAGGAGCCGAAAGTAACATTATCGAGAGACATTTGACAGACTCGATTAGCCTTGGAAAATGAAGCCGCCGTGATCTGGAAAGTTAGCAAGCTTCCAAGCCCATCGGCTACCACAATATCAAAGCCATCCGCTCTAATGTTTTCCCAAAAATCATCCCAGTCGGCGGGGATATTAAACTGTACATCAGCCGCCCCAGATCCAGAACTACCACCGAGGCAATTAACCGCAACAGGCCAGCGAGATTTCCAATTTGAGCTATACCAAGACATAATTACGTTCCGTCATCAGATTGATATTTAATTGATACTCTAATAAAGCCAATTCCGCAAGTCTCAACGCCGTAGGCGTCCCCTTCTATAGCCGTAAAATCGCATTTAATATCATCGACCAAAGAGCCAAGTCCAAGCCGCCGGTCTGCGGTTAATGCAGCTATCATATCTGAACAGGTGTTTAGTGCCTGATCGTTTCGCTGGGTAGGGTTCTTTCCATTTACAAAAGCAAAAATCTCATATATCGCCGTACCTTGGAAGCGTCCTAATGTTGGCCCGTAGTCTTCGATAGAATCCACGAAACGAACACAAGCATGGGGAACCATGATCGGCTCCGGCTCGATACCACGGATCACCCTATTAGTAAAATCTATCGCACTATATCCACCGGCAAAATTGACGGCGATCAATGTCTCTATCTTCTTATGTATGGCTACAATTCGACTATCCGGCATTCTGCGCCCCTAATACAGCCCCAAGTAACTTTTTGAAGTATTGCATATCAAAACCTTTATCGGAGCGGCTCATAATAGCCTGTTCTGAATATGGAGCAGTATTGCCTATGCCCTGGTTGCGCTGCCATGATCTAATCGTTCTATATAGGTATCTACGAGCCTGTATTCCTCTATTGCCCGCCCTGGGACGGGTACCCTTTTCCACGTATACCGCATAGCTCCTGCCATCGCTGCCAGTTTTTAGACCCTGCCCGGCTTGTAGTGTAAGCTCAACGCCATCAGATGTTCTTTTTGAGTCCACCCTAATCGATCGCATCAAATTACCGGTTCTCTTATTAGGCCATCCGGTTTGACTGACTTCCTTAATAGCCCGTAATTTGATCGTAGCCCTTAGCCTTTTGATGTGTCGATCAACTTTTTGATCCATCGTTAAGCCTTGTTTATTTATACGTTGAATAAATTGTTCGTAGGTGATCACAGAATCATCCCCGGCACCCGATAGGGATTAAGAAACTCTTTAACCTCTTCCGGCATTGATTTTTTTGATAGCCTTACACTACCTGAGCGGGTGTTTAGTGATTCCTTTCCCTGGCTTACCTTGTTGCGATGCAACATAGAACCATAGACACAAATCGCATGTGATAGATCACCGGGTAAAGTGCCAGCGGTGAAACCGGCGGTGAGTGTTACTTTGTTAGCCCTCTTTCCAACCGAAAAATTACGGCTAACAATTGGGACATTTAGAACAACCCGACCGAGTGCCTTCTCCAGGTCATAGGTAGAAGCGTCTATTAATGTAGATGAATCGTATTGTCTGGAGGCATCTGCATAAATTGAAGCTATAGCCGTAACCGGGGCAATAGGCAATTGTAGGGTATAGGGGTCGTTAACCATGGGGGAGTCAACGTAAAGCGTATATGTGGCACTCTCAAGGCTCGGAGATAGAGCAGTATCAAGCCACGGAAAGCCCAGATAATTAGCTACGGCCTTCTCCACCCGGTCGAGCAGATTACCAAGTTGAGTATCAATCTCGGTGTTATCAGCTATTTCGGGTAGGTATTCTCTAAGAGTTGCGACCGTTACGAGGCTCATGATCTATCCAAATGAAAAAAGGGTGGACATAAAAATATATATATAATTATGTCCACCCATATTAATTAAATATCAGCAGTATCATGCAAAAAGGCAACATTTTTAGCCGCTGCAGTTTCTGGACTGGCGAATGAACGCCTAAGACTCGAAACAATTTCTATTGCACCGCTACCAATTTCTTTTGCTGTCTCAATTCTGATACCTGATTTTTGATAGTTGTAATAACTCGCTTTATTCACTACTAAAACGCCGGATTTGCTGCCAGAATTATCAAAGCAACCGTCTGCATTCAAGTTAATATCCATGAAACGACTTAAAACAATTGGGGTCCCAAATATGGAACCAAGCTGCCCGGTGATAATTGTCGCAGCGCTGCCAAACTTGTCAACGGTCAAAACTTCAGTTAATGGCATAAATTCTTTAATAAAATATTCCGGTGAGGTGATAATCATTAGGCCTTCAGCCGCTGCCATTTCACCCGTCTTGCTTATAAGCTCAAGGATTTTGGCAGAGGTCAAAGCTGCGGCATTCAAGTCCACAGTACAATTAACTTTTCCTCTTGCTTGAAGCCGCAACCCATCGAATAATTGCCGATGATCGCTACCGTCTGCAAAAGTTCCACCACCCCAACGGCTCCGGATATTCCAAACATCTCTTCGTGGATCTTGACTTGCTGCAAAGTTCCTAACATCACCATTGATAATTGCATCTTCATAGGCGTCTGAAAGGTCTTGTCCAATCTGAGTACTCAAAATCGGCACCAATTGCATAGCTGCATCTTCGAGAAGATCGGTGTCAACCCTATATCTGGTAGTCAGACCTTTGATTGTGATACTTGCCTGTGAACTTTCTGGTGTTGAAGCAGGAAAAGCATTCCCATCAATCGCATCTGATGTTACTTTACCCCTCAAAAATGGCCGGCCTCCGTATGTCATGCGAGGAATGAGGACAGTTGGACGTTCTACTTCAATAGTTTGGAACTCGTCGGCCAGTGTTCTCGGTGTCATATATTCCGAATACATTGCATCTCGGAACTCATCGGGAACCCATTCGCCCCCGCTCGATGCTGTGTCGCTGAGTGATTTTTGCACTAAATCGCGCATAAATGACGGTGCTTTTTGCAGGTGTCGCATAAGCTTAGCATCTGCCTTTGGTGTCTCTTTAACAAGCATTTTAGCAAAGGAACGAGTGCGACACATATCTTTGAGTTCTGCATGCCATTCTGTGTGGGTGCTGTCACTATCAAGCAGTCCTTTTTGAGTGACGTTTACATGCCCATAACCGGGAAGATTTACGCTTTTTTTCTCGGTAACAAGTTGCAGGCTTCCATCTTGATTGATGTATTGCTTTAGTCCTGCCTCTTTGCCATCAATGACAATTGGCTTGCTGGCTTGCTCTTGTACTGCTCGCAGTGTGTCAGATAGGTCTTTGACTTGAGTATCAAGGTTTTGTAAGCGGTTACTATTACTAGTTTGATTTTGTCTTATGCTCTTGATAATTTCCTGAGCTTTTAACTGGTTATTTTCCATTTTTATCCTCATGGTATGGTTGGTTAATAGGCAATTAAAGCCCGGATTAGTTCATCGTTAAAATCTTTTACTTTGTCTTTATCTTCTTCTTCTTCTTCTTCGTATCCATAGCCCGCGCTACCTTGTTCCTCAAGTGGTTCCACGGGTTCCACGGGTTCCTCATGTTCCTCGGCTTTCGCATAGGTGATAACATACTTTCCATCCTCTTCCATCACCTGAAGAATATGCTTTGATACAAGCCGGGCAAAATGATCAAGGGCATCCACATCCATAGATTTGGCGGCGGTTGCCTCCCCATTAGCTGGGATCGTTACAATGGAAACCTCTAATAATTCCGCTGTTTCAAAATAGGTTCCACGTTCTCCATAATACTTGGATTCTATTGGCAAGCTGTTCCGGTCGTATGCTTTAATGGGGTTAAAACCAACAGATACCGCATTGAGAAACCCGCCGTCTACTTTAGATTTGACCTTTTGAGCGAACTCGTCTTTTTCATCAAATGAAACATCGATCATTAGTTTTCCATCGATGACGTCTACAGATCCCCGACCTATTGGGAGAGCCCGACTATCATGATTGAAAAGTATCACCGGGTTTTTTTCGTAGGCGTCAAGCTTCCACCCCGATTGATTTATGACATCTCCCATTCGGTCGACATTATCGGAGCTTGCCACAAATGTAGAACTTTTCTCCATAGCTGTTTTTACTCTTATACACTGTAAATCTTTTTTAATCATAGTAGATCCATTTTTCCTTTTTTGTATTTCTTCCTGTATTAAGTTCTTCATATAGCTTAATCCACGAGATCCGATCACTAACCATTTAATCTGGGCAACGGTTCCGGCTATTCTGTAGTCTTTTAAATGCCTTGCCGCCCAGGCTTCTCTTTTTCGAACTGCTTTCTCTTGTGTTGGTGTTTCTACCTTGCCATCATTCTGGGCTATCGGGTAGAGCCTTCTAAATTGGTTATTACCTTCGATGTTTCCACCAAGTCGCCATATATCAGGATGATTTTTTTTAATGTCGAGAGCATACTGAAATGGAAAACTTTTGTGATTACTATTTCGTAGAGAGACTTTTTTGGTGTCCCCTTTTTTCGGAAAATTAGTAATTTCTTGTTTTGTGATCATGATGAAATATATATTTTTTTTGTTAAACTTGCAATTATTGTATTTAATAAAATATTATGTTCGATCCTGATCCGTCGCACCGGCTCTCGGAGACAATCCAGGATTACGGCTACTGAGCGGTCGATCATCATAGAAATATTCTGCATCCACCACAACGACACACCTACAATTAACATCCAGGGAAGCAACACCAAAGCCTCCAGGGTATTGGGTAGAGCCTCCAGAGGTTTCAAAATAATCATTAATACCAAGACGTACCCCATCCAATTCCTCATGCTCTGGCCTAACATCCGCATCATTTTCGGTGATCCATTCCTTTCTTGTTTCCACCTGTGGATCGTCCTCGCTGATTGTCTGTCCAGCTTGCACGGCTGAATTATTCAAAAGGATCGTGGATTCCGTCCGGCCTATTACATCAGCCCTTGAGGGTGCGAAGGCACTGGAAGCGGCCAATTTAGCGGCTATATCCTTCTTTGCTTCATTAGCTGCCACCTTCCCCAATAACTTTCCTAATTTGCGGTAGGTCGTCTCTATGATGCGGGATCTCATTAGTAGATAAAAAGCTATCCATTTTCCAAGGGTTCCTTCGCTCGGTTGGTTCTCTGGTAGCTCGATCTCCTTGTGGGTATAGCCTTTTTTGAGTTGCCTCCGCATCCGTGCATATTCAGAATTAAAATTAGACTGATAAATCGACTTAAAGAGCTTACGCAGTTTCTCATCTGCGATCTCCTGCATTTCGGATTTTGGTATGATGCTCTCTGGAGTTGCTCCGAGTTCTTCCATGTCATCATATCGATCCAGGGCTTTCCTTTTTACAGTCCTCAGAAAACTAGCCGATGCTCGTATTAATTTACCCTCTGCAGGTGCCTGCTTTTCTACTATCCACTTATACCAGATTTGTTTTCTTCTTGCCTTTCCTTCATCAATATCAGATTTGAATATATATTCTGATAGAATCTTTTCTTCTTCCTCTTCTACTTCGGTATCCTGTAGGGCTATAGATGGCTCTATCGGGGCATCTTCAAGGTTTTCGTAGGCATAAGCCGCGATAGGGCTCATTCCGTTTCTGATGTGCATCTCTATACGTTCCAGGGCTTCTTTTCTATCATCAAGAGCAGAGATACCAGAGAAGTCATGAACGATCCTAAAATCATTATTCCAAAGACGAGCTAACTGAGTATAAACGGTCTCGAGCCTTTTGGCTTTGTGCATCTGGTTAGTCCAGTAGGTTTTCCTCTGCTCCATAGCAGTAGCGTAGTTAGCTGATGGTAGTCCCAACACCGATGGACTAATTCCAATTGCCGCGCTAATGGATTGTCTGGCCATAGTCCTGGCCTCTTTATATTCCATCTCCCGAGGCGAGAGGTTCAGCATGTCGATCTTAGCCATACCCGAAAGTGCAATAGCTCCCCCTTTCCTGGCCATTTGGGTATAGCTCTGGACTATCTCATCCCGTACCTCTTTAGGCCATACATCGGCCTCATCCGAAGGGCTAATAAGCACGTCTGGCCGGCCTTGTGCGGATTGTTGGCTACTTAACATCATAGCGTTATGATCTGCCTTAAGTTCTTCGTAGAGAGGCTGTACCGTACCGGTTCCATAGAGGGATTTCGGACCCTTGGAATAACTTGCATTGCGACCAAAGAGAACACGATCAGACGGATAGATCACGCTTTGTCCGTAGCTTGTGTTTTTTATGCCCTTGATCCCGGTAATGTTATCGGTCATAAATGTGGTTTCTTCAGGATGTAGACGGATAAGAGAGGCGGGTAATTTACCGGCACCAATGAGAAGAACGTAGAAAGTCCCATTCATGATCAGGTCAAGAGTGATCTGTTGTCTAAAAAGGTATCCGTCCATTATAGTGGATGGCTGTTCTAATAAGTTTAGAACTGGATGAGAATCGATTATTTTGGCGTTTTTACCCTTTCCCTTTATGAGTTTAAGGGGTAACGCGCTCAAATCCTCAGAACAACGGGTGACGGCTGCATATAGATAAGCATGCTCCCCATAGGCCTCCAGGGCTTCCCGTGGCGGAAAGATCGGACGGGTTCCGTGTCCGGTGTTCCAGCTAGCTCCCAGATTCTGTTTCTTTGGTTTGCTCTGTATAGGCTCGGCTTTCTTGGTTTTAAAAATGTCCCAGAATCCCATTTAGTCACCTCTCAAAAGGATTTTAAGTTCTGTTTTTATATCTCTTAATTCATTCTGGCTTTCAACGATAAGGATATTTTGTTGTGTATTTATGTCTTTCAGATCGTTTATAGCATTTTTCAATTCAAGAAGATTATTGATACGCTCATTTTGCATTTCAGTTTTTTCTTGATCGTATTTTTCGATTACGACCTGAAACCGTTCCCGAACTTTTTCCGCTTCTTCGTATCCCCGGTTTCTCGCCGCTACAAGCTCTTTTTTATTCTGCAAGTACAGCCAGAAAAATATCCCAGCCATTATACCAAGAGATCCATAATCGATCAGATATTCGACTAATCCATGTTCCAATTTAGCCCCCAACACCTACCCATTAATAGCCGATATTTGGATCAATCGCATAAAAAAACCCAAGAGTAATACTATACTACCCTTGGGAAATCGCACAGCCAGACTTCGAACAGCCAAATTAAAAGCCCGGCCTGATGTATATAATGATCTATAAATTAATTTTCATACTTTTTTTCATTTATATTTTTTGGATCGTAAACCTTTTTTTTTCTTTCGGCGTAGTATTTCTCTATTCCGGCTTTATGCCCGTAACTGTAAGCCATGCCCCCAACATAATTAATTAACTCTTCGATAGGCCGATCCGGATCATCAAGTAATTCAACTAGCCAAGGGAAAATATCAATTAAAACATCAAGAATGGCCTCTTCATATTTTTCCATTAGAAAGGCCATTTATGAGAACTGTAGGCATTCCGAGCTATTTGTATCACCCTGGCTTCTGATGGCTCCAACTTGTCTACAATACAAGTCATTACATGCCTTTCAATCATGACGAATATTTCTTTTTTTTGTTGATTTACTTCCCTATATTCTTCTATGCTCATAACCAATTTTTCCTGCCTTTTTACCCAATACCAAGAAACTAAATATTCATAGCATTTATCCATAAATACAGAATAATTTTTATGTGTATAAGCATATTCTAATAGCTGTTCCTGAAGCTCTACCATGTTCCTATAGTCTTCCTCGGCTTCTTCGGCGGTTAATGGCTCTATCAGAGATCCGGGGCGGTGCATTCTTTCAAAGCGATCAATGTGTTCTTTTGTCATGTTGCTGTCCTTGGTTGTTAGTTGTTTATTTGTTTCCTAATTCTTGTAATTTTGTGTATGCCATTCATGGATAGGGGGTCTTGGTAGTAATCTTTTTACGATTAAGTTAGATCACACCCATAGCAACCGCCCCAAAGACGAGCATCGACATAAAACCGAATCCGGTAACAAATAGATCAATAAATATTTGTATATCTAATTTAGACATAGTTATAGCTCCTGAACGAGAATGGGGAAGAACTGCTTTTTACATGGATATTGATTCTGGTAGTAAGCTCTATGGCTATCACGCTCATTTTTGACTATCAAGACCGCTTTATCACCATATCCCAGAGCTACAAGTCTACGGGCTTTTCTGTATGCTTCTTCATATGTCATTTTAACCTTCCTCTACTAAATCAGTAAAATATCGATCTACTAATACATCGTCCATTTTCATATTATCCTCAAGATATGTATAGGCCTCAAGGCGTGTCAGTATTTTGATATTTGTACCCTCAATCCAATTTCCATTTGGTAATCTGGTCGCATATTTTGTTTCCCGTTCACCGTTGCCATGTAGAATCCAGGAACCCGCATCAGTAACAAATAGGTACTCTTTCCACCATTGACCGCTTCCAACATGACCGCCCCCCCATTCTTCTGATATTATGGTAGCCTTCTCAAGCTCGTATCTTTTACGGCCTATAAAATAAATCCCTGTTTTTTTCGCTGTCATTCTGTATATTTGTTGTTTTCTTTTTCCCATTGTTTTCTCCGTTGTTGTTAGTTTTTAGTTGTGTTTAATTATATAATTTTTTTGCGTATTCGTATTCTTCTGCTTTTTTCAAAATTAATTTATAGTCCTGAATTGTTCCTTCAATTTCTTCTTCGGTAATTTGCCCATCCTCAATAATCTCCTCAATCGTTGCACATTCCAACCAAAGAAGCAATTCTCTTATTTGTTCTGTTGTACTGTATTCGTCAATATCAAACATTGTTTTCTCCGTTGTTGTTATGATAATATCTTATATAATACATTTTAAAATTGCAAATTATATCTGTGTTTATTTACTAAGCCCTATTCGAAAGGGCTAATCTCTCCGGCCTTGACCTTCTGTATAAACCTGTCAGCGTCGGCCTTCTTCCAATTATGGAGCTTGTAGGTGTTATCAAGGTGATCGATATAGTCACCCGGTGTATTTGATCCGGTGACTTTAGTAATTAGGCTTAATAATGGTTTGTATTTTGTAGGGCAAAAGGTGACTTTTCTTGACTTGGTTACCCGGTGATACTCATCGGTATCGGCATCTTTAGTATCATCTATCAAGAATAGGCCGTTACAGGCGTATTTTCGTGCATAGCTTGAAGCCGTGCCGGTTATCTGGCTATCGTCCATTCCCTTCTTGGTTACGGCCTCTCGAGCCAGGGCGGTAACGGATATCTGTTCAGTAGGCTCCTCGCAATTGATGATCGTTACGGTCGCCTCTACATAATACCGATCACCGATTTGGATTATTTTATCGGTTGCTAACACGGTGCATTCGTTCTCTGTTAGAATCGGTTTGAGTGCCTTGAATATATCCTCACAACTTCGATAATTGTATTTTCCAAAGTTATTCCTCTTTCCCTTCGGTGCTCTTAGTCCATCCTGTATAAGTCTTAGTTTCTCGTAAATGTTCATTGTTGTTTTCCTGTTGTTGTTGTTTAAAATTGCAGATCAATAAATATATCAATAATTTCTTTAGCCTTCTCTCTTACAGCTATCAGATCCTCTTTTTTGTTTCCATAGCTGTTCCCCCACCAAAGACAATCTAATAATTCGACTCCTGCCTCTATTTTCATCGTTTTAATTTCTAATTCTCTCCATTCTGGTAGATACATGTAGTGGGCTACCATTTCACTGATAAATCGAGAAACCAACATCCCAACCCTTTGACGAGTATTGAAAGATAATTTACCTCCCCATCTTTCATATATAATATATTCATGAATATCTTTTATTAGGTGCCGATACTCTTGAATCAGTCCGGATGTATAATCGCTTCTATAGTCTTCCATCTCTTCGAAGTTTTCTGTTTTTTCCATTGTTGTTTCCTGTTGTTGTTGGTTGCTGTCCATGTATATAACTTAATTAAAATATTATCTTATGCAATAAGTAATTACATTTTATTTTATAGAACCCCATTATAACGGCATTGTAGAGGGTTTTATTTTTCTATTATTAAAGTAAAAACAGATCCAGATCTATTTATTTCATTGTGTAGCTCTGTTCTTTCTCTTGGGTTGAGGTGATATGTGGAAATGATCACCCGGTCGCCATCTAAATAGCCCGTGAACTCTTGCCCCATTCCCTTCACGATTACGGTATCCTCTGGAAGCTTGCTATTACTAAGCCAGATCACCGGCAAGGGTTGCCCTTTGTATTCTTTTGGTGCCTTTCGTTTCTTGATTTTTTTATTAGTGATTATTTCTATAATTCGCATGATACCACCTATACGAGCTTAAAAGATTAAATTAATATACAATTTTAGATATTTGTTTTTGTGCATCATAAATCTTTTTTACTTGATCATCTGTTAAACTTGCATTCCAGAAGGCCACCTCATCAAGGAACTCGCTAAAAACCTGGTTATCGTCCCCGTCATAACTTCCAATTTCCCCCATGGACTCCCCATCGATTACCCCAGATGCCTCGCCAACAAAAGATCCATTAATAAAGAAACGGGATTTCGTTCCATTAGCCGAAACGGTGAGATGATTCCAGTCTGTTGACCCTTCAAGAGAAGTCATATCATAGCCAGATCCGTAAAACGTCCCACCCGTATAAGTTCCCAGTTCGTCGGTGGTTTCGTGAGTAATTATAGCATAATGGGCTGAACTTGATCCGGTTCCGCCTTTACGCAAAAGTGACCCCCACAAATCACCACTCCTTTTGGATTTAAAGTAAAACATCCAACAGTAACAGCCGTAAAGTGTGGTAGTTTGTGCCATGGTTGCCGGTCTATGT
>CAACVF010000133.1_pt2 | contig 10904 bp, 17 predicted proteins | sample 2381781 | NCBI WGS metagenome assembly CAACVF01 (sample SAMEA5211967, study PRJEB30684) | marine metagenome | biome: Marine; feature: Epipelagic; material: Water | collected 2015-10-15 | depth 60 m | reverse complement strand
TTACTTGGGGAACTGATACGCAAATCACTAGCTATGGTTCCTATGGCGGCTGTGGCGTGTACATTCCTGATCTTGGTTACTCGCTCTATTTCTGGGCACAGTCGTCAGGCGGAAGCAACGACGGTTTGTTTTACAAAACGATCACGCCAAGCGGCACGGGGTCGCCAACTATCGGAACAGAACAGCGAATCTACACCAGCGCCTTAAGTTCTACATTGTCGGGTGTCGCCGCCGCTTATGACGATACAAACAACGTGATCACGGTGATCTTCAAAGATGATACAAGTACGACGAACATGATGTACATAGTCGGCACAGTGTCAGGCGGTGCTATTACATGGGGAACAGCGGCAACCTTAACGACTCTCGGCTCTAATGATAATTCGACGATACTCAGCTATAGAAGCTCTGACGGCAAATGGTTCGCAATGTGGAGCCACCAAAGCAGCAACGAAACTATGACCTGTTGCGGCACTTGGACTTCAGGCACGACTATTTCTTGGAGCGTAAAAGAGTGGACAACGGCTGACGGGCCAGTTTACAAAATTAACTATCCGATGATGGATATGCGCGATGATGGTCTGGCGCGGGTTTCGGTATTTGGCCGCAATTACACGGGGGGAGTTGACCAGACGCACGTTTATTCGTTTGGGCTGTCAGGTGGTGACTACATTTTAGATCTCACCAACTTTCCAGCAATGCCAGATGACTCAACAGGGACGAGCGGATCAACACAGTTCGGATTGTCCTACAGTCCCGATACTGGAAAATATGTAGCTAATCAATGGTCATGGGCTAACCCATACGACGCGGGCATTTATCAACCTGTGACGGGATCAAGTAACGTCTCATACACAGTTGGTGCTGCACAAACAACGGTTTCCGATGGTCAAACAGTCGAAGTGAAATCGCTTGGTACTACTACATCCGCAGGGCTATCAGGGTTAACAATACAAGGCAAGGTGTACGTTCAAAACGACGGGACTCTTACTAACACTGTGAGCAGTGAACATCTTGGGATCGCTGTGGCGGCTGACACTGTATTAATAACAAAGATAGGAACTAACCTCACATGATCATACTGAGAAAAAAAGCCACTAATGGAGTTTATGACTCTTGGGAGGATTCGGACACCGTCACGATTGACGCGAACGGAACCCACGCGCCGAACCTAGAGATCCCAATGTGTACGTCAACGGATTATGAATTAGTAACGGGCGTTACTGATACCGACGACAATGCGAGCTACGGAAGCGGAATTTATACGTGGGATGGGTCGGCTTGGGCGCTTGCTAATTCAGACGGCAAAGCACAGATCGACGCGATACGAGCAGAGATCGCCGCAGGGCATCCGAGTGAATAGAATAGGAGCCTGACATGGTAGCTGGACCAGTAGGTATAGGATTCCCTACATCCGCATCGGGTGTAACTACTATAGATGGTTGTGATTTGCTTGTAGGATTTAGTAAATTTATTAATGACTATTGGGCTAGTGAGACCACCACCGCAGGGTCAGGTACGTTTAATACTCTTGTAGATACTAAGCTAGCTCGCTTTGGTGATGATCAGATCATTGATTTCTACGTCAGGATTACTGAATCAGGGAGCAACCTTGAGTATCAAGTACGACGCATTACACAGTTTGTGTCAGCCACGGGGACTGTGTTTGTTGACCCTCCGTTTACTGAGACAGTAGACACAGAGATTGACTACCAGATTCATAGGTACGATCCAGCAGAGAAATTTGAATGCTTAGACGAAGCAAGGCTGCGTGAGGATGTATTTGAACACGCCTTCCGCTTAATTTATGACGACACTACTACGTCTGATGGTCTTACAGACAGCTATGACGTAAATCCAGACATCCGATCAGGCCCTATGTACATCTTTGTAGAAGATCCGCAGTCAGTTGATTCGGAATGGAATGTACTAGCTAACCCTACTGGCGATACAACTACTAGTTGGGCTGTTGTTGGGTCAACGGCCACAATAGTTAATGAAAGCAATGCAGACAGGTTAATTCCAAAGTATGACACAAGCTGTATGAAGATCTCATCTGCTGCGGCTGTGACGGGTACGTTCTCTCAGGTAGTAGGGTCTATGTCTATTACTGCTGCTCAAGCCGCAGGACGACGCATGACATTTGGTGCATGGGTGTACACGAAAGATACGACGGGAGTGAAGATTCAGTTTAGTGATGACGATGGGGACACTGCCTCTTCGCTACACGGAGGTACTGGCTGGGAGCTACTTACCGTAGAAAAGTCAATCTCCCAAACTAACACGACAACACTTACCGCAGCGATTATTGTAGCTGGGGGATTGTCAGGAGTTACGGCGTACTTTAATCGGGCGTGGGTGTATTTCGGAGAAGCAAATCTTATACAAGACGTGTATCCGTGGCGCGACGCCCACTTACTAAGGCGTGATGCTACCACACAGCGAGTCCAATTAGCATGGGTTCCTACTGCTGGTAGGCAAATCCGCATGGTGGGACGCCAGTATTTATCAGCGTTAGGTAGTGTGTTAGCTACCCAATGCACTAATACAATGGAGTTGGATGAGGGTTCAGCGCAGGTATTGTACGGTGCAGCAGCAGAAAGTTTATTTGAAAAGGAAGGATTGACTACCGAAGAGTTCCCTCAAATAGCGCAACGCATACAAATTATTGACAGGAAAAAAGAGGCTACGCGATCATGGGGGTACGTTATACCACAGCGCCCTACCGTCCGTAGCCCGTATCAATAATGGCACTTATTAGTACAGGCTCCCGCGTAGACACGCCGTATGATGTGTACCTTGAGGTAGACAATCAAAAAGTAGGGTTCATGTTGAATGCTACAGAAGGCATTATGGGGTACAGGGCCTCATTAGCTGACCAAGTAACTCCACAATTCAACACTGCGTCTTACGACTACGCTTCTGTGCCTATCGAAGTAGAGATTCCAGTAGCCTATGAAGACTGGCAGGGTGGTTGTGGGTTCAACTCAGTCGAGTATGAAGAAGCAGGTTCACTGACTAAGTATTCATTTACTCGTGGTGTAGATGCAAGCTACGCAAATCGCCTGTACTCAGGCCCGTATCACTTCCAGAACTACAGTGACTTAGATGATAATGGTAACTATATCAATGCTAACTTCTTTGTAGCAGGTGACGCAGCGACTCCACAAGTAAAATTTTTGTATGCCCCGTCAACTGTAACCGCAACTAGTTCAGGCTTATGGGCGTTTGGTGGGCGATATGTGTACAAGCATTTGTCAGGTACTACGTGGGACAAAGCGCACGATTTCGGAGCGGGATATTATGTAAGCGACATGATCAACTTTAATGACGTGTTGTTTATATCTGTCGCCCTTACGAGCAATAAATTAGCTTCTAATTATTGGTACACAGCGGATGGGTTTGCTACTCTTCCGACACAATCTGTCCTAGCTAATTCAGGTGTGTTGTTTTTTGCTATACGTGGAGAGTCCTCTGGGAACGCCGTCCTGTGGGCGTGTGATGGCAACGGTAAGCTCCGTACTAACGTAGACGGAACCAACACAGGTGGTGCGTGGTCTGGTGCTATAGCTATGGGAACCACTACAAATGACTGGGTAACTGGGCTTGATGTAGTGGGTAGTTATGTATATGTATTCAAAGTCAACTCAATTTGGCGTACTGACGGTACAGATTCGCTCAATGTGTGGCAATCTCAGGGCGATAATGAGGTGTGGAACGCTAATGCAGGTAACGGATCTCGTCCATTTGTATGGATTGATGGCAATTGTTACGTCCAATACGGTCGCAGGGTGCTGCAAATCGACGCCGTGAATAACAATATGACGATTGTATGGCCTCCTAGCGCAGCTCAAGTTGGTTCAGAAGAGCTAGACGGGCGCATTACTGGCATCAGTGGAGACTCTGACTGGCTGTATTTCTCTTTAGTAAATAGCATAGGCGTGTCTTATATTATGAAGGGCAAGCCTATGACTACCAACTGGCATACCCTTACCTTCACGGAAACCCCTGCAATTAAAGGGATTTATGTAGCGGGAAGCAGTGTGCTTGGCTCTACTAACCCGTGGATTTTGTATGGAACAGACGCTACAGGTAGCAATCCTCCCTCTGGGGGTACGCTTAGAGGAGTAGTATTACCTAATACTGGGATGCTACCTGACACAGATCCGAACTATAGGTTTGCTCAATCTACAGAAAACCAGTACGTTGTAGGCCCGTGGATGGACGTCGGGCAAGCGGCGTCTCCTAAATTACTCAATGGAGCGCGTCTGTTAAGCCGCAGCGCTAACGAATCTTCGCCTACCACTATCAGTTATGTGGCAGATTCGGACAATTATCAAGACACATTTATACAAAACGTTCAGCGTGGGGACATTACAGGCACAGTTATAGGTACAGCTACCGACGATGACGCGTCGTTTAGCATCAGTACAGAGGTTCGGTTTAATAAAATTAGGTACATCTTAAAGCTAGCTCGCCCTGTTGGTGGCACTAACGTAGCGTCTGTTGAATCTGCTGTATTAGATACGACTATTGCTCCTGAGCGTCGTCGTTTATTTGACATGGATTTATTAATAGCAGATGACTTACCACTTAAAGGCGGGGGTAAATCTCGTTACGGCGCGAAAGTGTCGGAGGAGTTTTTGTTTAACTCAGCTAACAGGCTGATCACTTTGACCGATATTTTCAATCGCACGTATTCAGTTAAGATGTTGAACCTAAGATCCGCTGGAGTCATCCCGCAGGATGGGCGAGACACTCAAGTGTACACTGTGTCATTTGCCGAAATCAACCAGCTAACTGACATCGGTGACGTTTTGATCTATGATACAAGTGCGTGGAACACGGGAAGGATATATAGCTAATGCCTCTAACTAATGTTACGGCTGGGAGTACGGCTAACGCTGCTGACCTTAACCAGTACAAATCAGCCCTTGAAGGTACTACTAGCTTTGCCCCAACTATTGTTGCCGGAGCAGCAGACATCGTATTGCAGCTCGCAGATGCGGCTGGCTCATATAAATTACAAGTGCAAAACTCAGCGGGTACTGCTGGATTAACCGTCAACTCTAATGGCATAGTTACTCCTACGACTTTTCAGGTGACAGGCGTAGCTACTCCAGCAGACACGGGTGCTGGTCGTGTGTCTTATGACACTACTAAGAATGTGTTGGTGTATGGCAACGGCACTCAGGTGGTAGAGGTAGCTGATGGTGCGAGCACGACAGTGATTCCCCTTCTAGCCCAAAGAACTGCCGACCCGTCATCGGTAGTATTCCAAACATTGTCAGATTTTAATGTGACGTTGGCAGCAAATTCTGTATACGTGGTTGAATTACTGCTTATATACCTGACTGGCACAACTCCAGACATACAATTTCAGTGGAACATCGCTTCACTTATTAATACAACAATCCAATGGGGGAGTATGGGGCCTCCATTCTTGAACCTATCGACTACCCCCACAGCGTCAACTGATTTCAATGCCATGCACGATGAAGGCGAAATATTAAAACTTAAGGGCAATGGGACCAGCGCAAATGACAAAACCGTAGTGCCTGTGTTTGCCACAATACACACCGACGTAACAGGTGGGCAGTTAGAATTTCAATGGGCTCAACTAGTCGCCGATGCTTCCAGCACCACGCTGGAAAAAGGTAGTTACATGAAGGTCACAAGGAATGCGTAATGGACGAGAAGAAAAAACCCTCTTTTTTTAAGCGACTCTTTCACATAAAAGATGTCCACTTACCGCCGATTAGAATCGGTGCACCTAAATGGAAAACGCCAGAGATTAACGTACGTCTACCGTCATTGAACGGCTGGCAGCCACCCAACCTACGGGTTGCTTCACTTAAAGGTCTACACATTACTGGGGGCGTGTGGAAAGTTGGTACTTGGGGAATTGGGGTGGGTCTGTTAGTTACAGGTTTTGCTATTGGTACGTCAGTCGTGTTTACCAGAGCAGCACCTCATTTCCCTGAGCCAGCGCAGTACCATGTAGCTGCGGTAGCCTCTGACCAGACTCTTAAGGTAGGGGAAGAGTGGACATTTGAAGACAACACGTCCTCTGTAGAGCGTGAGCTACAGGTAAATACATTACAAATCAACATGAGTGGAGCGAGAGCAGCAGACATTAGCATTACCGACCTAGAGATTGGTAAGTCAAATCTTGGTGCTGTAGCTGCCATTCAAATACTAGGTGACACGTCAGGTTCAAACGCATTCTTCTTAGAGTGTGATGAAATAATCATTACAGGGGTAGAAGCTAAGACGTTTAACCTAGCCAACTCAGAGATATTTACGCTAAATATTCTTAATAATGTGGCAGACGGTATCTCTGTAGGGCCTACACTTAACGCAGCGGTGCTTGATATTACAGTCACCAGCACCCGTGGGGCGGTTAAAGTCCCTGCTGTTACCAGTGGTTCCTTCGATAAGATACTCATACACACTGCTACGGCTGCATCTCAATGCCGTACATTAACCATATCTAACGTGTCTGCGTATGGAAGTGGCATAGACCTAGACCATATTAAGGCGGGAACGCTGACGATTAGCTCTAGTAAGATAGGTGACGGCACAGGGATTGACGCTCCGAGCTTCATAATCGCGAACACAACCAAGATTCAAGTGCTTAATGCCACAGGGAATACGGAAGCACCTGTCTCCGTTAAATAGTATGAGACTAGCAATAGCCATAGGATTAGCTCTTACAGTTGTACTTCTTGCGCCTACCGCTCTATCTAATCAACTATATATTAGCTATGCTGTACCTCCCGTACCTGTCGTGCAGGTCTATACTCCGCCCGTAATAGCCCCTGTAACGCCGCTCAGCGAGGGTGTAGGTGCAAGGACGGTTAAAGACATTGCTTTATCTACCGATGCAGCTGAGAACGATTTAATCTTCCTGTCTAAATGGGAGCTGATGGATGTACTTGCTCAGACTTCTTGGCGCAGTTACATCACTGCCAATATGTATTACATAGAAGAGTTAGACATGTGGTATTACGACGACTTTTATGCTGTGAAGCTGTATGATCTAATGATGTGTGAAAGCTCTGGCAGGATAGATGCCATAGGTGACATAGGGATTGGGACTGGTATTTCGGTTGGGTTGTTCCAAATAAACACAGGGTATTGGCCTCAGCTGGCTAAGAAGTACCACTTGTTTAGACCAGTAGACAACGCACAAGCGGCGTATGAGGTCTGGGAAATACTAGGGTGGGATGCTTGGAGTTGTCATGACGGATGATGAGCGCGAAGAACGAGAACGGCGCAAGGGTAGTGGTGGCACTACCATTACAGGCGTTCAGCTATTGGTGGGGATTATCTTTGTCCCCGTAGTAATGGTGTGGCTTGCTCTAGGCGCTAGGATTATTTGGTCCGCCACGGGGAACGTGGAAACGCTGCAAAACATAGAAGGTCTCTGACCCTCTGGGGTCAGAAATTAAAACTCTTAACAGCGTTAGCAGTTCTCAGTCTACCTGTATCGATGGGACTGGGTAAGTTATTTGAAGCGTTTAGCAATGAGATTGATATACGCAGGAGGGATGACTGATGTATGAGTACAAGGTAACTCTAGACAGGATCGTCGATGGCGACACCATAGATGTAAATGTGGACTTGGGCTTTACGGTATGGCTCTCTAAGCAAAGAGTCAGGCTCCACGGTCTTGATACATGGGAGAGCAGGACAAAAAATTTGTCTATAAAAAAGAAGGGCTTGCTAGCAAAAGCGTTTACTAAGCAGATGGTATCTGAGGCTGAAGAGATAATTTTAATCAGTCATGGGAAGGGGAAGTACGGAAGAATACTTGGTGAGGTAATTTGTGATGGCGTCAGTTTGAATGACGCGCTCATAGAAAACGGTCACGCTGTCGTGTATGACGGTGGGACTAAGACATTAAAGAGTTAACGGTGAGCGTTGTTAGATATTCTAATGGCCGCAGTCGCGTTAACGTTATTAGTAGGATGGTTAATGGAGGATTTGAATGGCAAGATTAAGATTCAAGGGAGAGTTAGACGGCCTAAAGTACAGCGGGCATCCCGTGTCAGGGACTATATCAAGTTTCTATGGCGTTGTGCGAAAAGAATTATCGGGCGGTAAGGGGCATACGGGCCTAGACATTGCTGGCGCCGAAATTGATGGCGCCCCGATTACAGCGCCAATGGAAGGAATTGTGCATAGTGTATTTCTGGCTCAAGAAAATCCCCAACAATATACGATGGAATACTTCTTTGGTAATTGCGTTGTGCTTCGTCATGACGACAGCGACGGTAGTCTTCTTGGGTACACTCTTTATGCTCACATGGCTGCAACGCCAAGCGTCTCGCGCTCTCAACCCGTGAACGAAGGCGACTTACTTGGGCACGTTGGTAACACAGGCCGAAGCACTGCCCCTCACCTTCACTGGGGTTGTACAGTCGCAGACAATCCGTACTTGTCGCGATCTAAAGGGTTGAACGATCCCCTAAACTTCCTAGATAATAGTGAAGAGGAAGTAAACGATGTAGATGAGCAGCAGAAAAAAGCAAATGACTTAATTGATGCTGGGCAAAGTATATTAAACAATGTAATAGATGACCTTCAAGGCAAGGTAGATGATATGGAGAATGACTAATGCAAATATCTGAGGAATATCGAGACATCGGGGAACGTGCCATCAGTACGGGTGTGCAGTCTGCGATAGGGGTGACGGCTGGTATGTCGCTGGCGAATGTGGACATGGATGCTATGGCACTCATAGCCACGGTGTTTATTAGTGCGGCTGCTAGTGTGCTCAAGTCAGGCGTAGCTCAAAAGCTCGTCGGCGATGACAGTGCTAGTCTAGTAACATTAAAGCGCGACCCAAAGACAGGTCGCTTTATGAAGAGGGAGAAATAAAATGGCTTCGATTAAAAAGAACGGTAAGCAATTAAGCGCGGCAGGTGTACCAGCTGTGTATCCACCAAAGGCCAAGCCAGCCGCAAAAAAATCTAAGGCAAAATAGAACAAAAAAATACCGCTGCATTTCCAGATGAACAGCGGTATTTCTTTTTTATTGTAGTACGTTAGCTGCTATGCAGTTTGCAGTACTTTATGTGATTGCAATGTGGTATTTGCCAATGGCTCTTAACACTTGCGTCAGCTTCTTTTTTGTCGGTAAACGAATGGTAATGACTAAAGTCCGTCGTCTCTATCGTGACGGTCCAGACATCTAACATTCCTTGTGCCGATTCAAACAACCCCTGAGTTACCTCGATGCCTTCTATTGTGGCATTCATGTTGCACGTCCCTTCGTTGTGCTACGCTACCAGTATAACACATGCTGATTACTGTTGTCAAGCGGGTGTACCTTCCGAGGGTTTTGTATACCCTGTTGACTTCTGCTGAATAGTATGAGACAATCGAGGAATAGCTTCATAAATTGTGAAGTGAAGAGCATAGGAGAGAGAAAATGTTGAAGAGAGATGATGTGATTGCGACGTATCCAGTGACTGAAGTTCACCGAGTTGCGTTTATGGAACCAGAGGAAGTGCCTGATCCTAATGGGATCAAATTTCCGCTGCCTACAGGAAAGCAATACTCAGATGAAGTGTTCGAAGAACATTTAATGAGAAGTGGTGGTGGCCCTGAAGATATGTCGTTGCTGCATAGTATGGAATTAATTCGTTGGATGCACAATGACATACTCGATGAGCTTGAAAGATTACATGACGAGATAAAAAGCACCCGTCATAAGGGCATGGAATCGATGGTCAGGAAATTGCACAAAAGAACAGCAGGCTCAACTCGAAACGTCGCGAGCCTGATGGCGTACTTGAACCTGTCGGTATCAATGACCCTAAATAGAACAGACAAGGAGGCCAAGTAGAATAGAAAGTGTAGTAGGGGGGAGTCAACGTATACCTTAGCCCCTCTACTACATCTTGAAGGCTTGCAGATTAAAGGTTAATACGGTAGAATTTTTGCTGTAGTCACAGAAATAGGAGGACACAGAATGGCAGTACAGATAGAACCAAATACCATTTATTCAATGGACGAGGTATGTGCGATGTTTAAGGTCTCGCAACCTACCCTAACTAAATGGGTGAGGGAGTACGGACTTATAGGGCAAACTGCGGCGGGTGGAGTACGAGGATATAGATTTTTTGTTGGACAAAATCTCTTAGAATTCTTCGGGAAGCAGTCAGACAATGAGACAGCACACGTTTGAAGAGGCACTAGCAGCGCGTAGAGCAGGTATAGAGAAGGTAGAGCGTGGAACTGACCGAGACTGGGCAGACCGAGCTCTTAATGTAATAAAACAAGTAGCACAGCAACGGGAAGAGATCACAGCTGATGAAATATGGGGAGTCCTTGAAGAATTCGGAGACACGCCACGAGAACCTCGTGCGCTTGGCCCAATTTTTACAAGAGCAGCCAAACTTAATTGGATTATTAAAACAAACAAGTACACAATGTCAAGACGAGCTGTTAACCACGGCAGAGACATTCGGGTATGGCGTTCAAATCTCAGAGAATCAAATGGAGATGATAATTGGGGCCGCCCCGAAGGGTGGGGCAGACCCCATAGCACAGAAGGGGACTGATAAAGAATCAGAACCAACTGATGCTAGCGTACCACAAGAACTATATAGTGAGGCAGATTTATGGGACCGAGGCAGGTCCGATTTTCGCCCGATAAAGGAAGATGAATAATGACAATGACGACAGTAGAATACTTTGCTGAGTATAGGCAGGGTTTAATCACTGCGATTGAGGACTACGAGACGGCGCGTGAAGCGTTACGTTCCAGTAGGTCTGACGTTCACAAGTACAGACAGGAGTGGATGTTTCAGCGTCCTCAAACGGCTCAGCCTGTACTACTTCAGCCTCCTGAGACTCGAATGCGGCCTCGTATGCCTCCTCAAACGCCTTCA
>CAACVF010000107.1_pt1 | contig 10910 bp, 18 predicted proteins | sample 2381781 | NCBI WGS metagenome assembly CAACVF01 (sample SAMEA5211967, study PRJEB30684) | marine metagenome | biome: Marine; feature: Epipelagic; material: Water | collected 2015-10-15 | depth 60 m | reverse complement strand
CGATGATGATGAGGGTTCTGTATATCTTTACACTCATTGGACAGGACACAATATTAAGAACATTCTTGCAGAGGCCTTAATCAAAGGCAGAGGCAGATGGGCTGATCCGAGCTACTTGACACGGATAATTTTTAATCACATGACAAGAGGCGAACAAGGGAACTATGCCCAGGAAACAACCGGCTACGGAATTGACTTCATAGAACCCGATGTCAATTATCCGATAGTAAGGGTGTTTTACCCTCCACTATGTGATGAGCCTTATCCCTCTATTGAGTGTGATGGTGAAATCTATGAGATAACACACTTCATAACTATTAACGCCCAAGAGTTATTATTTGGGAAGTTGGAGGATTGGAACGAACGGAAGAAAGATGATCCGGTGTTAATTCAGACGGCCAGTGAGTTTCTACTTAGGCTGACTGAAAATCGTGGCGAGTCTTAAAAATGTTTTCTGTTTCTGATCGACTGAGAATTGCAATTGCATTGGCGATCACCACAAGTTGCGGCGCTCATCAAATTGCTGTCGGATTATCCGGCGAACCGATTGACCGCTGGACCTATTCTGACACCGTTCAACAACGGACAACGATCTTGCCGGAGGTGAAGCCACCTGCAGAAACAGTACCCCCTCTCGTTTCTGCTAATACATATATTGAAGCTACTACGACTTCAACTTTACCTCCGGCAGTTACACTCTTGGATTTGATCCAAGAATATTTTGAACCCGAAGATTGGGATTGGGCATTGCAGGTTGCCTTTTGTGAATCTTCTGCTCAATCCTATGACACGACCAGCACAGCGCGGCACCCAAGTTCAGGTGCATCAGGCTGGTTCCAACATCTTCCGAAATTTTGGGAAGAACGATCACGCAAAGCAGGAATACCAGACGGCGACATAATGGACCCAAGAAACAATGTCTTAGTCGCCGCTTGGTTGCTTTACAACACTCCTCAACAAGAGGGACATTGGTATCCATCAGAGCACTGTTGGATTGAAAGATAAGGAGAAAGAAATGCAAAACTTTTCTAGTTTCGCTGTCGCTAGAAGTAGCGACCCTGACACAAGTTGGGAGGCGGCTAAATCGTTAGGCGATTTAGGCAAACTACAAAAAAAGGTCCTTGAGGTATTGAAGCAAATAGGACCAGCCACAGATGAGGACATTCATGAGTTCTATGAGTGGGTTTACAACACAAAAGTTTCACCATCGACTACACGAACACGAAGGAAAGAGCTTCAAGATATGAACCTAGTCGTTCTTGTAGATAAGGAAGGGAAAACAAAAGGCGGCAGGCGCTGTCAAAGATTTGCAATTAACCATTTGACTAATCATCTGCAACTTTCATTGGTGTGAGATAGGATGCCAGGTATGAGCAAAGGAAAATTTGGCTGGCCTGAAGATATGCCAGCGGCTGATCGACCAACCTTATGTTGGATCGGAGATGGCGACATCAAATATGAAATGGCATTTGGCTATACAGAAGGAGTTGAACCTTCAATAGCATTATTTAGAGGTGACGTTGATCAAGTAGTTGCAATAATCCCTAAAGACATTCTGACCCTAGCCCTTCAAGGTTGGGCAGATGAAGAAATTGGAATTGTCGCCGATTGTAATTGTGTGAAAATAGGTTACTGTCCTTATTGTCATGAATCAGGTCAGTCGAATTAAAGTGACAAAGCTTCTTGAAGAAACAGACGATTGGTTCCTGTATCAAATAGGTCTACCTGGGTATGTTCCATTCGGGAAAAAATATGTTTTTAAGCGTGACGTGACCAAAGGTGAGATCAAAGGCAAAGCCGGAACCACAAAAATGATCCATACCGAAGGATTTCCTATTCCACGGCAAATTGACTTGAGAAAAAAATATCGTAATTCCTATTAACAAAACTAGACAACTAGCCCGCTTTTTGTTTATCGGCGTGGTTTTTTATACATTAAACCATACTCGCAGTATCATCGCCTACCGGAATAACGGTAGCAATATATCCCTTGATAACCGACAGAGCGGCAGAAGCGCCAGCGGCAACAACCATTTTCCAATTATCAACACCCAAATCCATGAGTGAGTTTGTACCAATTGCGCCAAGTGCTGCTTGCATAAATGTTGCGATACTTCTTTCAGCAACATCTCGGAGTTGTTTGAGATTTAAGGTCATAATAAGTTCCTCTTTCGTGTCGTAGCTTTAACCCGACAAACAGTTCAAGTGATGAAACGGATAAGCGGTTTTTGTTTAGTCGGAGTTTATTAAATCCTACGCTACTGGAATGAGTTTGAGGTGACGGTTGATTCACCAACCTTCGGACGCCCTATCGACACAGAAAATTGGGGCTGAAACTGTCACTCCGTATTCAGGAGTTACTAGCATGAAAGATTGAGCGGTGTCTTGTTCGTGGAACTCAAAGCCAGAAGTGGCTGCATACTCGTCCCAGCCTTTCGGCGAGCCATTAACAACTAGACCGGCAGAAGGGGCGAGAACTAATTGATGCCAGTGACCGATGCACATAATGTCGTGCGCTGTTTGAGGATTTGCTTTCAGTCTGAACTGCATTCTTTTTATTGGAGGCCAGATGCCTCCGACTCCTCCACCGCCGCGAACCTTATCCCCATGCGTCAAAAGAAACTTAGTGTCGTGAACTTTCACAACCGTGTCTGCGGCTTCCGGTATTTGCCACGTGATTCGTTTGTCGTCTTTCAGCATTGTTGAAACCGACTGATAGATTAACCAGTCAAAATTGTCTCGTACTCTTTTCTTTGACCGGCTCTTTCTTGTACGTCTGCCGTGATTACCGACAACTCCTGCAATATGGACTTTCTCAAAATGATCTGCCAAGGTTGTTATCGCCGCCGCAAGCTCGCCAACCCAATAGACAACTGTCTCAAGCATCGTGCCTTCATTTGATTCAGTTAGTTCTTCGTGAATGTCGCCGCTCACCATGTCTCCTCCAAGAAATAATGTCAGGCCAGTGATCTCAACTGGTCCTGAAACGTAATCTCTAGCAAGGGCAATAGTTCTATCGACGAACCTCCTCAATCTTTTTTTAGCAATTTCACGGTCATACTTATTAACAAAATCAACTTCCTCTGGTTTGACTACTTCGTCCCAGTGAGTATCTGAAAGCATCGCAACCGCTATTGCTGACGACTTTTTTGGTTTCTTTAATGAGAGCCATTTAGGAGCCGTCTGTGACGTTGTGGCTTCATATATGGATAGTCTTACCTCTGCCGCTTCTAACTCTGTCGAGAGGTTCTTTATGTCGGCCTTAGCCGCCGCTAAGGATACCTTACCCTTGATTGCGTTCCGTTCTAATCTTGCAACTTGACTTAATAGCTCTTCACTTTCTGCAAAACTTTCAAGATCAGACACGGTTTCTCCTTCTCTGTTCAATTAAAGGGTCAATTTTTCTTTGAGTCGCATCTGTGTACCCTAAGTTAATTAACCACCTAGTGATTTGAGCCGGACCAGCAGTTGAGTCCAATATCTGGTCTTGAACTTCTTGTGGTAGGGAATCAACCCAGCGCTGTCGCCGGTTATCTTCGTTCTCAATAAACTCGTCAAGTTTCATAGGAGGCAAGCCTTTTTCTTAATGTCGTTAATACGAGTATAGAGGTGATCACCTGGACATGCTGTTTTTGCTCCTTCGACATCTCTGTGTGAGACTATTTGGACTTGTCCAATAACCCATTCCTCCTCAATCATTTTCCTAATCAACCAGCCACAAGCCTCAATCGCCGCTTTAGTTGGCTTCTCATTTACATAAGGGTGGAAACACCCTTGAAAAACTATTCCGTATGATCTGCGAATACCTAAACCTTTACCTGCTGGTCTGATTCCGAAACCTCTCCCTTCAATAACTCTTCCCGATGGAGTGATTACAAAATTGTAAGCCAAGTCACTCCAACCGTTAATATCCATGTGACGATCTTGATGCCTTCTAGCGTCAGTAAACTCTCCGGCAATAGAAGGTCTAGGGCTAGCCGTGTGGTGAATATAAATAATCGGGCAATGTTTCAAAAGAGGTGCTGTCTGTTTCGGTTGCCTAGCACCCCATTCCTGTTTTGGAATAATTCTGAACTCTTTTACTTCTTTAGATTCAAGAACGTTTCGCTGTATAGAGAGTGCAATTTTGAGAGCTTCCCAAGTTTGGCTACCCACAACGCCGTCCACAGATAATCCAGCATCGGTTTGGAAGTTGATAACAGCGGACTCAACTTTTTTGTTGAATATGCCATCTATTTTTCCAGCGTCATAACCTATCTCGATCAGCCATTGTTGAAGGGTCGGGACATCAGCGTGTCTCCGTCGGCGCTTGCGTGAAATCGTAGTGTACGAGATCATGTTTTAATGCTAGCCGATTATTGCTTTACGTGTTGTCCAATTCTATAAATATGCATTCACCTGGACATTCTTCAGCAGATTCAATAGTTGCTTCTACATCTTCAGGTAGAACCGAAGCCATACCTACAGCCATCTTCAATGCTGGTTCACCTTTAGGTGCTCCATCAGGTCCGTAAATAGTCGGCCATTCTTTTTCTTTAACATAGGCTAAACCGTCATCGTGCATTTGGAAAACGTCTGGTGCTATTTCAGCGCAAAGACCATCTCCGGTACAGAGGTCTTGATCTATCCAAACTCGTAGGTTCGTCATTTCGTTTGGTTTCACTTAACTTTTGAATTGTTGGTATTGGTCCAAGTCGGTTTGATCTATAAACTGTTGATAGTCGCCGATGTCTTGAATGATGATTTGGGTGATTGGTTGCGGCATAGGTTCACCGCCGCCTTGTAAAGCTACGATCATTCCCCCTACCGCTGTGATTAGTGCTGTTATGCCTGCGAGTAGTTTAGTTAAGTTGCTCATCTTTCTCTTGTTCCTCTGTCGAGTTGGGAGGGCAGTCACAAGATTCGCATTTGCAGTTCATGTTTTGTATTTGAGTTTGCTGGTTTTTTATTATCGCTCGTAATGTGGCGAGTTCAAGTTGTTGCTTGCCCTCTGGTGTTGTTTGTAATTCGTTAAATACTTCTTCTATGGATACTTCTTGACTCATAATTATTTTTTACTTTTCAACTACGTCAGTAATAGGTTTTTTGCATGGACCACATAAAACGTCACCGTCAGCCGGTTTCACTACCTCAATAGCAACGTCTTTGTTTATGCAATCTGTAGTGCGGCAAGTAACGGTGTATGTATTCATAATTAAACCTCTAAAGTTGCTAGGAGCGAAGCGTCACCTGCTACGAAAGCACCCGAAGTGCTAACTAAAAAAACTCTGCAAGACGATGCGCTGATGTTGTCTACGTTTGGTACTTTGCTGCCGCCACCACCACTGTTTGCTTGTGTGACCATTACGTTAGGTGCAGAAGCGAACCGGCTAGATGTAAACGTTACGGTAGTGCCTGATGCTGAAATGCTTTGAGAAGCAAATGTTTCTACGATAGGAGGAGGGTTTACTGTTGAATCTATTGTTCCAGAAACCACAAGTTTGTCAGCACTTTCGTCCCACAACATGTATTTACCAGAAGTAGCACCAAAGAATTTAACGTCATAACCTGTGTCGTCTACTCCTACTGTAAGCGTTCCGGTTTGTTGAGTATTTCCGTTTAAGGTTGTTGTCCCGACTACAGATAAAGTTGTGTCAGCATGATTAGCATTTTCAGGAGTCGTTGAATCAGGATCAGAAATATAAACCCTGTCGTTCACTAAATCTATTCCAATAGGCAGCGCTGAATTATCTGTAGTGCCGGAGCCTGTTGTCTGATCTATAAACGCACGAAAGTTTCCAGCAAAATCGTTCCAGTCTGTAGCCGTAACGATGTAACCGCCTGCCCTGTTGTTTACTTGATACTGCCAGTTAATTTGAGTCATTGTTAATCCTTAGAAGAAAAGTCTAGTCGTATTTCCGAGTTCAGAGAAGGCGGCATAAGTTCCTGAACCATCGTCGAGAGTCCAATAGCCTGCCGTATCCGCTGGTGACATTTCCATAACGGTTGTCCATCTTGGTCCAATGCCTTTGTGAATAATTCGCTCACAAATAACTGTAGTGCTAATTGAATGCCCATCTGCTGGTGTTCGTTCAACCGAATAAGCGTTTCCGAGTTCAGCCTGTAAAGCTACTGCCCATAATGCGTCTTGGTCTTGCGGTTGCAAAGTAATGGATTTAACTCTGTTTGCTGGTTCAGCCAAACGACCTATTTGATATTGCGCCCACGAATTTGCTTCTGAAGTTCCTGTAAGCATTAAACCGGTTTCACTTTTAGACCTAATACCAAACTTGGTTTGACTATCAGTGTCGTTTTGTGTAGTTCCAGCAGAACCAGAAGCGATCTCTGTGCTGATGCGATTAGTAATATCCAAATCTTCCATCTCAAAATCTAACTGATGATATTTGACTCTGCCTCCTGAAGTGCTGGTGTCAGAAAATGTCGCAGAAATAGAAGCAAACGAAGCAATCCTGTTTACTCTATTTTTAAAAGTCATAACACCCGAACGAGATGCAAAGAACGAACCAATTTCAGCGTTTTCAATATCTTGTGATTGCAACAAAACATCTAAACTTGTTCCATAAGTTTTTGCTGGAACTGTTGAATTGTCTGAAGTATTGTCAATGTCTCGGTAACCTGCAACTGATACGGCTCCGGCTGAACCTCCGTTCGGCCATGACGCTTGATCCAACAAGTTTGCTATTCGTAAACCTGAAAGTTCTTGTGATTCGCTTGAACCATCACAAGCGGCAAGCGATAACGATTTGAAAGCATCAACACATTCAATTCTGACTACCTGGTCTTTGTCATTTGGATATTCTTGAGTCCATCTTTCTACAAAACCTCTAAAAATAACATACGCAGTTGAAGTGCTTGGGTCTGTAGCTTTTATCCTAATATGCCGCATGGGAATAACGTTCGTTGAACCACTGACGTAATATGGAGAACCGGAACCAGTATTTGAGGGGTCAAGTTTTCCGTTTGAGTTTGAGCAAACGATTACAGCACGACCAGCCTGATTTGTGTCTAGTTCCATCTTTCGACCACGAACAATTTGGAAAGATCGGACAGGGTTAGCGGTTGAGATTGTAGTGAAATCTTCATCGGCGGCTGTCTCTGTTATGCCTTTAGTGAAAGCGACTTCCACTGTTAAAGTTGCGAGTGCCATTATGCGAACTCAAGTGATGCGTTACGGTTCTTTGTTCTAATAAGTTGAGCCTGAATTACGTCTGTTAAATCCATTTCTGAAAGAACTGAACCTTCAACTGTGACATTGAGGACAGTTGTGTTGCCGCCCATTGCTCCAAGAGGTGAAGCGCCTGCCGCTTGATTCAGAGGCACAACGGCTTCCGGTCCTGCTTCACCGATCAAACTTAAAGTGGGTTGTGTAACGATTGCTCCAGTTGCTCCAACAAACCAGCCTGTTGCGATATTTTCTTGAAGTACCTGCTGATCCTCTGCGGACATGACACCAGAAGCGCCAAGCGAGTTCCACATTTCGGTCACTGTTATTGCTAATTCAATATCGGCAACGTCAGCCAATATGTTCAGGTCATCTATTAACTTTTGGATCGTTGCGTCTGTTGCTCCAGCCTCTATTGCTGCCTGCACTATTTCATCTCGCCATTGAACAAAAGCCTCTGCCGCTTCTTCAGTAGAGCCACCAGTGTCAAGTATTGTTCCGATCATGTTGTCAAACTGATCTTCCATATCAGCCATTGCCGATCTTGCGTTTATTGCTTCCTCGCTGAAACCTTCAATACTTCCACCTGATGCGATAAGGGCATCTATCATGTCTGTTGAAGATGTGAACAAAGCATCTTGTGCTTCGGATAAAGTCCAGATCGGATCAGTAGCGTCCATTACTCTGTCTATAAATTCTTCAAATTCTTCTCGTTCTTTTTCAAGAGCGTCTGCGGCTTCTTCTGCGGCTCGTTCTAGTTCTAATTGTGCGGCGGCTTGATCTTCTAGTGCGTCGTTATGAAGTCCAATTACTCTAACTCTGTTTAATTCGGCGACGGAATGATCGTTTAATGCTTGGAAAGCATCTTCTTCATCTTTAATACTTTGTGCTACTTCTGCGTTTTTTCTTTCCATTGCTTCGACAAGTTTGTCAGCGACGGCGGCGTATTTCTCAGTCTCGCCTGCCGATTCAATAAGTGCAGTTGCTTCATCGCCGAGAGCCTCCACCCAAATTGCTCGTTGTGTAGCGTTGTTGATGGCGGCTTTGGCATCTTCTTCAAGTGCTTTGTGGTGGTCGTCCCAACCGTCTGCGGTTTCATCAAGAGCATCAAGCATCTTGCCTAATTCTTCTCTTGTAATTTTCTGTGCTTTAAATTCTTTTGCGAGTGCACTTGTAACGTCACCAACGGCACCTTCTTGCTCTTTTAATATTTGGATTAGGGCTTCGTCGGTAATGGCATAACTCTTTGCCAACTTTTCTATATCTTCAAACTCGTCAGCACCGCTTCGTAAGGCCTCATCAAGTTTCTCTTGGTCAATCGCTAACTTTGAAAATGCTGTGGCAACTTTCTTATCCAATAATTCTGAAAGTAAAGTGTTCGCGCCAATAAACTCGCCTATAGCTGTTTCTGCTTCTTCTGTGACAGGCACCATCTCTCTGTATTGTGCGTTTAGTTCTTCAAGTCTTGTAACTAAAGTTGAAGCCGGATCACCTGCGGCAACCATTTCGGCGGTGATTTCTTCTTGTCGTTCTCTTGCATCTGCGGCGGCTTCACTAACACCTTTCCACCACAAAAATAATGGAACAGCAACAAGGGCAGCGGCGGCAACAGCAGTTCCAGATATAGCGCCAGTGACTACAGCAAACGCCGGTCCAAGAGCTTTAATTGCAATCGCTAATTTTCCAGCGATCAACAACAACGGACCTGCGGCGGCAAGCAGTCCACCAATAACCATTACCGTCTTTTGCATGAACGGACTAAGATTTGAAAATTTGTCAGTTAAGTCTTTAATCCAACTAGCCAATTTCTGAATTGCTGGAACAAGAACCGGAATAAGTTTTTCACCTATTTCAATGAAAGCCAATTTAATATCTGACATAGCGGCATTGAGTTTAAACTCTGCTGTTTCAGAAGCAATACCAAAAGCCGTGTCAAGAGTTCCGGTCACATCAGCCATGTTGCCGAATATGTCGGCAGTAGTAGCGGCGTTAGCACCCATTAAATCCATGACACCAACTAAAGCTCTAACATTGCCAAATACCTGTGCGGCGGCATCTGCATTACCATCAAACTCAACAGATAAAGTTTGGAGGGTAGATAGTAAGCCTTCTTCCCTCATTTGAGTTCTTAATTGTTCAGAAGAAAGACCCATGCCAGCCAAAGCATCTTCGGCTTGTTTGGTTGGCTTCAATAATGAAACCATAATAGAACGGAGTTGTGTTGCGGCTTCGTTCGCGTTTGTACCAGTCCTAGACATAGAAGCAAAGGCTGCACCAACTTCATTAAAGGAAACACCCATTGACGAAGCGACAGGAAGAACGCGACCCATTGAGCCAGCAAGTTCATCGGCTTCCAATTTACCTTCTCGAACAGCGGCAACCATAACATCGGTTGCTTGAGTTGCTGAAATAACATCACTTCCATAAGCGTTTAAAGCAGAAGTAGCCAGGTCAGCGATAGTTGCTGTGTCTCCTAATCCTACGGCGGCGGCTTTAGCAGAAGCGGCAAGAACTTCAGTAGCTTCTGCACCTCGTAAACCGGCAGACGTAACGAAGAACATGGCATCGGCGAGTTCTTTTGGCGCTCTAGCAGTTTCACCTGATAAACCTTTAACGTCCTTAGTGAAACCTTCAACAGCGTCAGCAGATAATCCAACCAGTGATTGAATTTTGGTCATTGACGATTCAAAGCCAACAGCAGATTTAACAGCGGCACCAGCGGCTAAAGCCATCGGAAGGGTCAAGCCCCTCGTCATAGTCTTACCGGCTTTAGTTGCCTTCTTACCAAAAGTCCCTAAAGACTTTTCAGCCTTAGCCAATTCGGTTTTCATTTTGGTAGCGTCAGCAGTAATAAGCGCCTTGACTATTGTCGTTAATGCCATTTTTTACTACCTCCTGCGGCTTTTACTTTTTGCTTTTTCTACTTGTCTTTGGTGTTCGTCGGCTTCAATCTGATAAAGAGCCGCCCACTCTGTGATCTCGGCTGAACTGATACGGTCTAGGAGTTCCGCAACAGTCATGCCTAAATCTCTAGCAAGACGGAAATAGAATCTTCTTTCAGGTGCTACTCGTCCTCTACTGTCTGGGAAGCCGAGAAGTCTTTTCCCGCATCATCAACTGCGCCTTCAACAATTCCGGCCACTTGGAGGCAGACGTTTGAAAGACGGTCAAGAACGGTTGAAGATTTCTCATTCAATAACCATTCAGCATCATCTTCCTTGAATACTGGATCACCAGTTTCAGGATCGTAAACACAAGACACCAACATGCCGCCCCAAAGAGCTTCCATCTTGTTGTCCTCGTCACTTGTTAATGCTGTCACGATTGCCGAACGTTGCGATCCGGTCATTGACCGAACTTCAACTATTACACCCCATTCAGACACTTCTACTATTTGAGAAGTACGATCTTGGGCTTTTCTAATTTTCTCTCGAATGGACACTATGGTCACTCCTTCGCTGTTGTTATTTGATTAGAACGTTGTGCGTGTTACGTTTCCAGTGACCTGGAGGTCAGCCGAAAAAGTCACTACATCGCCAACAGAAGTTGAAACGCTGTAGTTAGTCATGATTGCTTCGCCGGTGTATTTTATATTTCCACCAGTTGAACCTGCTGGTCCGAAAATCCATGTACGGCTTGCTGGCTCGGTGCCAATCATGTAGCCGTCAAGTGTTGCGTCCCATTTACCAGAAATAGAAAGTGTAGCGTCACGTAAACCAACAATGTAACTTTTTGAAGTTGCACCGAA
>CAACVF010000287.1_pt1 | contig 10929 bp, 12 predicted proteins | sample 2381781 | NCBI WGS metagenome assembly CAACVF01 (sample SAMEA5211967, study PRJEB30684) | marine metagenome | biome: Marine; feature: Epipelagic; material: Water | collected 2015-10-15 | depth 60 m | reverse complement strand
GTTCTCTTTTAAACTTTGATTTTTTAGGAGGTTTATATCCACTCTTTCTTTTTCTAACAGAATATCCTCCAAATTTATTTTTCTTTTTCTCATATTTTATATCATGGCTAGTAATAAATTCAGCATCCATTATTTCTATAGAAAACTTATCATACTCATAAGAATAATCTCCACTAGCAGAAAATGTTCTTGAATAAGGATAATCTTCTTTTATATTTTTATTACCATAATCTTCAGCTATTTGCTTATATTCCTCTTCAGTAAACTGATCTCCAGCCATTCTTTTTAACTCAGATATAGTAACAGTGTATATTTCACCTGCGTGCTGTATATTTTTAAAATCAGGATCTCCTGAGTATGAGGTTACTAAATTAGTTGGATCAACATATCTTACCTTAACACCTTGAGTTTTATCTAAATAACACTTCATAGCAGCTTGTCCAACAACAACTAGATCCCTAATAAGCTTTCTTTTTAACTCATCAAAGTCATTTGTTTGTAAAACAAAACTTATACCCTCTTCCATGGCTAATTCATGTCTTTGCTTATAATTTAAGCTCATGTATAAATCTAACTCAGCGTAGCTGTTTGGAGTGTATCCTTTCTGTATATAATCATCACCTGTTAATTCTGTTAACTGAGCTCTCATTTCAGCTGTCAGCATTTTAGCTAAAAGCTCCTTTTGATCGTCTCTTCTTGTGTCTACAGAAACAGGATCTATAGCTGTAGCTTTAACTTTATGGTCTTGCTCGACCATACCACCACATACTACATCTACAAATTTAGGCACTATAGAAACTGGAGTCCAATCTATATTCATGTATGAAGTATCGCCTTCAGCATCTAAAAGATCCTTATACTTTGAAACACTCTGCGTACCTTCAGCGTATTTTCTAAGCTTTTCATTTCTTCTTCTTCTATCCTGGAAGTTCATGTCTGTATTATTCCTCCAGTCAGAATACATTTTTTTAAAATATTGTAACCCATATTCTTTTTTTGCCTTATCCTCGTTTGGTACAAGTGGGCTTGGGTATCCTCCTATAGTGTCAAATAATTTTTCCATTTAATTTATATTCTTTTAGAAACTATTCCTCTGTTATTATATTTTTTTATAAAGCTTATATCTAAAACTTTTACCTTTTTTTCTTTTATATGTTTTTGTGAAGCTAACAAGGCTAAACTAGAAGCTACAGTAGCATCATGCTTTGTTCTGTCATTTATATCAAATCTACTCCAATCATCAAGTAATCTATTAAAATAACATCTTCCCATTTCACCATCTTGACTCATACCTATATAATCATATACATATGTTGCTACAGCTTCTGTTTGAGCATTTAATACAGCAGCACCCGTAGATGGTATACCTTTTGTTTTTTGTTTTCTACTACTATCAGTATGTGTTGTTTCTGGCCTATCCATTAGGTAATTATAATAACCTCTTCTCTCAAAGTATTTTATTATACCTATTTTATTATTTTCCACAAGTATTGCACAACCATAAAAAACACACATCTTAATCATATCCTCATAGAATATGTCAGCTTTAGGCGGTCTAGCTATATACTCACATACAAATTGACAAGAGAAGTCATCTAACATACTAAGCTTTTTATAAACATAAGCTGCCGCATCAGACCTTCTTCCGTCTGTAGTTGTGTCATGATCATAAGGGTCACACCCAGCAACCATTTCATTTTCATTTCCAGGATAAAAACCAGATCTTTTTCCATTTTTATTATTTCTTCTCTCTTCTGGTGGTATCCATGATATTAACCACTTACCTCTTCTATCTGGAATCCATGAAACTTTACTATCTTCAATTCCACCACTCCACATAAAATTACCCTTAACAGTTAATCCCTCAGATGCCTCATTATAATCCATCTGTTGATATATTCTTTCTACATCAAAAGGACTATGTCTAGAGTCACTTCTAAAGGCTTCATCAATATTAAAAGGTCTCTGTCTTTTCTCTTCAGCTAATTTTGTTGTATTATTAGAGTATGAATCTCTAACGTTTTGAAGAAATTCTTTTGCACCAACCTTTTTACCTATATATTTAGATTGACGTTTATCTGGGGTGTCAATAACAGACATCCCATATTCATCTATAAAACCCTCATAACCATCGTATGCTGGTGTAAAGTAAGAGTATAACCCAGATCTAGTCCTTCCATTAGCATCTCTTTCCTCCGTAGAACTATCAAACCATATGTTTTTAAAATTTTCTCCCCCAGAAAGCTCTAATTCATTAACAGTTGAAGGCATAAAACATTTTCCTATAATTCTATCTCCCAGTGTTAAACAAGATCTTACAACTTCCCAGTTTTTTTCTACACTAGCGTCAACCCATTTACCTGCCTCATCACAAAGATATCTAACAAGCTTAACAGAGTCATAAGAGTTGTCTTTAGTGTTCCTCCAATCTATCTTACTATTTAAAGCTTCCGACTTTACAATTTTTTTAAAGTTCTTTGTTATCTTTTGTCCTGGAGCCCTAAAGCTAAGTGTACTTTTAGGATTATCACTACCGTCAATTATTGGTTGAAAGAAAAATGGTAAATTTCTAAACATATATACAAGCTTATCTGTAAATAATGATTTAGCATCTACACCAGTCTTACTTATTATACCACCATGAGAGTTATATCTAGATGTTATTTCATGTAATAACATAGATGCACCTTTATAAGAAGCACCCTCCCTACGGTGTTTAACCATAACCATTCCAAAACAATTAGAGTCTTTTTTACAAGCCTCCCAAAAAATAAAGAATCTTCTGTCCCTATCTCTATATTCAGGATATCCTATATCTAGTTTACACCAATTTAAATAGTAATAATGCTCTCCTGTAATATATGTTGGAACCCCATTACTCATAAACCACACTCCATTAATTCTTCTATCAAACTCTTGGTTTATAAATCCTCTAAACTTTGATGCTGTTTCTTGATTAAGTCCATCGGGCATCTCTACTCTAGTCCATTTTTGATCCGCTTTTTTTTTATTTGAAAATAAAATATCCCCTTTACTCTTAGGTTTTTTAGGTATACGAACCTTAAGGTTACATATATTTAAGATGTCTCCAAGACTTTTTTCATCTAGGGTTATTACGTTTTTCATAATAAAAATTAGCCAATTATGCAAATATAGTAAAATAAATTGTTTTATTTATTTCTTGGCGTATTTTTCTGAGAAGCCTGCTTGGAACGCTTTTTCCTCTTCAGATAAAGCATCTTTTACCTTTTCTCCCGAATTTTGACTCTCTATTTTATGAATAGTAGTTAAGATCTCTTGAGCATCCATAAAGCATTCCTTTTTGGCTTTCATGGCATTTCTAGCTTTATCATCTTGCAGCTCTGGATCTATAGGTTTTTCAACTTCCTCTAATAATAAATCAAAAGCCTTCTTCCCTGACTCTATAAGTCTCTTCAACCTTCTCTCTATGTTCGTCTTTTCCATTGGTCTTAAATTTTAATAGTTTAGCACATTTTTCGTACTCTTCATCTTCTTCATAATAATTAATCATAACATCTAGTATATCTTCAAATGTTGATTTAGTTAAATTATCATGGTCTATTACGTTCCAAAGGAAATATGGATTACCATCTTGATCTAATAGCTCTTCTAATGTTTTGTTTCCCATTAAAAAGTCATACGAGTTTCTCATACAGTTTCCTAATATTCTTTTATTCTCATAAACCATCTCGGAATCCATATATTTTTCGTAATCATTCATGCTATTCTATTTTTGCTAAGATATCAATATTTCTCATCCTAAGCAATTTTTCCCCTTCAATATTCATATCGTATTCAGAATTTTCTGAAAACACAACCTCATCTCCAACTTTTGCACCCCACTCTTTCATCTCCTTATTCATATGCCTTATATATCCATGTAACTCCTTATCTTCTCTTTCTGGTTTTAAATATATACCAGACTTACTCATGTAATTTTCTTTATCTTCTTTTTTCTGTTCTACAAAATTCCAGTGATTAAGCATTTTAAGCTTACCCTTTCTAACCCTAGCATATATAGCATCACACCTTATTTGAAAGATATTTTCCTGCTCATGATACTTAACTCTATTCTCCTCGCTAACCAGGAAGTGATGGCAATACACTTTATCACCCTCTTTAACATCCATCTTTAAACCAAAAGAAAGGGTAGAAGGTACTGCAATAACTGTACCATACTGTCTAGCATGCTTTAATTCTTCAAAACTGGTATCCGCATAAAGTTCCTGTCCGTTTACTATAATAGTATCTTCATGGGTTTTTTCAACCTTAACAAAATAATAATCTCTAATAGGCTTCATATTAATTAACTTCGTAAGATTCTCTTTCTTTTATATCAAATTCTATAGCTGTAGGTTGATCAAAAAACCTCTTCCAAGGCTTTGAAAACTCTTCTTTTTCATATTTAATATATACATCATATACAACTTGTTGATGCTTATACCATGCTGCCTCATCCTGTATTATAGCTGTTATCTCCATAGTACCGTTAAGCATTAATTGACCCACCTGATAGGTAAGCCCTTGTTTTAAATCTCCTATAGTTATTTTTCTAATTATAGGATTTATTGATTCTAATTCCATTATTTTTTATTTTCGTAATATATATCTAAATCTTCTATTGTTGCTATAGGTTTTCCATTTATACTAGCATGACCTCCCATAGCTATAGTTTCCTTAAATGAATTATATTCATCATTTTTTTCTTTATATAAAGCCACCTTCAATAAAATAAGATATCCAATAAGATCTGATACTGTGTCCTCAGTTTTATCATTAATACCTTTGTTTTGTATACGCATTAATTTATCATCTATACGTGCACATATAGAGTCTACTGCTGATCCGCTTGAAAATACATTTGATGGATTGGTGGCTGAATCGCCATAAGATCGATTCTTCTCTAGTAGAAGATTCTTCATAGATTCGCATATCTCCTCTATGAGCTTTTCTGTGTTGTTCATAGTTTTATTGTATTAAATTAAATTTCTCACAATATAGTGAAAATATTTTATTCAAACAATATTCTGCTAATTTTTTCGTAATGTAAGTACATGTGTTTTGCTACAGAAGATCCGCCTACGTTCTGAATACCAACATAAGGTATAAGATCTTGGTTGTCTTTTAAAGCTAATGATTTTGTTGTCGCTGTAGATTCTGTTGTTCCTGTTGACCCCCCTGTCCTTGTTAGACCATATTGAACATCATTAACAAAAACAGACACTTGTCTAGATGAATCTATATTTATCCTAAGTCTATATGTTGTGCTAGCAGCTACCGTTATTCCTAAATCAGTAACGTAATCAACCACAGTAGCACCATCTGCTGTATCCGTAGAATAAACAAAATGTAGCTTTGTGTTTGTAGCAAATGTTCCAAAGTGATCATCGTTTGTAGAGAACACAAAATAAGCTTGATCGTTGTCCGTTGTATATAAAGGAACATTGGTTTTTTTCAAACCAGCCCATAAACCGTAATCAGTTATAGCAGATCCTGTTGTTACAGCACACTCCCATTCAATTTGATTTTCAGTTCCCCATAATATACCAGACCAAGCTGTGCCAGCTTGAGAATCTCTTTTAGCATCTAAATGAGGTAATATAATTATTTGATCATCTGCCGCTCCTGCTGTTGTCAATGTAAGTCCAGCGTAATTACCACCCCAATCTACTAACGCACTTGTAGCATTTGTTCCTAATACTTCAAAGTTTTTATTAGCTGGAACATAAGAAGCTTCTGTATCTGTATCATCAATATCTGCATTAATACCAGGTCTCTTGTCAAAAAACTCTTCTAAATAATATCTACCACTACTTCTTCTAAATATAGATTGGTTTTTAATATTAAGATCTGTAGAAGTTACATTTACCTGGGAATTAGTTGTATCAACAGATATCATGTTTGCATTCGCTGTCCCCCCAACTTTGAAAGCTTGAGCAGAGTTTCCTAAAGCAAAACAAGCAGATCCAGAATTATCACCCACATGAAGGGTGGATGTAGGAGCTGTCCTACCAATACCAACAAATGATGTTTTTAAGGATATTCTATTACTATTATCCTCTAGATATATATAATTATTATTTCCTGGTGATGCGGAATCTATATCTCCTATTTTAAAGTTGTAAGCAGAAGAGGTATCCCCTATATACATTTTGTCATAACCAGCAGAACTTTCTATAAGAACAGATTGTGTTGATGATGTAGAAATATATAAGTCTGAAGAAACAGTTGTTGTGGCAGCAGCATTTATAGTCAATTTACCAGCAACAGCAACCTCTGTTTTTCCTAAAGATAAAGCACTTGACCTACCGTTTCCATCCTCTATTCTTGTTTTTGAATTTGTATTAAACCCAGAAGAATCAGATGTTTTTAGTAACATCTTGTATGTGTCTTTAATATTGCTTCCAGCTAGTGTTGACATAATAATTATTATTTAGTTACAAATATAGTAAAATATTTTAAATTATCATCTACTCACAGACAAAACCCCTCTATTGTTCCATAATTGGCCAGACGAGCCTGGATCTGATGTAGGTAAAGAATCCCCTAGTGTGTCGGGAAGTAACAGTTCAGCACTTGTTATATATCTTCTTAATTCATCTATATCATTTTGCATTAACTGAATCTGATGTAATAACGCATCTATTTCGTCAAAACCAATATATTCTAAATGTTTATTTTGATCATACTTAGCTTTCATAGCTAATAAATCATCACCTGTTTTATTATGTATTTGTCCTGATGTTTTACCTCCTAATGCCATGTTTTTTAATTTATAGTTACATAACCCCCGTAAACATAATCTGTTCCTGAAGTGGTAGTAATTTCTATTAATATATAATTTTTATTTGTACTCTTTATAGAGCCCGTTCCTAAGCTAATTTCTGTGTTCATCGTCCCAGTACCTTTAGATGTTACAGTAGCACTATCTATATTAGCTTCATAAACAGTAACTGCTTTAGCCGCTGATCCATGTATCATAACTTTTCTAGCTGTGTATCCAGAAGGTATCGGTATAGATGCGTACATAGGTGCTGAAGAATGAGATGCTAACCTTCTAGTTAATGCAGTACCGTCCTCTACCATCACTGGCCTACCAACGTCATCAGCAATAAAATCTCTTGGTAATATTTTTATCCTTCCATCATGTCCATGCCAGCCACTCTCTATAGTTTTACTATTTCCTAACAGTATTCTTTCTGATTGTAATGCTCCAGTAAATTTTACTCTTGTTGTTGATAATGCTCTAGATGGACTTCTAGTATATTCAAATATTCTTGTACCATAAGAATCTACGAGGTAATACCTACCTCCACTTCTAAGAACACTAACACTATTATCTGGCATATCATTTTTTTATTCTTGCCCCACCTTTAGCTTTTCTTCCTCTAAAGAGAGTGGATCTTTGATTTTTCATAGATTTCTGTCCTACCTGTTTTTTATGTAAAAGCTTTCCAAAACCTAATAAAGCCCCTAAAGGTCCAAGTGGTAACGCTGATGTTCCACCTTTTGTATATCCTCCATCATTATACTTAGGAGCTTCTTTAACTTCAGCTACCACAATCTTACCCTTACTACTTGGCATATCTCCAACATCTATTCCATCATCGTGCATACTTAAATTTTGCTGATCTCCATTACCATAAACAATAGATGCAGCAGTGCATATATGGTCTGTCATAAATTTAAATCCATTTAAAAAGTCTACCTCTGTCATTCCCCATAATCTACCTAAAACATAAAACACTTTATTATTTAAGCTAACCATTAGGTATAAATCTTCTGAGTCACCTCCATGTTCTTTCATCATAACCTCTAACCCCAACATAGAATCAACCATTTCCACAACTCCTGTCATCACCTGCTGCTCTTTTCCTCTAAGACCCATTTCTTTTATTTGAGTAAAAGTAGAAATAGCACCTGGACATATATGGAAGTTCTCAGTTCTATAACCGTTATATTCCATTTCTCCTCCTTCTCCTTCTATTTCTTTAGGAGATAAAATAATCATACCCTCTTTTCCAAATAATCCAGAGTTAACAGCCCAGTCTTCTATTTTAGAGGCCCAAGCTGGTTGCATCCTATCAAAAACCTTCCAATCTGCTATACCTAATTTATTTCCAATATTTGAGCCCCATTCATTAGCTCTACTACGGGCTTTCTTTTTTTTATCTGCCTTTGCCTTTTCCTCTAATTTTTGATTTGCATCTACAGCATCAGTTTGAGTCATTATTCTCCCATCCTCCAACATGGTTAATCCAGCTTTTAGATTACCTTTATTATCATATGCATCCTCTGGAAATACTCCTTGTGCTCTCATTATTAAGATTTTTTAATTCTAATTCCCCCGTAAGCTTTCTTAGATTTCTTCATTGTCTTCCCTCCTTTTTTATACATCATTCCTCCCTTTTTATATACCATTCCTCCTTTCTTCTTAACTCTAATTCCTTTGTTAGCCTTATTAGTGTCTTTATCTTTATCCTTGTCTTTATCCTTGTCTTTATCCTTGTCTTTATCCTTATCTTTTCCTCTTTGAGACTGTGGAACATATTCCCCCTTGTCACTCTTGCTATCATCTTTCGTATCATCTTTCGTAGTAGTAGCCTTAACAGGTGTTGTTGTTGTTTTTTTAGCAACATTTCTTTGAGACTGTGGAACGTAACCTTCATCTTTTCTAGTTGGAGTGGGAGTAGACATGCTAGACATATCAGACATATCCTTCTCTCCTTGACTTTTCATAGCCGATGTTTCTACCACCGTTGGAACAGTTCCATCAACACTCTGATCAACTACATTATCCATGTTTGATGGAGGTGTTATATTTGTTTGATCCGATCTAGTTGGAATCTCAATATCAGTCTCTCCATACATATTCATTTGCTTCTTACCTTTTTGATAATCCCAGTATTCATCTGTATCATAGTCATAAGGATTAGGACCCTTGAAGTCGGTAACAAACTGATTTTCTCTACTCTTATTTTGATCAACAGTTTCTTCTCCGTTTAGATTTTTCTGAGTATCTAATGTTTGGTTTTCTACCTGCTGCTGATTTGCATTTTGAATATCTAGAATATTAGACATTATTGGATCGGCATCACCTCTATTGTTAGTTAAGGTTCCTTGTATTTGACTTTCAGGAATACCCATATCCCTTAATCTTTCAGGATCTGTAATGTCTGGTCCCCCTGGCCCTTCTGTAGGAATAGTTTCACCATCTCTAATACGAGCATCTTTTATAGGCGTTTTCTGATTAGCTACTGGACCTGGCTTACCATCACCCTCTACATTAGATTGATCTGTTCTCATTTCATTCATAGAAGGAAACTCAGCTGTTACAGTTCCCTCAACTTCTTCTATATTTCTATAAAAACCCTCCTGACCTAATTTCGCGAATTTATTATAATTATCTGTAAAATTAGTACCTCCTTCTTCTTGAATAGTTCTATTACTAAACTTTAAAGATGTACCTCCAGGAGTCTGTATAGTACGCCCATCTCTTTCTTGAAAACTAACTGTAAGGTCATTATTAGAGTATTGAGGATTATCTGAATCCTTTTTTCCAGGTCTTGAGTTTATTACAACTTGTCCTTGAAAATTTCCGTCTCTATCAAATAATGATGGGTTAGTGTTTTTTAAGTTATAAAGGGCTTTTCGGATTTTTTTATCATGACCCGAGAATGCGTCTCCAGATAATTTGCTATCAAAAAGTCTATTAGCTTCTTCTTGTGATAATTTTTGAGTCCAATCATTCTCCGCTTTCTCTAACCTACTATTATAACTGTCTTTTAAAAATCTATTAAATTTAGCTGGAGTATCAAAAGTACCTTGATTCTTAAACATAGCATCGTTCATAAAAGAAAACTCACCAACCCCCTTCTTTTCCTTTAAAGATCTCTCATAATCCTTTTGAATTCTATCTCTATCTTTTGTTCTTTTTTCTTGAGAGCTCCATTGTTGAGTATATGGATTTCCCTTTGGCTTGTCTTTATATACTACAGTTCTATCTGGATCATTTTTATCAGTAGCTGTAAATTCATTATTCTTACCGCCATTGTCGTATTTCCTAATTTTTGCCATAATTAAATTATTTCTTTATCATTTAATACTCTATAGAATCTAGAAACAAGAAGCCTCCCTTTCTGAGAGATCATATATTTCCTAGCTCTTCCATGAGCTTTTTCTAAATATATACTAATATAACCTTTTCCCATTAAATCTGGAATGTTTCTTGTTAGAAATGTTAAAGAGCTCTTATAGTTCTTCTTCACATATGTGCAATTCCACGACTCCAGATCGTAAATGAAAAATAAAAATTCAATGTCTGATATCTTTAAAGTACTATCAATCTCTGAACCCACCATATCTCCTATTCCAACATGTCTAAAGTTTATTGCACCAAGAGGAACATTTAATAATACATTAGCATCTGTTATGTTAGGTGATCCACCGTCAGCAGCAATCGCACCTCCAAGTTTTGATTGCCAAAATTGTACGTTAATATTTTTTGCTTGATCCTCCATGTCTAAAACAGTCATAGATACTAACTTAACAGATTGACCTGGTCTTGCTCCTGTTATAATTGGTGTTGGGGTACGCACTAAAGCTTTACCATCAGTTATCGCTGCTGTCGTGCAAACAGGTGTCACTCTATAGGAATAATATTTAGCCATATCAAAGTTCTTTTTAAATTGAAACTATTTAAGTTGATTACAAATATAGTAATTTATTTTAAATATAAGAAATATTTGTTTATATTTGCTTGATTATAATTTAATTTAATGTTTGACAAGCCCAATTACCTTAAGCACTATAGGAGTACCCTATTTATGTTTAGAGATAGATACGAGCTTAAAGTATCAGACATTGAATTTTTATTTTTCATTTACGATCTGGAGTCGTGGAATTGCA
>CAACVF010000283.1_pt1 | contig 10944 bp, 14 predicted proteins | sample 2381781 | NCBI WGS metagenome assembly CAACVF01 (sample SAMEA5211967, study PRJEB30684) | marine metagenome | biome: Marine; feature: Epipelagic; material: Water | collected 2015-10-15 | depth 60 m | reverse complement strand
AAGAAAAGTTGTGGGAGGTATCGCAGCAACACCAATAGTTGCAGGAGCATTAAGTCAGATTCCATTGGGTAAAGTTGAACCAATTATTGAAAAAGTTGTTCCTAAAAATTTTAATATATTTGATCTTTCCTCTTTTAAAGAAAGGTTTGAGGATGATGTATTTACAATGTTTAGAGAAAATGCTTATTTCTATGACAAAGATGAAATGTCAGAAATTATATTAGATGCATTTGATGAGAAAGAATTAATTGATATGGGGATGGATCCTAAAAATCTTGGAGAAGCTGAATTCACAGATGATCGAATTGTTAAAAGACTTTATCCAGATGATCCAAATATTCCTGACCAATCGGAGGTTCTTGAGTCTTATGCTTCAGAAACAGAGACTTTGAATGAGACAGACAATATTATATTTGAAATGAAACAAGAATTAAAACGAAAATTCCCTGACTCTTCACCATCTGAAATTGACAAACAATTTGATTTTTTAAATTTAGAAAATTTAGAAAGTCCATATGCAGAGGGTGCTAGCAGAGAATCTGTAGAAAATAAAATGAAAAAACATATGAAAGAAAAATTTGGGGATCTATACGAAGATCCTGATGAAAAATTAATCGTGCGTCCTGATAAAGAAATAAGTCTTGATGCAGACAAAATTAGAGTTCGTGAAAATATTTTATCAAATCCTGAGACAAAAATGTTAATTGAAGATGTTGGAATAAATGAATTAAATTCAATTACTTCAAGGGAATTCAATAAATACAAAGATAAATATCCTAATACTAAAATAAATTATAAAACTTTCAAACAAATCGTTTTTGAGTCTTCAGGAAGATTTGATTTTAAAAATACTAATTTAAAAAAGCCAAGAAAATTTGATAGTTTAACTGATGCAAACAAACAAAAAATTTATGACATGTCGAAAGACAGCTCTGTTGATCAAGACAATTTACAAGATATTGTAGATGAATTAAGAGAAGAAGAGAAGTTCTGGGGTGCTGGATAAATGTCAGCACTTGGTAAAAAAATATTAGATGAACTCGGAGACACAGCAATAAGATGGCTGGAGTCATTGGGTGAAAAATATCGTAAAATGGATATAGGTGTTGATACAGAGATTGAAACTCTCGCAGGTAAAGCAGGAGAATCATTATCAGGTCTAGAAGCCAAAGCACCTGAATTTTTCAGTAAATATGAGAAAATACCATTATTTCAAGCAATGCAAGAAGGCAATCTAGCATTAATGAAACCAAAGACATTTAGGCAACTTGCTGCTCGACTTGGTGATGATGAGGGGACTTATTCTCCTTTATTTGATGATTCTGTTGAAAAAATACAAAAATATGCAGATATGTATAAATATGGTGAATTGTTTGATGATATTCCTTATTTAAGATTTAAAGAAGAAACACCAACAGATTATCAAATTGTTGCTCATGAAGGAAGGCATCGCAATAGAGGATTAGAATCTTTGGGAGAACCTGTATCTTTGGTCAGGATGTTGCCAACTGAAGAAATGGATTATTTAACAGATAAATCAAATTATACAAGAGAGATGCTAAATTTAACAGATGTTAAAGCAAATCCAACATTTTATGATGAGTTAAGTTCTTTTCAACCAAAAGGTGGAGCAAAAGTTGGAACTTTAGGTGAAATTATGGAGATAGTAAATATTCCATCTTATAAACAATTCGGTGCTTTACGAAATCTCAAATAAGAGGTAACAATGAACAGAAGTAATTTTAAATCTTTATTGAAAGGACGAAAAAATGTACGGAAAAAAGAAAAAGCCAATGAGAAAAGGCAAAAAAAGAAGATAAATGTCAGAAAAAGTAAAAAAAGTTGAAGAGCAATTTGTTGAAGTCTTTGTAAAAGGAGTTTCAATGTCAGGAGAAGCAGAAATAAATGATAATAACTCTGTTGAACAGGATAAAGAAAAACCTGAAAGAGAAGAAAGCAACAATAGCGAGTGACATGGTTGAAGGTCGCATGAGTGACTTTGAAGCATATCATCGTAACGTCGGAATTGCTGAAGGACTAGAACAGGCTTCAGAGATTATCGATGAAACATTAAAAAAACTAAATGAAGAGGATGAATAACCATGTCTCATCAACATGTCGAGAAACTCTACACCGATGAAGAGTCTAAATCAGTTGTCGGAACAAAAGACCTTCCTATTCCAATGGGATGGAAAATTCTAATACAGCCAAATCAAATTAAGCAACAGACAAAAGGTGGTATATTATTGCCATCTCAAGCAAAAGACAATGAAGCATATTTAACTGCTCATGGTGTTGTTGCAAGAGTTGGTGAATTAGCATATCGTGACAGAGAATCAGGTGAAAAATGGAAACAGACAATTATTCCTAAAACTGGAGACAAAGTTACATATGGAAAATATGCTGGTCAAAAATTAGTAATCAATGGTGTTCGGTTTCTTTTACTCAATGATGACGAGATAACTTCTATCTTGCCTGAAGGAGTTGAAGTGACTGCATACTTATAACAGACGAAAACTTGGAGAACGTCACCATGGAAAATAATAACGAAGAAGCGATCGAACAGATCGAAAATGAAATTGTTAAGGCAAAAGAAGATCCTAATAATTTCGAAATTGAAGTTACAGACGAGCCACAAAAAGAAGACTCTCCTGTAGCACAAGCAGAGGAAAAAGCAGAAAAGCAAGAAGACTTTGGACCAAAAGTTGAGCGAAGAATAAAAAAACTTGTCGAGCAAAGAAGGCAATCAGAACTTGAAACCAAAAAATTTCAAGAACAAAATGCTCAGCTTGAAGCAAGGTTAGCAAGACTTGAACAAGGATCTGTAAAAAATTCTGAAAATGAATTTAATCAAAGATATAATCAAACCAAAGCTGCATTAACAAAAGCTGTTGAAGAAGGAGACACAGAAGCACAAGTTAATTTCCAAGAGCAAATGGCAGACATGAGAGCAGCAATGAGAATTGCAGAGATGCAAAAACAGCAAAAATCTCAGCAAGCAGTTTCTCCAACAGTTGGTCGTGCTCAACAACAGGCATCGACTCCACCACCTGCAAAAGCAATGGATTGGTGGCAGAAAAATCGTTGGTTCAATTCTGAAGGATATGAAAGAGAAACAGCTGCAGCTCGAGCCATAGATGTTCAATTAGACCTAGAAGGATTTGACAAAAACGAGGACGAATACTACGATTCTTTAAATAATCGTTTACAAAAAATGTTTCCCGAGTTAATCTCTGGGGAGAGCAAGAGTAAGTCAAAGATTAAAAGCAGGATTCCAGTCGCTCCAACTGCTGGTGGATCAACTTACAAAGGCAATCGGATTCGAATGACGCAGGATCAACTCAGAATGGCAAGAGAACTAGGTATTACAGAGGAAAAGGCATTAAAACAATATGCAAATGAAATTCAAAAAAGTAATAGGAGTTAATTGTGACTGAAAATAGAAATGTGAGAGCTCAAGAATCTCGAGAAAATATTCGTGCTGAAGAAGCAAGACCTGACACAGCATGGAAACCACCATCATTGTTGGATGCTCCAAAACCTCGTCCTGGATATGTTCAACGATGGATCGCTACCTCGATTCAAGGTAAAGAAACTCCCGACAACGTATATAAAAGAATGCGTGCAGGTTGGGAAGCACGATCTGCAGACACAGTGAAAGATAAGAGATACCCAACTATCAATCATGGTCAGTGGGCAGGTTGCATAGGTATTGAAGGAATGCTTCTTTGTGAAATGCCAGAAGAAAAACATAAATCAATGAAAGATTTTTATTCAGGCAAAAACGAAGGACAAAATGAATCAATATCAAGTGATCTGGATGCTTTAGGAAGGACAGGAGGTCTGGCAATTCATCAGAATCGCCAAAGTTCAACCAGCAGAGGGCGAATGCCAACTGCTATGAAAGATAATTAAGGAGAGAAGTAAATGGCAAATGTAGATGCTGCTTTTGGGTTTGTCCCAATTCGTCATCTTAGTGGTTATGCTCCTCGTGCAAATAAATATACTATTGCGACAGGTTTAGCAGAGAACATCTTCACAGGTGATCTTGTTATTATTATAGCTGATGGTGTTATTACACCTCATACAGCAACTGAAGTAAATAATATTGGTGTATTTGCAGGAGTATCATATACTGCTTCGGATGGCTCATATGTTTATAGTCAATACTGGCCAAGTGGAACAGCTGCAACGAATATCATCGCTTATGTTTATGATGATCCGTTCATTGTTTACAAGGTTCAGTCTGCTGGCACACCTGCTCAAACTAATATCGGTAATTGTGCTGATGTAGTTGCTGGTGCTGGTTCAACAACAACAGGGATTTCAGGATTTGAATCAAGTGGAACAATGTCAAATGGTACTGCCACTGTTAAAATACTTGCACTTCATGATAGTCCTAGTAATGCCTTTGGCACAAATGCTGTTTTAGAAGTTGTTATAAATGAACATCTTTTAAAAGACTCAGCTGGTATATAGGAGGATATAGAACATGGCAATGAATAGAGCACAATTCGCTTCAATGCTCGAGCCTGGATTGAATACATTGTTCGGTCTCGAATATGATCAATATCCACCAGAATGGAATGCAGTTTTTGAAACCAATAGTTCTAATAGAGCATTTGAAGAAGATGTTTTGTTAGAAGGTTTTGATGTTGCACCTGTTAAAAATGAGGGTGCAGCTGTTTCTTATGATTCAGCAGGTCAGCAATGGACTGCAAGATATCAGCACGAAACAGTTGCGTTGGCTTTTTCAATTACTGAAGAAGCAGAAGAGGATGGCCAATATGGTTCAATCTCAGCTCGTTATACAAAAGCATTAGCAAGATCTATGGCTTCTACAAAAGAAATCAAAGGTGCGAATGTTTTAAATAACGCAACAAGCTCAAGTTTTACTGGTGGAGATGGTGTTGCACTTTTAAGCACAGCACATCCAACTCGTAATGGTAATCAAAGTAATACTTTGAGTACAGCAGCTGATTTATCCGAGACTTCACTAGAGTCAATTCTTATCAACATAGCTGATATGAAAGACGATCGTGGATTAAGGATTGCTGCACAAGGAACAACTTTAGTAATTCCAACAGCATACAGTTTTGTTGCTGAAAGATTATTAGAGTCTCAGTTAAGAACTGGAACTGCTGACAATGATATAAATGCTATCCGATCTGGTGGTTATTTACCAAAAGGATATCATGTTATGCGTCGTCTGACTGATTCTGATGCGTTCTTTATTAAAACTGATGTTCCTGATGGAATGAAATATTTTCAAAGAACTGCGATGAAAAAAGGTATCGAAGGTGATTTCGAAACTGGGAATGTTCGTTATAAAGTTCGTGAAAGATATTCATTTGGCTTCACAGACTGGAGAGGAATCTTTGGTACTGAGGGTGCTGACTGATAATAAATAAATTGAGGAGAGGATCTCCCACCTCTCCTCATTAAACCTTGACTGCAGAAATGCAGACTCGCCTAGAACAAGGAGATTGACATGGGCACAACAACTTTTAGTGGAGCAGTTCGCTCCCAAGATTCAGTAAAGCTGGTAAGTAAAAATTCAACCAGTGGTTTAATACAAGATAGAACTTTGCATGGTAATGCTGCCAAAGACACTCGCAGATATTACTTAGAAGAGTGGTTTAAAAAGAAGCCAGGACTTAATGCTGTTTCAATTATTGATCCAGATGCAGATAGCGCATCAGCTCTAGCGGCATATGTTATTGCTAACAGAGACTTTGAAACATTAGGTACTAACATGACAACTGCTTTGACCACTTTTTCAGCTACACATGGTGGTATTTTAATGACCACTGCTGGTGCTGATCAGGATCAATCAATTCTTTTGCCTCACTTAGATACTAACCAAACAGCTTGGAGTGGTACTCAATGGGGAACTGAGAATGAAGTGACTTGGGAATGTTCAATTTCATTGCCTGCGATTGATAATCAGAAAGTTTGGGCTGGTCTTAAATTAACCAATGATCAGTTAGTAGCAACAGATGATGACCAAGCATACTTTAAGTTTCAAACAGATGATACAAACTCTGAAGCATTTACTGATTTTACTTTATGGCATTTTGTTCATAGTATTGGTGGAACTGATTATATCAGTCGAATTCCAGTTACTGTTGCAGCTGATACACCTTATCACTTAAAAATTGTAATTGATAGTAATCGAAAAGCTGCAATATTCATTAATGGCATTCAATACAATGTAACAACTACATCTGGTTCAACAGGTGGAACTGCTGTTACAACTGGAACAACAAAATCAACTGCATTAACAAATGATGTTGATTTTATTCCTTATATTGGCATTGAAGCAGGTGCAGCAGCAGCCGAAGCAGTAAATGTTCATTATCAGTGCATAAGCAGAAATGTTTTTGAATAAAATTAAATTGGGGGATTAATTTCCCCCATATTTTAAGGAGATTATGATGGTTCAAACAGATGTTAGAGTTTTAACTGTGAGTGATGAAAATGCAGCTGATGCTGATCGTTTAGTTACAGCAGCAAGACCAGACACTTCAGCAACTATGGCGAACACAACATTTGCAGGAGGAGCAGCAAGAAATGTTACTGTTACAACTGCTGGGACTGGTGACAATGCTAAAACTTGCACAATTACAGGAACAGATGTTTTTGGTGATGCTATGACAGAAGTTATAACTTCAACAAGTTCTGCTGAAGCTGTTGCTGGTGCTAAATTATTTTTAACAGTTTCTGCTGTTGAATGCTCTGCACAATATGCAGCCAATATAACTGTTGGATCTGGATCGCTTTGTGCTCAGGCTGTTGGTGATGGTGCTCGTGTTCGATTAAAAGGTATGAATATTGTTTCAGGAGGAACAGCAGGAACAATTTCTTTTTACGATGGAGCACCTGAAGATGGAACAGTCTTAATGAAATCAAGAACTATTGGAACTGCAAATACAAATATAGACAGAACAATTCCATCAGATGGAATATTATTTGGCAGTGGATTGAGTGTTCAGTACACAGTAGATGTAGCTGATATGATGACATTTTTTTATACATAAGGAGATTAAATGGCAACTTCTGGAACAACTGCTTTTAGACCAAATGTTGAAGAAGTAATAGCTGAATCTTTCGAAAGATGTGGCATCGATCCTCAAACAAGAACAGGACATCACGCAAATTCAGCAAGAAGAAGTTTAAATTTATTATTCTCTGAATGGGCAAACAGAGGAATAAATTATTGGACAGTTAGTACAGCAACATTGAGTTTGTCAACAGGAACAGTGACTTATAATCTTCCTGCAGGTGTTATTGATCTTATTGATGTTGTTATTTATAATTCAGCAGATTCAACAAGGTCTGATACTTTAATTAATAGAGTAACAATAGCAGAATATAATCAAATTCCTAATAAAACATCTTCTGGAAAGCCAAGCCAATATATGCTTGACAAAGGATTACAATCTGGTTCGAATAATATTTCTAAAATATATGTTTGGCAATCACCAGACATAAATACTTATGTTCTTAATTATTGGGCAGTAAAACAGCTTGAAGATATAACAGCATCAAATGAAGATACAGACATTCCTTATACATGGAGTGAATGCATATGTGCAGGTTTAGCAAGTAAACTAGCAGTTAAATATGCTCCTGATAAATTCCAACTTTTAAATGAATTATATGAAAGAGCTTTTAATTTTGCAGCATCAACAGACAATGATGGTGTTAGTCTTAAAATTCAACCAACAGCATTGAACTTAATATAATGGCAAGATTCGCAACAGGAAAAAGATCAAAAGCAATAAGCGATCGAAGTGGTTTTAAAGTTGCATATACACAACTCAAAACAACTTGGGACAATTTGCGTGTTGAACCTGAAGAGTGGGAACCAAAACATCCACAATTAACTCCTGCTAAAAATGTAACAGATCCTGTTGCACTTATTAATCCAAGACCAGATAATGATCCTGATCCAGTAACAATATTTTTGACATATAATTGGTTCAACACAAATACAACCAGCATGCAAGCAAATAATTATAACAGACCATTAGATATATTTGCAGTTGGAAATGTTGGTCATATTTCATTCGAAGTTGATAATACAAGTATAACAGGAGTTGCTGGAACAGGTGCTACAGGAACTGAAAGTTTTGAGTCTTCTATTGATGAAGCAGGAGTTGCAGGAACAGGTGCTATTGGAACTTCTGTTCAAACTATGGAAGTTTCAGGAGTTTCAGGAACTGCTGGAACAGGTGCTGTAGGAGTTGAAGCACTTAATTTATCAATTACTGAGTCAGGAGTTGCAGGAACAGGTGCTATTGGGACTGAAGGTTTTGAGTCGTCCATAATAGAAACAGGAGTTGCAGGAACAGGTGCTACAGGAACTGAAGATGCACAAGTCGATGAGAGTTTCTGGGGATCTGGTGATTGGAATCAAGGAGCTTGGGGTCAATAATGAATTATACAGAACTTTTAGCAAATATACAAAATTTTTTAGAAGACGATTCGACAGAATTATCAACTTCTATTCCAACAATAATAACACAGGCTGAAAGTTTAATTTTTCAAAGACTTCCCAGTCTTCCTTGTTTCAGAAATATAACAACAGGAACACTTGTTGTTGGAACTTCTGAATACACAGTTGCTAATGCTCGCATGATTCGTCAGGTTTCAGTAACTGATTCAAGTAGCAATGTCAATTATTTGAATCATAAAATAGATTCTTATTTAAAAGATTACTGGCCAAATTCTTCAACAACAGGAACACCTATAATGTACAGCACAAAAAATGCTTCAACAAGTGGAACTGTTGTAACATTAGCACCAACACCAAGTGCAACTTTAGCATATCAAGTTGATTTTATTGCTCCAGAAACAGGACTTTCAACGAGCAATGCGACAAGTTGGATTGGCACACATGCAGAAAATGTTTTATTATCTGCATCTTTATATGAAAGTTCTGCTTTCCTAAAGTCCCCAGAGACGTTAAAACTATATAAAGAGCAATTTGAGGAGTCAATTGCATTATTTCAACAAGAGATGGGTCGAGTTTATTCGGCTGAATATGATGGAGGTATTTAAATGGCAATAACACAAGCAATGTGCACTTCTTTTAAATCAGAAATTTTACAAGAAGGGCACCAGCTCGATACAGATACGATAAAAATCGCTCTTTATACGAGTTCTGCAACATTAAACGCAACAACAACAGCTTACAGCACAAGCAATGAGATAAGTGGAACAGGTTACACAGCTGCAGGAGTTACATTAACTTCAACAACAGTAGCAACAAGTGGAACAACAGCTTATTTCGATGCTGATGATCCTAGTTGGACATCTGCGAGTTTTACAGCAAATGGTGCATTAATATATAATTCCACAAATAGTAACAAAGCAATAGCAGTTTTGGCTTTTGGAGGAGACTTTACTGTCGCAGGAGGAACATTTAAAATAGTTTTACCAGCAGCAGGAACAGCAGCAATTATAAGGATAGATTGATATGGCAAGCACTTATACAACAAATCAAGGGATTGAAAAACCAGGAACAGGTGAACAATCGGGAACTTGGGGAGCAACAACTAATACGAATTTCGATATTATTGATAGAGCTTTAAGTGGTGTCGGTGCTTTGTCTTTAACAGGAACTTCAACAACTTTAACAACAACTGATGGATCATTAACTGATGGAATGTATAAAGTTCTTGTTCTTGGTGGTTCACCTTCAGGAACAAATACAATAACACTTTCAGATAATACTCAAGATAAATTTTATTTTGTAGTTAATGCTTCAGGAGAAGAAGTCCAATTTAGTCAAGGAACAGGTGCAAATGCAACTATTGCAAATGGATATGCTGATATTATATATGCAGATGGTGCAGGTTCAGGAGCAGCAGTTGCAAGTTTATTTGCAACAGGATTAAAAATAGGAACTGATTTAAAAGTTGGTGATGATTTGTCTTTAGTTTCAGATTCAGCAGTTTTAGGATTTGGTGCTGATAACGATACAACTTTAACACATACTGATGGAACTGGATTAACTCTTAACAGCACAAATAAACTTACATTCGGAGATGCTGCAAGTTTTATACAACAATCTGGTGATGGTATTTTACAAATTGATGGTGAAGCAACTATTAATATGAATGCATCAACTGCTCTAACAGTTACAACAGACACAGCAACATTTACTTCTGCAAACTCGACTGATCCAGTAGTAATTATAAAAAATACAACGAATGATACATCAGCAGCAAGATTACATTTTGTAAAAGATAAAGGTGCAGCTGGTGCTGATGGTGATGATATTGGAACAATAGAATTTATATCTGATGATTCTGGTCAGGCTCAAACAAGTTTTGCAAAAATAGTTGCTGAAGTATCTGAATCTGCAAATACAGATGAAGCAGGAAAATTATCTTTATTTGTCGCTGAAAGTGACGGAACAACAACTGCTTTAACTGCAGGATTGGTTCTTGAAGGTGAACATGCCACAGATGGCGAAGTTGATGTGACAATCGGTGCAGCAACAACATCAACGACAACTGTTGCAGGTAATTTAGTGGTCACAACATCTGTAGAAGGTGGTGTTGTATTTAATGAATCAAGTGCTGATGTAGATTTCAGAGTTGAATCTAACGGACAGACACATAAGTTGTTTGTTGATGGTGGCAACGATGTTGTTTGTCTTGGTTTGGCAACTCCAGAAACTATTGGTGGACAAATGCCAGGTCTTCAAATTGAAGGAACAGATTATAAAGGTGGACAAGTAAGTATTTGGCGAAATGCAAATGACGATGCAGGTGCATATTTAATTTTAGGTAAAAGTAGAGGAACTGCTCTTAACTCTGATACTATTGTTCAAGCTGATGATGATGTCGGAATTATTAATTTTATAGGTGCAGATGGTGGTGATAGAGCACATCCTGTAGCTTCAATTCGTGCTGCTGTAGATGGTACTCC
>CAACVF010000282.1_pt1 | contig 10955 bp, 10 predicted proteins | sample 2381781 | NCBI WGS metagenome assembly CAACVF01 (sample SAMEA5211967, study PRJEB30684) | marine metagenome | biome: Marine; feature: Epipelagic; material: Water | collected 2015-10-15 | depth 60 m | reverse complement strand
TTGCTGGAATATTTCCAGACGTAAATGTAACAGTTCCACCAGACGCATTTCCAGCTCCAGAAACGGTGTAGTGAGTAGTTAAAGATTTAACAGTTTCACTTCCAGTTGATGCTCTAATGATAACTTGCATTTCGCTATCAGCTGTAATTTTAAAAGTATAGCTGAACGCATCTGTAGAAGAATTGCCGCTGTAGCTGTTCTTAATTGTTGTTGTACTTATTGTCATTAGTTATTGTTCTCCATAATTGGTAAAGTTAAATTCAACGGTACACTTTGTTGTTTTGTTATTATTTTGTTTATTCCAAGATTTTTAGCTTCGTTTTCAAATCTCATTCTGACTTCTCCTGAGTTTTCATAAGCTCCTAAACTTCCTTCAAAACTATCTTCGTCAGTATTTTGAATTAAATCTGCATAAGCTAGTTGTCTTGCTTTTGAAAATATTGTTTTAATGTAATATTGTTTTTGATAAGTTGGTAAATCTGGATCTTTATATTCATCAGTATTAAAAGCTTCAGATAATAAAGTTTTAGCATAAGTTCCTGATCTTTGTTTTAAAAAACTTAACTCATTAGACGTATATTCAACATTAGCAGTTAAACCTCTATCTAATTTAAACAATTTAGATTTTTTTACTGCTGATAATTCAACACCAGAATTTAAAATTTCTTGTCTTATTGGATCATCTTTTCTTTTAGAAAAAAAACCAAAATTTTCAATTGGTTCACCTAATAAATCATAATTTTTACTTAAACTTTTATCATTAATAGTTTTTCTAAAATATTCATTCCATTCAACAGCTAATCTTTGTTGGTCGTCAGATAATAATTTTGTTGTTTGTCTAGCAATAGTTGGAACGAAAGATGATACAAATTGTTTACTTTGTCTTTCAAAACCTTTTGCTGCACCTAACATTTCATAATTTTGAAAATCGTTCATTGCTTTACCAACACCAGCCATAAATGTTGAAGAGGCTAAATTTTCTCCAGTTGATAAAATAAATGCTGTAAACATTCTTAAATAATCCGAAGCTTGATCGTTATCTTCAAATCCTAATTGAGCAATTGCAGCAAAGTCAGAAGCTTGTCTAATTGACATTGCAACAGGATCAAGTCCAGTCAAATTCAATTGAAATCCATTTGGAAAATTAATGGTACTTTTTTGAATACCTAATAATTTTTCCATTTCGGATTTAGTTCCTAATTTTTTTTGTTCATAAAGAGTGCCTATTTCTGGAGAAGTTCCAGTTGTTGACATACCAAAAGGTTTAGCAATATTAATTCCAGCAATAGCTGAATAGAACATAAAACCTAAAGCCATTTTAGTCTTAGCCATCTGAGCAGCTTCCATTCCGTTTCTACCCATGATGTCGTCTCTATAACTTTTTAATATAACTGCATTTAATCCTGGAGTTCTTTCTAAGACAAATCCAACAATGTTTGCTGGAGTTTGAATGAATGGCAAATAATAATTAGCAAATACGGATGCTGGACCTGAGTTAGATTTCATTCTTTGAAGGTATTGTCCGTAATCTAAAACATCACCTCTAGTACCCATTTTTGTCTGATAAACAGAAGCCAAAGTTCTTTCAAAAGCTTTTTTAGTTGTTTGTTGATTTGGATTAACAACAAGTTCAGCTAACATCATTGGAGCTTTTTCTTTTGTTACTAAACCAGTTCTAACAGCTTTAACAGTTTCTCTATATGCCATTGCATATATTTCAGAACGATATTCTAAGTTTTTAAAATAACTATCAGCAACAGTTAATAATTTTGTTGGTATTCTGTTTAAGGTTAATACTTTTCCTAAAACATCAACACCAGTTGCAATACCACCTTCTTTTAAATTAAAATTATCAGCAGTAAATTTACCTGGTCGTATTTCTATTTTTGATCCACCAAACTGATTTTTAACATTTGGTAAGTTTTTTGGTATACCTTTAAAACCAATGCTATCCATTGCAAAAATTCTACCAACAGAACCCCACATTTCTTGTGCAGCCATTGATTTACCATAAGCTTTTGCAACGCCTTCAAATTCAGCAACACCCATTTCTCCAGTTGCTTCATCAATCTTGCCACCAAATAATCTTGCAGCGGCTCTTCTTTCTTGTAATAAAATTCCTTGAGTAATCCAGTTTCCAGCACCATTTCTAATGTGCGTCATTGGATTTGATAAAATTGCATTAATAAAAACTTCTGCTAATGCGTCTGAAGCTTTACTTAAATTTCCAATTAATCCTACTTTTTCATTAACAGCTGCTCTTGCAATTGGTGTATCTAATTTAAGATAAGATTGAGCTAATGATCTAATTTGTTCTTCACCACCTAACTCAGCCATTAATTGTTGTCTATTAAGATCATCAAAGTTAGCAGCAGTAAATCTTTTATCTCTTACTGGTATTTTAAATTGTTGTAATGCTCTTCCAGTTTCGGTTTGAACACCTTTAATAATTTTTTGTAATTCAGCAGTAACGGCAAAATGTTGCCTAAAATTTAATATATCTTCTGTTCCGCCAGTCTTAGCTTTAACAGCTAAGTCATCTAATTTATTTAATGATGCTACTAATAATTCTCTAGCAGCTAATATAGTTTCAGCATTTAAAGTTTGACCAGGTTTTAAAGATAATAAAGTTTCACCTAATTTTTCAGAATTAAGATTTAAAAGAGTAGCCATTTCTTTTGTGGCTTCATTAGAAATCTTGCCTCTTTTTTGCTTATCTATTCCACTTTTAAACTGAACTGATATTTCGTCTATAAATTTTAAAATATCGTCTCTTGTTTCAATTTTTGCTATATTGAAATCATCCAATTTTGATGGAGTAATTTTACTATCTTTTCTAAATAATAATTTTTCAGCTTTATCTTCAGATACGATTGGAGCTTTTTTAATCTTTTTAGGTTTTAAACCTTCGGCAGCATCAATCTTTTTAAGGTCTATTGGATCTCTACTAAGAGCTTTTGGTATTTTTTCTTTTTTTTCCTTTAAAGCTGGTCCTTTAATCTTTTCGTCTATTATTTTTTGACCTTTTTCTAAAAGATCTTTTGCTTCTTTGCTTGTAAATTTTGACGTTATTACTTTGATTGCCATTCATTAAATCCTTGATTATTTTGAAAAGAGATATTTGAAGATACTCTTTAATTACTTATTTTCTGTTACTTTTGAAATAATATTGTTTTGCTGATTATCTGATACTTTGTCTACAACAGCTGTAATTGCAGACGCACCTCCTAAAGATAATGCTGTTTGTTTAACTTGCTCAGGTGGTATGTTTTTAATTACTTTAACACCATTTATTATAGTATCAAAAAACTTACCAAAAGCACCGAACTCTAAAGCTTGAACTCCTTTGTCAAACATTTCTTCAATTGGAGTATCAGGTGCAACACCTATATAATTTTTTAAACCTCTCATTGAAGCACTATCAACAAATAGTGATTTGTCTTTATCAAAAGCTAATGCTCCACCTAGTCCAAACGCTAAAGGCATTCTATAAGACTGCGGAATACCAGCAGATTTTAATTTTTTATAAATAGGATAAGTATATGCAGCATCTTGAGCTACAACGGCTAAAAGTTTAGAAACTAAAGGACTGTCTTTGTCTGCTTTATCTAAATCGGTTTTCATCTTATTTAATTTTTTATTAATTGATATATTCGTATCATCAGGATTAATTCCAACAGCTGCTGTTAAATTATTTACGAATTGTAAAGCATTTGTTCCACCTCTAATGACGGTTATTAAGGTGTCTCTTGGTAAGTCTTTAAATGTAAAATCAAGAATGTCTTTCAAGAAAATGTCATTTTCACCTTCAGATATTTGTTTATCAACATCAAATACTATTTCTCCAGCATCTTTATCAGGCTCATCACCTTCTAGTTCAGCTGTATCAATATTATTATTTTTTAAATTTTGATAAGCATTGCTGCTATATAATTTTTCTTGTTCCTGAATAGGAAAATAAAAATCTTTTAATACGTCAAATTCTTCCATTAATTATCCTTTTTAAGTTTTTTTCCTAATGCTTTATCAATATCATCATCAAAAACATCTAAGCGAACATTAAAGACATCTTCCAATTGATCAATTCTTTTCATATCTTCTTTGTACTGAGATATATTGTTTGAACTTTTAAAATTAAGTGCAACGTCTTTTCGCATAGTTTCAAAAGTATTTTTTGGATCTTTTCTTAATTGTTCTTTAAAATCTAAAATTTTAACTGAACGAGGTTGAGGTAAAGTTATTAATTCTGGTAATTCAGTTTTTGTAAGTCCTTTAATAGCTTCTTCATAAGCTTGTTCTGGTGTATAATTTTCCTCTAAGCTTAATCTATTGTACTCACTTATAATTGTATTAGCTCTAACTTGTTGGTCAAAATCTGCTTGTTGACCAAATATAGATGCTATTTGTAATGCACTATCAGAAACTTTTTTAGTATTTATTTTAAGTAATTTTAAAAGCCTACTATGTTCCTTTGCGAATACTCTATTTTCTTTATACTTTTTAAGTAAACCATTAGTTCTAATAATACTATCTGGACTTAAATTTGATGATATTTCTGCATCAATGTTTACACTTTCTTGCAAAGCATCCAATTTTTGGAATGTATCAGCTAAAGCAAGTTGAGAATTAATAATATCTTCAACTACAGGATCGCTTAATACTTCATCATTTGAATAAACTCTTAATAATGTTTCGTATTGAGAATTACTTATTGCTCCTGATTGTTTGGCATCGTAAATATCATCTAAAGATGGAAGATTAGCATTAGTTTCTGATGTTGGATTTAATTTATGATTATTTAAAGAAACTAATAAATCTGAAAAGTTAGCAATCTTTTGATCTTTATTTTGTTTTTCTCTAAAAATAATGTCTTGTTCTTCCTTTTTAGCAAACGAACTATCTGCATTTCTTATTGCTTCTAAAATACTTTTAGCTCTTTTTGGATTTGCTTTTGCAAGTATTTCTTTTCTTACATTGTCATCTAATAAATTAATATTACCTGATCTAGCATTGTTTATTAATTGAAGCTCGAATGCTTTTTCTATAGCATCTTTTTCTTTATCTTTTAATTCTTTATCAGTGTACCTAACTTTATTTTTTGGATCTTCAAAAAAACTTTTTAATCCATCATTACCAAAAAATTGCTCTTGTCCATTAAGAGAACCCATATCTTTAACAAAACCATCAATAAGATCATTATCTGTATCTTTAGATTTAACAACGTGCCTTGCAGTTATTTCATTTTTAAGTTTAGGATATAATCTTAACTGTTGTCTTTGTAAAAAAGTTTTAAAACCATCTTTAACTTCTTTGTTTTGATCTTTTAATAAACTATCAAAATTTTTAACATCCAATTCGTTTAAGAAAGTTAAGCTATCACCAACATTCGTACTTTTATTATATTTGTCATAATTATTTGTAATAGTTGGTAAAGCTTTAATTGATAAATCGTGTATTGAATTTCTATCTTCAACAACTTTAGTTTTTTCAGCAACTCTTTTTATAGAATTACTAATAGCATTAAAACCAGCTTCTACTTGATTACCTATTTGAAATACTGGTAAAGCAGCAGCAGAAGTTGGTGTTCCTTGAAATTGAGCCGCTTGCCTATTTGATCTTTCGATTTTAATTTTAGCCACCTAACAAACTCCCATAAGTATCTTTGTTTCCATATATATCACCAACAGCTTTTGCCATCCCAACTCTATAAGCAAGCTCACCTTTAAATGCTTCACCTTTTCCTCTAGCTTCAGTTAATAAAGAACGATTAACTTCATTTTGAAAAGTAACTTGAGAATTATAAGTTGCTAATGCTAAATCAAAATCATTTTCCATTTCTTGCTCTAACATTATTAAATAAGGTGTTTCACCTACTCTATCTACATCAACTCCACTTTTTAAAAGATTAACTAAAAGATTACTTTTGTTTCTTGCGTAAGTTTTTATTAATCTTGGTTTTGTAACATTATCAAAGGTTGATAATTTTATTTCTGCATTTCTTTTTTCAATTGCAGCTTGCTGATTAAATAATCTTTGATTAAATCTTCCTACTTGTCTTGCTGCATATCCACCAAAAATACTTCCTATAAATGACATTATTTAAAAATCCTCGCTAATTGATAATAATCTGAACCATCTGGTCCATAATTCTTTTTTAATCCTTCAACTTCTAAACCTAACCAAGTTGCAAATCTTATACCTAGTTTAAATTCAGCTTTAACGGATGTTTGTAATCTTTTAATTTTATTTCTTTGACACATTTCTTCTGTTAATTCCTTCATTGTTTTTGCTGCTAAAAATCTAATATCAAATACATTTTGTGAAGCCATTACCCAGCCTTCAGCAACACCTTTCCATAAAAGAACAATTCCAATTGAATAAACTGGCTTATCATTAACAAACATCGTAAAGCCATTTCCAGGTGCAGTGTAATTACAAATTCTATTATCTTTGTAACCAGCATCAACTTCCATAAGTTTATGGTTCATGCCATAACTTACAATTTGATCTGCATGAATTTTCTTAAACGGTTTTATTATATTAGCCATCAGATATTACAAAAGTTGGATAAAGAGCTAGTAAAGAAAGAGGTAAAGGTTGATCTTGTTTTACAAAAATAAATCCATCTGAATTGTAATCATCAGTAAATTCCACTGTTTTATCTCCAGCTAATAAAGTTGAAACTGGAGTATCTAAATCACTTGAAGTTGTTCTAAAAGGAACGGTTTCAAGATTTGTTAAGCTTGGTCCACATTTTACACCAACGGTATTAAATAATCTTACTACTACTTTTGAAATTCTTTTTACTTTTCCTTGTCCAGTTCCTTCTGCTGATCCACCTTCTATTCTCATTGTTTGAAGAATAGAGTTATAACCTAAACCAACTTTAACTTTTTTAGAACTTCTATCTAATGTTATTGCTCCACTAGAAACTGTTTTATCAGCATGAGTTGAACCATCTGCTAATATTTGTACGGTTTGACCTTCAAGGTGATCTAATCCTGTAATAGATGTTGTAGCTGTTCCATCATAACTTAATCCACTATCTATAAAGTGAAAATCTGTAGATGTAGTTTCATCAAAATCAAAATCACTAAAGCATTCTACATATCTCCTTGTAGAGCCATTTATAATTCTCTTAACTATTATCCAAAGTTCATCTTCATTTAAAGAACCTGATATAGAGGCTACACTTTCAATTACTGGAAAGCTTTCATTTTGAACTGTTAATCTATCTGGATCATTACTTTTACAAGTTAAAAATCCTGTAGCTTCATGTGAGCTTTCTCTAATTGTAACAACTGCTGCACTTGGATTAGCAACAGTAAAATCAGCGTGAGCATTAATAGCAGTATAAATATTATCTGCTGTTGTATTATTATTAGTTTCAGTTTTAAATTCGCCTGTTCCAGCAGTTCCTGTTGTAGAAGTAAAAGTAACTTCATCACCATTGGATTTTGTAAAAACTAATTTTGTTCCAGTTGCTATATTTGCATAATCAGAAACTGTTATTGTGCATTCTTGTCCAATGCCACCAACTTTATGTCTTGACCATGCAACAACATTGTCTGATCTTTGGTAAGTTAAACAAGCTAATACTCCATCGTCTCTAACACACCATAAATTACTATCTGGTGATTGTTGATACGCCATCTCATTAATTCCGCTATCAGTAACGGTTTCATTTAATATTGTTAAATCTGGTGCTGTATAACCATCAACATCAAAGTCATAAGCTAATTCTCTAATTTTTCTTTTTGCTCTTTGTAAAAACAAAGTAGCATTTCCAGCTGGAACAGCATCAACAGTTGAGCTTCCATAAGAAGATTGTTTTTTAATAGTTACATTACTTGGTGTAACAGCTGCATCCGTTCCATCTGCACTTACGGTCCACTCTCCACCAGAAGTTCCAACTATTAAAGTTCTAACCGCCTTTAAATATCTAATTGCGTTCACTTGATTTGAAGCAATGGTATATATCATTGCATCATCAGCATTTGTGCCAACTGTCATGTTCTCATAATCTCCTGACTTAGAGAAATATAAAGTTTGTGGTTCGTCAGTAGTGCCAGCAAAAACTAATCGTTGTTCAAAGAAAGATACACAAGATGGATGTCCAGTGGTATCTGAAAAAGCTCCTAATGAAAATGCTGCTGTAGCATCGGTATTAGCAAAAGCTTTTGTAATAGTACAAACAACAACTGTCGTATTTGTTCTAGCTGTTATTTTTGCTTCACCACTATTAAATTTTAAAATTCTTCCAACATCTGTTGTAGCCCAGCCAACACCACCATTAATTCCAGTAATTGCACTAGCTGTTATATTTACTCCAGTTCCAGTTCCTGATGAGGCTGGAGTTAAAGTTGTTGTTGTAGTGTTAGCAGATAAATAAGGTCCAGTTTCTGCAAAATCTACTTCTGATAATGTCCAGCTAGTATGTCCTGTTCTTGAAAGTTTTGATACTTCATGGCTGCTATGCGTGATGTATAAAACATCAGCACTTTGAGCAAATTTTAAATCAAACAATTGTGCAGTCGTATAACTTGTAGTTATTTGATAAATTTTATTTGCAACTCCACCAGAAGAATAAGCAGTATAACTTGATGAATTAATATCCGTTCCATCAACATCTTGTAATTCAAAAGTATTAGTAGTTTTATCTGCAACTTTAAAAGTTTTACCATTAACTTCTGTCATTCCAACTACACCAGTTATAATTACAAAGTCGCCATTGGAATATCCATGAGAACTAGACGTAACTACAGCTGGATTAGCAGCAGTAATTGCAGAAATAGTTTTATTACCTTCTGTTATTTGACCTTTATCTTTAAAAAATCTTATATACTGATTTCCAAACTCCAACATATAAGTTTGAGTTGTAGAAAATTCAAAAGGTATTAATCTTGTTTTAGCAGAACTATCTTTAATTTCTGAAATAAATTGAGTACCTACTCTTCTTGTTGATGCACCTTGAGGATGGACCAACATATTTTCCATAGTTTTACAGCCAGAACTGTATTTCTCAAAATCGGTCCTACCGTCTAATTTTGCAGAAAACTCTCCTGATACAAAACTACTTAATGCTAATGTTGTTCTTGGCATATTTCTTTTTCCAAATTTCCTCTTGAGTTAAACCTATTTCGTCTATTTTTTGTTTTGATTTTTCGTTAATATCTTTTGGATCAATCACTTCTACTAAAGCGTAACGATATATTTTATTAGAACTTTGCCATTCAAAATGAATTAAATGTCTTGGTTTTAAATATAAAGATATATTTCTTGGATCAAAAGATGCTTTGACCATTATAGTCTAGCATTAGTAAATTCGTTTGCCTCAACTGTATCTAAGCTATTTTCTGTAGCATCTATAAATCTTGCTTCTCTTAATCTTTCATCAGCTCTAGTCATATAATTGTTAGCTAGTGTTGCATTGTTTGTAATAGCGTAAGCTAAATCAGCTGCAAGTTGATGAGAAATTGCTTCTCTTAAATAAACATCGTAATTGTTAGGATCAGTATCTAAAGCAATGTAAACTAAATAAACAGTTGTTTCATCGGTTACAATATTTTTACCTTCAATTTTATAATCTAAATCAGAAGCTATACTATCTGTAGTTCCGTTATGAATTTTTAAAACTCTTAAGCAGTCGCTTGGTAAAGCATAAGACTTAGCATATTCAATAACAGGATTTGTAGAATTGGCTGCTAGTTGAACTCTTTTAATTAAACAATTCCAATTATGTCCTCTAAATACTCTATTTCTTACTGGCTCATATCTTTGATTACATAATCTAGCATTTTTTGTATCTTCCGTTAATGCTGAGATTGTTGATGCACCTATAAGATTAAGTGCGGAATTACAAATATTGACTACTGATGCCATTATGTTTTTTCTCCTACTTCTTTACAATTAAATTTTATTGCTAATTTTTCGTTTTCTATTCTTGGTCCATAAGTTTCTTTTAAAACATTATGTGAATGTCTATAGCCTTCTAAAACACAATTAGTCCAGCTATCGTATTGATATGGTGCAATATGCTGACCTTTACAGTCAACATCAGCATCCATAAAATTACATAAGGTTAAAATTAAAACGTATTTCATAATTAAATTCTTTTTGCATCTTAGGCGAGTTCCACTCTCGCTTTCCTCGCCTAAAATTTTGTTTGTCTAGTTTACAACGTAGTGAATGCAAAACGACATATCACCTTCAGTTCCACCAGCAGCAGCCATAGTAGCCGCTATGTAGTAGTAACCTCCAGGATCAGCTGACGCTCCAGCCATTTCCCACATTGCTTTTCCAGCAGTATTTATGTCAGCAGCTTCGTGTCTTACATCTGCGATTGCAGCAGCATCAGCCACCGCACTTGCAAAGTAATCTTCGTCTACTACTGTTCCGCTAGATTGATAAATTCCAACATTGAAAGTACAAGAACCACCAAAAGTATCAGATCCCACCCAAATTTGTGGAACAACTGCATTACTTGGTATTGGTGCAAGCATAACAATATCGTCATCATCACTGTCTCCAGCTGCAACAACTATAGTACCTTGAGCTACACGAAGAACTCCGTGTAAAAGTGCCGAGTTGTTTAACACTGGAGGAGTAGCTTCAAAATTTGCTACTAAGTCCGAGTTTTTAGTACCCATATGATTATATCTCCTTTAGTTATTACTCGTGACAAGGTATCTGAACAACTTTTTCTTCTTCCATACGAGTTGCTCCAAGATCCATACAGTAATAAACTTGTGTACTGTAAGACTTGTCAGCTCTCTCCGAAATTTTAGCCGTTACATCTTTACCAATAGCTAACTTGATTGCATCTTCTGTAAATGCAAAAGTTAATCTGTCAGTAGTATGTGTAGCGTCTTTGTTCAGTCTTGTTGACATTATGAATTGAAATCCAAGAAAACTATCAATTGAACCCATAGCTAAAGCTTTAACTGTATTAAAGT